>CWGY01000013.1_pt2 | contig 151273 bp, 125 predicted proteins | sample 678861 | NCBI WGS metagenome assembly CWGY01 (sample SAMEA3735962, study PRJEB9488) | human gut metagenome | biome: ENVO:mammalia-associated habitat; material: ENVO:feces | place: Malawi | collected 2009-02-27
GCTGACTCACGAGGTGCGGCACCCCACGCGCAGGCCCTCCAACCCCGCGTAAGGTTACAAGTTGATGGCACATGCCGCCCCTCGGACCCCTTAGGGCCTCGATTTGCAGCGCTAGTAGCTAGAATTCAGTCACTTGTACATATGTGGCGCAGAGACCGGCCCCGCTGGCCCCGGCTCCACATGAAGGAGGGGGACAGCATGAAGTCCATTTCCAGGCGCACCTTCATCGCCGCCGGCGCCGGCACCGCAGCGCTCTTCGCGCTCGGCGCGTGCGGCAACTCCGGCAACGGCGGCTCGGGCGGCTCCGGCAAGACCTACAAGATCGGCGTTCTCCAGCTCACCCAGCACGCCGCCCTCGACGCCGCCAACGACGGCTTCATCAAGGCGCTCGACGAGTCTGGCCTGAAGTACGAGGCAGACCAGCAGAACGCCAACAACGACCAGAGCACCCTGGCCACCGTTGCCTCCAAGTTCGTGGGCGATGGCGTCGACCTCATCTACGCCATCGCCACGCCGGCCGCCCAGGCCGTCCTCGCCGCCACCGACGAGATTCCCGTCGTGGGCTGCGCCATCACCGACTACGCCGCCTCCGGCCTCGTGGCGGACAACGAGAAGCCCGGCGGCAACCTCACCGGCACCTCCGACATGAACCCGGTGGACGAGCAGATTGCCATGCTCCAGAAGGTGCTGCCCAACGCCAAGCACGTTGGCATGCTCTACGCCTCCAACGAGTCCAACTCGCAGCTCCAGGTCGAGATGGCCGAGGCCGCCTGCGACAAGGCAGGCCTCACCCACGAGCGCTTCACGGTCTCCAGCTCCAACGAGGTCCAGTCCGTGGTTGAGTCCATGGTGGGCAAGGTGGACGCCGGCTACTCCCCCACCGACAACACCATCGCCGCCGCCGCCGAGCAGATCGGCCAGATTGCCAAGGAGGGCAAGCTGCCGTTCGTGGTTGGCGAGGAGAACATGTGCATGGGCATGGGCGTCTGCACCCTCTCCATCGACTACACCGAGCTGGGCCACATGGCCGGCGAGATGGCCGTCAAGATTCTGAAGGGCGAGGACAAGCCTGCCGACATGGCCATCGCGACCGAGTCCTCCGACAAGCTCAAGGTCATCAAGAACGAGGACATGGCCAGCGCCCTGGGCATCGACCTCTCGGTGCTCGACGCGTAAACTCGGCTTCATACGTTCGTTGCGTGCCCCGGCGGATCGTCTCGCCGGGGCACGTTTCAGTGAAAGGAACGACATGGCAACAGCTATGCTCGGCGCCGTCTCACAAGGCATCCTCTGGGGCCTCATGGTGCTTGGCGTCTTCATCACCTTCAAGCTGCTCGACATCCCCGACCTCACGGTAGACGGCAGCTTCGCCACGGGTGGCGCGGTGGCGGCCGTCCTGGTTGTTGCCGGCGTTGACCCGGCGCTCGCCATCCTGGCGGCAACGGCAGCCGGCGCCGTCTGCGGCGCCGTCACGGGCTTCCTCACCACGGTCTTCGAGATTCCCGCAATCCTCTCGGGCATCCTCACGCAGATCAGCCTGTGGTCCATCAACCTGCGCATCATGGACAAGTCCAACACCCCGCTGCTCAAGAGCGACACCGTGTTCAGCAGGCTCGGCGATATGACGGGGCTCTCCAACAACGTCGTCGCCATCATCGTGGGCATCATCGTGGCCATCGTCGTGGTGGCCCTGCTCTACTGGTTCTTTGGCACCGAGATCGGCTCCGCCCTGCGCGCCACCGGCGACAACGAGGACATGATCCGCGCCCTCGGCGTCAACACCAACACCACCAAGATGATTGCCCTCACGCTCTCCAACGCGCTTGTAGGCCTCTCCGGCGGCCTCATCTGCGAGCAGCAGAAGTACGCGGACATCAACATGGGCACGGGCGCCATCGTGATCGGCCTTGCGGCCATCGTCATCGGCGAGGTGCTGGGCCGCCTCACCCCGGGCAAGCTCACGAGCTTCTCCAGCCGCCTGGTCTCCGCCGTGGTGGGTTCCATCGTGTACTTCCTCATCCGCGCCATCGTGCTGCAGCTGGGCATGGACCCCAACGACATGAAGCTGCTCTCCGCCATCATCGTGGCACTGGCCCTGTGCGTGCCCGTGGTTCTGGAGCGCGCGCAGCGTCGCGCCTCGTATTCGAAGGGAGGCGAGGAGTAATGGCCACCATGCTCAAGCTCTCCCACGTCAAGAAAACGTTCAACAAGAGCACCGTCACCGAGAAGCGCGCCCTCACGGGCGTTGACCTCGAGCTGGAGGAGGGTGACTTTGTCACCGTCATCGGCGGCAACGGCGCCGGCAAGTCCACGCTGCTCAACATGATCGCCGGCGTGTACCCGCTGGACTCGGGCGTCATCGAACTCGACGGCACGGACGTCTCGCGCCTCTCCGAGCCCGCGCGCGCCACGTGGCTGGGCCGCGTCTTTCAGGACCCGATGCGCGGCACCGCGGCCGACATGCAAATTGACGAGAACCTCGCCCTGGCCAAGCGCCGCGGCAAGAAGCGTACGCTGGCCTGGGGCATCACCAAGGAGGAGAAGGAGCAGTACCCCGCACTGCTAAAGACCCTCGACCTGGGACTCGACACGCGCATGAGCGCCAAGGTGGGCCTGCTCTCCGGTGGCCAGCGCCAGGCGCTGACCCTGCTCATGGCCACGCTCACCAACCCCAAGCTGCTGCTGCTCGACGAGCACACGGCCGCCCTGGACCCCAAGACGGCCAAGAAGGTACTCGACCTCACCGAGAAGATCGTGGACGAGCGCAAGCTCACCACCCTCATGGTGACGCACAACATGAACGACGCCATTCGCCTGGGCAACCGCCTGATCATGATGCACGAGGGCCACGTGATCTTTGACGTGGCGGGCGAGGAGAAGAAGTCCCTCACCGTACCCGACCTGCTGCAGAAGTTCGAGCAGGTCTCCGGCGGCGAGCTCGCGAACGACCGCATGCTGCTGAGCTAACGCGGCGGCGCATTGCAACGCCGCCCAGGGCATGCGCGATCGCAGCGCCTGGGCCCATTCATAGGCTGCCCCAACGGCCTCGTCCTCACGGACGGGCCGGGCTTGCCCACCAGAACCGAATGCGCTTCCGCCAACGGCCTCGTCCTCACGGACGGGGCCGTTTTTATGGGCGAAGTTCCTTGTAGGCGCAGCTACTTATGAGCGAAGTTTCTTATGGGCGCATCCCCTTATGGGAGATGTTCCTTATGGGCGCAATCCCCGCCCCACCGTCTCTTGGCGCCCCTCGTGGCTGCGACGCATCGGCACATCACCCCCTATCCCTTGCGGGAGCGATTATTTGATTTGGGCACCGTACCCTCGCGGATGAATCTGCTTGTTTGTTTGACGAACCAGTCAATTTCTACAAGATTGCGACCTTGATGCCGGCGGCCGACGCAGGCACACCACTCGTCGAAGCCCCTCACGCCGCTACACCGCACCTGACCTTGGGTGTCAGATCTCTGTCAGACCCCCGTTAGGCCGCATCCAGCTTGCGCCTGATAGCCTGAAATCACCCTCACGGGCCAGGTCGCTCGCAGAATGCCCACACGGCAGAACACCCGAGCGGCAACGAGCGACCGCCACGGGACAAGCGGCAAGCCAGTGAGGGCTTCCCCCGGACGGCGGCCCCAAGAATGGGCCCGCCTCCTACCCCATCGCAAAGAAGGGAGGCACCATGGGTGAGCAGCAAAGCGCCGGCGGGCAAATCCCGGTACCGGTGACCAAGCCACGACTCGCGAAAATGGAGGCTGAGCGGCATCGTACGTCGGCGCTTGAACTGCATCGCATGACGGGGACGGCCAGACCACACTGCAGGACGACGATAGCCGGGCCACGGCGCGAGATGGAAGCAACCGAATCCGCAGAACCGACCAGGCCCGACCTGTTCTACGAAACCCTCGACGCGTTGCTCACCTACGTAAACCGAATCCTGGGACTGAGCGAGCTCGACCGCATCACCATGCGCTGCCGAGACAGGCGCGTGCTCGAAGAGGGGTCGCGCGTGCTGGACGCGCTCTGGGTGCACCGCGAGCTCATCGGCACGTTTGTGCGCGAGAATCCGCTTTGCCTTCCCGCAGACCGACTTGCCTGCGCCCTGCCATGGTGTCACGCCGTCCGCGACCTGTTCGCCTGCGTTGACGTCCATGCAGAATACGCCGTCTACCTTGGGAGAGACCGCCTCTTTGCCGTGCGGCCCGTCCTTGGCAGGCCTGCCACCCCTTCGGCGACTCCCTCGCTTGCCAGGCTCGTGCTCCTCCCATTTGACGGGCATATCGTCACGGACAGCCGCATCGTCCAGCTGAGCGACAAGCTTGGCCCGGGCGGCGCCGAGCAGCTTGCCACCCACCTGGCAGCCGCCTCGAGGCAGCCCCTCATCGAGACCGCGTCGCAGCTCATAGCCTTTGGCAAGGAAGTCGAGAACCCGTAGCGCGATGGCCTCGAAAGCCCAAGATTCAGCAGGCCTGCGCGGTCGAGCCTCATAGGTCGCCAGCTAAAAGCAAGGCAGCGGCACCACATGGTATTCTTTGGCTGTTGCACCAATCCCGCGCGCGGCCCCCGCGGCCTGCAATGCGGACCCAATCACTTGGAACAGGAGGGCGCAAGCCCATGAGAACCGAAACCGCCGAGGCGTTCTCCCGCCTCGTCTCCACCTTCGTCACCCTAATCGAGTCAACGGGCTCAGTGCTGCCCAACGACATCGAGCAGCGCATCGTCGCCAACCCGCTCAAGGCCTGCGAGCTGCTGAACGAGCTCGCGCTTTCGTGCGATGCCATCGACGAGCAGACCGACGCCATCCTCGCCGCCATCTTCGAGTCCATGGACCCCGCAGACGCACGTGCCGAGGTTGACGAGGACACGCAGGCCCGCCTCGAGCGCGCCTTCGCCCGCTCCCACCGCGAGCCGGAGCCGGAACCCGAGCCGGAGCCCGAGCCCGCCCGCGAGGATCCGGAAGTCTGGGAGGGCCATGGCGAGGACTCTCAGGCCGAGGAGCAGGAGCGCAAGGAGCCGCGCCGTCGCGGGCGCAAGGCTCACGCGGAGCGTCGCCGTGGCGAGAACGGTGACGAGGCCGCACCCGAGCGCGCCGAGAAGCGTCGCGCATCCAAGAAGTCCGCCCCCAAGGGTGAGTCTTCCGCAGACGAGGGCGCAGAGGCCGCCGCGCGGGAGCAGGAAGCCCCCGCCGCCGAGAGCGCGGCTTTGGCCGGCGGGACCCCTGCGGACGCAAGCGCCCCTGCGCCCAACGCCCAGGCAGCTCCCGCGCCCGAGGCCACCGCACAGGCCGAGTCCCCGACCGCGCCCGAGACGCAGACTGAGCCTGCGCATGAGCCCAAGGTAACAAGCAGCGCGAGCCCCGAGGACAAGCCCGGGCACGCGGGCGATGGGGCGGCCGATGACAAGCCCGCCAAGCCAGCCAAGAAGACCAGGGCAAAGGCCGCGCCCGTTGCCGCCAAGGCCCCCGAGCCAGGCGAGGAGGTCCTCACCGTGGACCAGGCCATCGCCGTCCTCAAGGTGAGCCGCCCCACGGTCTACAAGCTCATCGAGTCTGGTAAGCTCCCCGCCTTCAAGAAGGGTCGCTCCTGGCAGATTTCCGCCAAGGCGGTCGCGGAGATTTCCGCCAAGTAGCAGCGGCACCCAGATAGCAGCCGAAACAAGGAGGCACCCGGAACACGACGTGCGTTCCGGGCGCCCTTTTATGCTGCATTCGTTTTGAAATGCCACTCTGTCCGCTCCGTCCGGCTCGCCCCAAACCAGCCAAACCGGTCGGCCCGCCTGCTTCGCTCGGCTCGTTCTTAGCCGCCCAAACCATCCGCTCCGTCCGGCTCGCCCCAAACCATCCCAACCGGCCGGTTTGGCCACACCGCCCGGCTCTTGCCCGCACGCCAATGCCGCATCCCACGGACCCGCACGCCAATGCCGCGCGTGCCACAAGCCTGCAACGCCCTACCCCAGCGGGCGCTCCTCGTCCTCCAGGAAGAGCGGCACCGCGATGCGCGTGTACAGCGCAAGCCACATGGCCGAGACGCAGAAGCCCGCCAGCACATCCGACGCATAATGAACACCCAGGTAGACGCGACTGAGACCCACCATCACGATAACAAGCGCAAACGCCGCCACAAACACGTTGCGCATCCTGCGGTCGCGCTCGTAGTGCCACACAAGCCACGCCAGCAGGCCAAAGAACGCCATGGCCACCATCGAATGTCCCGAGGGGAAGCTGAAGCCACTCACCGAGGCCAGGCGAAAGCCGTCGGGACGCGGGCGCCGGATGATGAACTTGAGCAGCTGGTTGAGCAACACCACCAACCCCAGGTTCACCGCGCAGCACCAGCCCGGCCGACGTCCCGGTGCAAAGGCGGCAGCCGCCAGCAGCAGCACGAGCAAGGTCACGGGCGTCGCCAACGCAGAGAAGCTCTCCATGATGGGCGTGAGCCAATCCGCGCGCATGTGCTCCACTACGAGCCAATAGGCGCCGCGGTCGAGCTTCATGAGCTCGCCGTTGAGCACATCCTCGAGCAGTGCCAGAAACACCACGCCGCACACGGCAACAACCACGAGGCGCAGGCTACCTCGCATGAGCCCCCACAGGCGCCCCGGCACGGACGCCCAGTCAACCCGCTTGCTCTCCTCAGCCATCGCCACCTCCACAGTCGGAAACGCCTGACGCCCAGTATGCCCCGGTCAGACCGCCACAGCAATTACCGCGAGGTGAACTACTCCCCCGCGCCGCCCTCGTACGTCTTGCGCATGCGGTCAAGCAGTGCCTCGGCCGCGCCAGAGACACTGCCCTCGCGCGCGAGGGGCAGGAAGTACTCAAGCACGCGGATTTCTGTCGATAAGGCGCCCGCTGGCAACTCTCAGCCAGCGGGCGCCTTAAACTTTGCCGCAAATTTGTTGTCTTGCTTCCAGACCTCAAGAACAAACTAATTGGAATATATATATCAGCCGGTAGAAAGGCCGCCCACTTCACCTCAATACCCCCTTACTCGATAGGGATCGAGCTAGACAACAAATTTGCCCGCATCTTTCCCTCACCTCTGCTCAACTCCCTGCAATCAACCCAAACACCTAACAGAGGAGCTCTTGACGTGGTCTCAATGTGTTATCACAATGGCCTCAGCGTCGTGGCAGCGACGGCTCGGGGCCCGACCCTCCCCGCCTCCAACTGGGCGCATGCAGGCGCCAGCGCGCCGGCATGGTAGAAAGGAACTCTCATGAGTGCTCGCACACCTCAGACGGACCCAACGCCACACAGTTCCGAAAAGCCCCTTGAGGCCAAGAGTGGTTGGGGCATGCTGTTCGCTATGGCAGTCCTGCTCGTTATCTTCGTGGCGGCAGTCGTCATCACCGGCATAAACGCCGCCTCCTACCCCGAGGACTCCGTCCCCGTCAGCGCCGGCGCCGCACTCGCCGTCTCCATTGTCCTACTCTGCCTCTGGTGCATCCCCGTTGCCGGCTTCTTCACCGTACAGCCCGGCCAGGCGCGCGTCTGCATCCTGTTCGGCACCTACAAGGGCACGGTGCGCAAGAGCGGTTTCTTCTGGGCAAACCCCTTCTACAGCCGCTCGCTCTCGAGCGCCGATGCCCCGCTCGCCATCCAGCTCACGAGCAATGCCAAGGCCTGCAAGGGCCTCTCCACCACCGTGTCCGTGCGCGCCCGCACGCTCAACGGCGACAAGCTCAAGGTCAACGACCGCATGGGCAACCCCATCGAAATCGCGAGCGTCGTGGTCTGGCACGTGGCCGACACTGCTCGCGCCCTCTTTGACGTGGACCATTACCCCAGTTACGTGTCCATGCAGGCCGAGACGGCGTTGCGCCACGTGGCAAGCGTCTACGCCTACGACCACATGGAGGACGACGACGCCTCCAACCAGTCAATCACGCTGCGCTCCGACATCGAGGAGGTCTCCGAAACCCTCAAGGCCGAGCTCGGCCGCCGTCTTGCCCCAGCGGGCGTAGCCGTGGACGACGCGCGCCTCACCCACCTCGCCTACGCGCCGGAGATCGCGCCGGCGATGCTCCGCCGCCAACAGGCCGAGGCCGTCATCGCCGCTCGCAAGAAGATCGTCGAGGGCGCCGTCTCCATGGTGGACATGGCGGTGACCAAGCTCTCCGAGGACGGCGTGCTCGACCTGGACGACGAGCGCAAGGCGGCCATGGCGTCCAACCTCATGGTGGTGCTCTGCGGCGAGTCCGAGGCGCAGCCCGTGGTCAACACCGGATCGCTGTACTAGGCAGGAATACTCGACCGGAGCCGGCCCCGCCTCGCGGCACGGGCCGGCGCCGGCGCACTCACGAACGGTGGCACCATGGCGCGCAAGCAATATCCCCTCCGCATAGACCCCAAGATCTGGGAGGCCGTTCAGCAGTGGGCGGCCGACGAGATGCGCAGCGCCAACGGCCAGGTGGAGTGGATGCTGCGGGATGCCCTGCGCAGGGCCGGTCGGTTGCCCGATAAAGACAAGAAGCCCTCACGCGATGCCGACGCATAAGGCTCTAACGCGCCGGACGGCCTCATGGCCGCCCGGCGCGTTTTGTTGCAGGTCGCAGGCAGACCGCGAGCCACCATCTCAGCTGCGCCAGGCAAGCAAACCGTTGCCGCCACCTTACGCCCGCCCGGATTTCCCCGTTGCCATCTCGGTCGTGCCGGGTTAACGGGCGGCTGTTGCCGGTCGCATCAAGTCAGCGAGCCGTTGCCGCCAGGCGGTCGAGGAAGCCAAACAGGGCTTCGTTCATGGGACGATAGTCATGGGCGAGCAGGGCTTCCGCAGACTCCACGTAGGGACAATCGGCATAGCGTGCAAGCTCGTCAGTCGAAGCCGCAACGATACCCTTGATGGACTCGCTTGTGAACTCGAGATGACATTGGAATCCGTAGACACCCTCGGCATAGCGCACTAACTGCCGCGGACAGCTTGCGCTTGTCGCCAGCACCTCGGCACCAGGCGCAAGCCCCGGCATGTCGCCATGCCAGTGACCCACCGGCAGGCCCTCACCCAGGCTCGCGAGCAGCGGGTCTGCAAGACCTTCGGCCGTGAGCTCGACGGGAAACAAGCCAATCTCGCGCTCCGGGCTATGGTCAAAAGAGCCGCCAAACGCATCACCCATGAGCTGAGAGCCCAAGCACACGCCCACCACGCGCGTGCCCGCATCGGCGCAGACACGGATGAGCCGCTCCTCGGCCGCGGCGTCAAAGTATGGGCACTCGGCCTTAGTGGTGGCTGGAGACTGAGGTCCGCCCATCACAATGAGCTGGTCGATGCCCTCGGGGCTCGCCGGCAGCACGTCCCCCGCATACAGGCGCGTATACGTGACCTCATGGCCGCGCGCCCGGGCCCACTCCTCGTACGCACCCGGCGCCTCAAACGACTCGTGAATCACAAAGTGCACGCGCATACCGCCCACAGCCAACCCCCTCGTCATGGTTTTTGTCATGGTAACCCCGTGCGAGGCCGCCAAACAAAATGGAAACGCTCCGTACACGCACGCCGGCCGACGGCCAGCGGAGTGCCGAGCGTCCGGCCCTTGTGGAGCCGCACAGCCGGCAGCCCGGCACCCACTGCCGGCAATCTGGGGCCTGCGGCCATCCCGGATCCCGTGCTACCGACCATGCGTTCGCCCAATTGATACACGACGCGGACGCTTCTCTCGTTCTCGTTGGAACGACGGGCCGGAGCCCTTGTCCACACCCGCAATCCCTGAAACCGATACACCCAGCTCAGGACCCCTTTTCTTTACCGGCGTTCAACCATCTCGCCCCTTCCGCGCGCTACAATGCCCGAGTTTGGCAATGCGCAGGGGTCGCCCAGCAACGGCTCGCAAAGGAGGCTGCGGCGGATGGTATCTCCCCTTGAGGCCATGGGGCAGATGGTTGGCATGCTCGTGATCGTGGCCGTGGGCTACGTTGCCGGCAAGCTCGACTACCTCGACGGCCACACCATCAAGCACGTCTCCAACCTCGTCATCGACATCGCCATGCCCTGCCTCGTGGTTTCCTCCGCAACGGAGCTCGACCCCTCCGCCGCCTCTACCGAGGTGCCCTGGAGCTTCGCCCTCGCCACGGTGCTGTGGTTTGCGCTGCTCGGAACCTGCTGGCTCTGCAACCACCTCCTGCGCACGCCCAGGGAGCAGCACGGCCTCTACCTCTTTGCCGGCACCTGCACCAACACGTCGTTCCTCGGCATCCCCATCGCGCTCGCCATCCTGGGTCAGCGCAGCGCCGTGGGGGCGAGCATCTTTGACATGGTCACCACAGTGTTCAACTTCACGATTGGCTTCGCCATCCTGTCTGCCAGCGGAAAGGACGGCCAGAAGAAGTCCCCGCTCGACATACTCAAGGCGCCCGTGGTCTACGCCTGCCTCATCGCCATCGCGATGTTCTTCACCGGTTGGCAGCTGCCTGCGGGAGCCCAGAGCGTGCTCGCGAGCATCGGCGAGATTACCTCGCCGCTCGCCATGCTCGTGGTGGGCGCACTCGTAGCCCAGGCAGACCTCAAGAGCGTCTTCACCGAATGGCGCGCCTATCCGTTTGCCATCATCCGTCAGCTCGTGATGGCCGTCGTGCTCTTTCTCCTGGTGCGCGCCATCTCGCCCGAGCCCATACTCGCAGACCTCTTCGCAATCATGTTTGCCCTACCCACGGGCGCCATCGTGCCCACCTTCGCCGACATGTGCGGCGCCGACAGCGAGCTTGGCGCCCGCAACACGGTAGTGAGCACGCTGCTCTCCTTCGTGCTCATCCCGACCGTCGTCGCCATCGTCGGGACGCTGTAGCGCGAGCGCACAAACCAGCGAAGCCGTAGGCCTCGAACCGCTCTTTGGCGCCATCCCGCGAGCCTCGCGCCGCTCAGCGCCGCCACCCAGAGTTCCGGCATAGCTCCGAATCAGCACAGCAAAGCGCCCGACAGCCTCTCGGTCATCGGGCGCTTTTCTCGAGGAACTGAGGCCGTGCGGGCCGGCCACTCCGGCCAATCAACCGGCTACTTGGCCATACGGCCACTCTGCTCGGTCAGCCCGAGCAGGCAGGCCTCGCTCGCGGCAAGCTCATCGCCGTCCGCGTGCCAGCGCCAGTTGCCGCCGGCCACACCCGGCACGTTCATGCGGGCCTCGTCGCCCAGGAGCATCGCGTCCTGCAGCGTGCACATCACCACGCCGGCGTCGCTGTCATAGGCCTGTTCCATGAGCTTGCGCGCCAGGTCCTGCGCGTCATCGCGCGCGAAGCCGTAGCGCGTGGCGCACCAGCCCACCAGAGTCGAGGTGTCGTGCGTGGACGTATAGGCCACGCGGCCCGGCTTGGGCACCCAGCCGTTACGCACATCGCCGTCGGCAAACAGGAGCACGTCCATGCCGGGGCAGCCCACCTGCGCCAGCAGCGCGCGCGTGGCAGGCGTGATGGAGCCCAGGTCCTCCGCCAAGAGCGGCAGCGGGCCAAACTTCTTGTACGCGGCGCGGAACAGGTCGATGCCCGGACCGATGTGCCACGAGCCGTCTGCCGCCACGCCGCCACGCGGCACGGAGTAGTAGTTCTGGAAGCCCAGGAAGTGGTCCAGGCGCACCACGTCGTAAAGCTCAAACGTGCGCTCCATGCGGCGCAGCCACCAGGCGTAGCCGTCTTCCTTCATGCGGTCCCAGCGATACGTGGGGTTGCCCCAGAGCTGGCCGTCGGCCGCAAAGGAGTCGGGCGGCGTGCCCGCCTGCATCTCAACGCGGCCATAGCGGTCAACGCTGAACTGGCCGGGGTTGGCCCATACGTCCGCCGAGGCGCAGGCCGGGTACATAGGGATGTCGCCGATGATCTTCACGCCGTTCTTGTTGGCGTAGGCGTGCAGCTCGTCCCACTCGCACTGGAACTCCCACTGGCAAAACTTGTGGAAGGCGATGCCCATGGAGTAGTGCGGGTCTCCCAACAGGCTCACGTCGTAGTGGTGGATGTCGGGCGGCCACTCCTGCCAGCTCTCCTGCGGCCTGTCCTCGCAGATGGTCACGTAGGCGGCGTACGGGTCGAGCCAGTCGGCGTTCTTCTCGCAGAACGCGCGATAGGCCGTAGTGGGCTTGAAGTGGCGGAACTTCTCCAGAAGCTCCTCGCGCGAATACTCGAGCAGGCGCTCGTTGCCGGCAAAGACCGAGGAGCCCGCATATGGGGAGCCAAAGCTGTCCGTGGGGTTCACCGGCAGAATCTGCCAGTAGTGCTGGCCCGTGCGGGCGAGGTAGTCCACGAAGTCGCGGCACGGCTTGCCGAGGGTGCCGGGGCGGCCCAGGTTGGGTACGCTCGTGATGTGGCAGACGATGCCCGCGCCCGGTTCCATGGGCTTGGAGAGGCGCTGTGCCTCGTCAAAGAGCACCACGGCGCTGCCGCAGGGGCCCAGCGTGAGCGACACGGAGTCACCATCGCGGCGCAGCGGCTGGTCACCGATGACCTCGCTTGCCTGCGCGCCGCGGTTGGAGATGGTGACGTTTCTGCTCTCGCGGAGGTTGCGGTTCACGAGCACGCAGACGCTCGGGCCGGGCACCGCGAACTTGCCGGAAGCACCCGGCGTCTCGGCGCCCACCGCACCATCGGCAAGCTCGGCGCCCGCCGGCAGCCTCCACCAGCCAAGGACGTCGTCGCCGCAGCTCACCGGGCGCACGATACCCTCCGTGAGCACCGGCAGGGCCTGGCGCAGCTGAATCACGTTGCGATACATCGTGCGACAGTCCGCGTCGCCGGAGCCCCACGGGAACGGCCCACGGTTGTACGGGTCCGAGAGACCCTCCATGCCAACCTCGTCGCCGTAGTAGATGCTCGGCACGCCCTCGAAGGTCATCTGCATGAGGGTGGCCAGCCAGAAGCGGGCCTTGGCCATCATGCGCTCGCCGTCGTTGAGTCGGCCGGGGAAATCGTCCGGCCAGGGCTGGCCCTCGGGGCGTTCCAGCGCGCCGCCCAGCACGCTCAGCAGGCGCGGACGGTCGTGGCTGGAGAGCAGGTTGAGTGCCGCGTGCATGGCCTCGGGCGGGTAGTTCTCCGCGATGCTCATGAGGCGCTCCGCGGCGTCTGCCGAGGTAATCTTGCCAAGCAAGAAGTCCAGCACCGCCGTGCGAAACGGGTAGTTCATGGCGGAGTCGAGCTCGTCTCCCAGAAGGTAGGTGCGGAGCTTGCCATAGCTCACCTTGTTGGAGGCATCCTCCCACACCTCGCCCAACACGAGCGCGTCGTCGCGCTCGGCAAGTGCGGCGGACTTGATGTCCTTGATGAACTCGTCCGGCAGCTCGTCGGCCACGTCAAGGCGCCAGCCGCGGGCGCCCAGACGCAGCCAGTGGCGCACCACGCCGTCCCTGCCGGCAATAAAGTCCTGGTAAGTGGGGTCGGTCTCGTTCACGGCCGGCAGGTCGTCCACGCCCCACCAACAGTCATAGGTTCCGTCGGGTTTGAAGTTGAACCAGCTCGCATGGGGCGAGCAGGCCAGCTCGGCCGCATGGGCGGCGTCGGCGGCAGGGCCCGTGGCGCCTGCGGCGGCGTCTGCCATCGGGTCCTCTGAGCCCGCCTCCTCGGCAGCCTTCACGCCGACCTTGTGCGCCTGCCAGGCACCCGGCTCGTCATAGGTGTTGTAGCGGTTGAAGGCGCGGGAGTCCGAGCCCACGTGATTGAACACGCCGTCCAGCACCACAGAGATACCGTACTCGGCGGCACGCTCGCACAGGTGCTTGAACTCCTCGTTGTCGCCCAGCATGTGGTCAACGACCAGGAAGTCTGCCGTGTCGTAGCGGTGGTTGCTGCGCGCCTCGAAGATGGGGTTGAGATAGAGCACCGTGACGCCCATGTCGGCCAGGTGCGGAAGCTTCTCGCGAATGCCGGAGAGGGTGCCGCCATAGAAGTCCCAGGAGGCGATGCGCCCGTCCTTGGTGCGCTCGTAGTGCGGCTCCACATCCCAACGATGCACCACGTGGCGCATCGGCCCCGGGATGCCGTCATCGGAGTCTCCGGTGTGGTAGTCCATGGCGTTGCGGGCGAGCTCGTGCCAGCCCGGGCCGCGGCGATAGCGGTCGGGGAAGATCTGGTAGACGATGCCATGGGTGAACCAGTCCGGCTTAACCTCACGCGGCTTATAGACCGTGAGCTGGAATGAGGGCGGCTGCCAGTCGCAGAGCGCACCCTCGCCGCCCGTATGGCCCTCCTTGGCGCCATAGCGCACAACCTTGCCGTCGGCGCGCTCGATCACAAACGTGTACCACACGAGCGCCGCCTGGCCGCACTCGTACTCGCACGTGTAGCGAACGCGGTCCGAGAGGCGCTCGGCCGTCATGGGGACGAAGCCCTCGCCCTCGCCATCGATCCAGGTACGCAGCGTAACGGTGGCGTCGCTCACGCCACCAACGTCAAGACGCAACACGACGGTGCCGCCCACAGGGGCGGCACCGAACGGATTTCTGTAAAGCGCATCGCGGCTGTCGTGATATGCCCACATGTCAAGGACACCTGCCTTCAAGCCCCCGGAGTCGGCCTTATCCCAACCCCGAGGGCCGGGCATGTCAGCGACTCCGCTTCTTGTTATAGGGAATGACCTCAGGATGCAGCTGGTGATAAACATCCAGGTACTGATTGGCCGATCTGCGCCATCCAAAGTCCGCCTCCATGGCGTTGCGCACAAGGCCGCTCCACGCATCCCTGTCTGTCCAGAATACCTCACAGGCCTCGAGAACCTTGGCGGCAAACTCGTCGCCGTTAAAGTTCGCGAAACTAAAGCCCGTGCCCTCACCCGTGAACTTGTTGTACGGAACGACGGAGTCCTTGAGGCCACCGGTCTCGCGCACCACAGGGAGCGCGCCGTAGCGCATAGCGATCATCTGTGAGAGGCCGCACGGCTCGAACTGGCTGGGCATCAGGAAGATGTCCGCACCCGCGTACATGCGGTGCGAGAGCGCCAGGTCAAAGTCGATGCGCGCCACCATGTGTCCCTTGTACTTCCAGTCGAAGTAGCGCAGGGAGTCCTCGTACTGATGGTCGCCGGTACCGAGCACGGCCACCTGCACCGAGCGGTCGAGCAGCTGGCCGAGCGCGTACTGCACCAGGTCGCAGCCCTTCTGCTTGGTGAGGCGGCTCACCATGACGCACAGCGGGCGCGTGGGGTCGGGGTCGAGCCCCAACTCGCGTTGCAGCGCCTCCTTGCAGGCAGCCTTGCCGGCAAGGTCGTCCTCGGAGTAGTTGGCCACGATCTGTGCGTCGGTGCGCGGGTTGAACTCCTCGGTGTCGATGCCGTTGAGGATGCCGTGCAGCTTCCACGCGCGCTCCTGGAAGATGTCCTCCAGCCCCTCGCCATAGAACGGCAGCTTAAGCTCCTCGGCATACGTGGGGCTCACCGTGGTGATGGTGTCGGCGTAGAGCAGGGCGCCCTTCATGAAGTTGATGGTCTTGGGACCCACGTACATCTGCGCCGCGGCGGGGGTATCCGCCAGGCCGCAGATGTCGACCATCACGTCGTCGCCATACTGACCCTGGAACTTGACGTTGTGGATCGAGAAGACCGTCTTCACGTTGTCGTAGTACGGCAGCCCCTTGTTGAACTCGCGCAGGAACACGCAGGACAGGGCCGTCTGCCAGTCGTTGCAGTGCAGCACGTCCGTGTCGTGCAGGTCTTTGACGCGGCCGATGCACTCGGTGATGGCCTTGGAGAAGAAGGCGAAGCGCTCGCCGTCGTCAAAGTCGCCGTAGATGGTGTCGCGGCCGAAGTAGTCCTCATTGTCGATGAAGTAGTAGTCGATGTTGTGCCACTTGAGGTAGTCGACACCGCACCAGACGTTCCTCCATCCCAGGTTGAGGTAGAAGTCGGTCACGTGACGCATACGGTCGCGGAACTCGGCCGGGATGCGACGGTACTTTGGCAGGATAACGCTCACCTTGGCGCCGCAACGGCGCAGCTCGTGCGGAAGCGATCCGGCGACGTCGCCCAGGCCGCCCGTCTTCACGAACGGGGCAGCCTCGGAGGCGGCGAACAGAATCTTGAGCTTCCTGCGGGTGCGTCCACTCATTCGCCCAGCCCGCCCTTCGCCTTGACAAGGACCGCATCAGGCGTGCCGCGCAGTTCGGTGCCGGCGCTGATCACGTTGTCGCGGTCGATGATCGCGTTCTCCACGCGGGCGCCACGGCAGATGGTGCAGCCTGTCATGATGACGCAGCCGCGCACGGAAGCACCCGGCTCAACGACGACGTTGCGCGAGAGGATGCTGTCGGCGACGCTGCCCATGATGTGGCAGCCGGCGGAGACAATACTGTTCGTGGCACGAGAGCCGGCCTCGTACTTGGTGGGCGGGTTGTCGTGCGCCTTGGTCATGATCGGGCGCTCCGCGGGGAAGAGCTCGTCGACGACCTTGGCCTCGAGCATCTCCTGGCTGCGCTTGTAGTACATGCGCGCGTCAAAGACGGAGCCCGTGTACATCTCGACCTTGTGGGCACGGATGTCAATCTGGCCCAGGTCACCCTCCATGGCCTCGAAAAGGTCCAGGTAGTCCACGTTGGCGTAGCGGTCGAGCAGCTCGAGGAGCTTCTCGCGGCGTACCACGAAGCAGTCCAGGAAGGCCTCGTCACCAAAGCGCGTGCCGTAGGTGAAGCCGCGCACGCGGCCGTCCTCGGTGTAGACGCTGGAGATGTCCCCCGCCTCGCAGCCAAACGTCTTGGTGAGCAGGGTGATGTCTGCGCCACTCTCTACGTGGGCCTTGATAAGGTCCTTGTAGTCGTAGTTGTAGATGATGTTCGCCGCAGTGACGACCACGTTGGTGGCCTTGTCACGCTCGAGGAACACCTTGTTGGAGAGCATGTCGCGAAGAAGGAAACGCGGGCCCTTGCGCGAGGTGCCGAAGGCAGAGCCCGGCATCAGAAAGATGCCGCCCTGCTTGCGGTCCAGGCCCCAATCCTTACCGGTGTAGAGGTGGTCTACCACCGAGCGATAGTTGAACGGCATGATGATGCCCACCGTGCGAATCCCAGAGTTCACCAGGTTGGACAGCGGAAAGTCTACGAGGCGGTAACGACCCATGAACGGGACGGCCGCCGCCGGGCGCGCCTTGGTGAGCGCGCCCGGGTGCTTGACGGAATAGTTGGTGGTGATGAGTCCGACCGCGGTCTCCATGGCCTACTCCTCCCCCTTCCCCACGACGACCTCGTCGCCGATGACTGCAGTGTCCTTGGTCACATCAACGCTACCGAGTTCGACGCCGGCCTCCACGACGGAGTTCTCGCCCAGGATGGCGCGTACCACGTGCGCCCCTTCCTTCACGACGGCGCCCGGGAACAGCACGGAGTCCTCGACGATGGCGCGCGGGCCGATCTGCGCGTCGGTGGAGATAATCGAGTGACGTGCCGTGCCCCAGATTTTGCAGCCGTTGGCAATGATGCAGTCGTCGATGTGGGCCTCGGGGCCAACGTAGTGTGGCGGGCGCACCGGGGCGTTGGTCATGAACGGGAAGTCCTTGTCAAAGAGGTCAAGCTCGGGGGTAGGACCGAGCAGGCCCATCGAGGTCTCGTGGTAGCTCGCGATGGTGCCGACGTCGCGCCAGAAGCCGCGGAACTCGTAGCAGAAGATGCGCTTCTGCTCCTCGAGAAGCTTCGGAATGATGTTCTTGCCAAAGTCGTGCTCGCTCGTGGGGTCGAGCGCGTCCTCCTTGAGGGACTTGAGCAGCACGTCGGTGGAGAAGACGTAGATGCCCATGGACGCGAGGTTGGAGTCCGGCTGCTTGGGCTTCTCGGTGAACTTCTGGACGGAGTCATCGTCGTTCTTGGTGATGATGCCAAAGCGGCTGGCCTCGGCCCACTCAACCGGCATGACCGAGATGGTAAGGTCCGCGTTGTTCTTGACGTGGCTCTCGACCATCTTGCTGTAGTCCATGCGATACAGGTGGTCACCAGAGAGGATCACAACGTACTTGGGGTTGTAGCTCTCGATGTAGCCGATGTTCTGGAAGATGGCGTCTGCGGTGCCGGCATACCAGTTGCCGCCGGTCTCCGTGGAGTACGGGGGAAGGATGGAGACACCACCGTCTCGCGCGTCAAGGTTCCACGCCGCACCCGTTCCAATGTAGGAATGCAGCAGATACGGACGGTACTGGGTAAGCACGCCCACCGTATCGATGCCCGAGTTCGCGCAGTTGGACAGCGCGAAGTCGATGATGCGGTACTTCCCTCCGAACGAGACGGCCGGCTTCGCGATGTTGCGCGTCAGCGCCAAAAGCCTGCTTCCCTGACCACCGGCCAGGAGCATCGCGATGCACTCTTTGCTGCTCATGTCCTTCCCCCTTCTAGCCTTTCTAGCTAATGGTTACTCTTGGAGACCCCAGATGTCTGAGGCGTATTCCCCGATGGTTCGGTCGCTCGAAAAGTGACCGGAGTTGGCGATGTTGTGAAGCGCCCTGCGCTGCCAGGAGCGCTGGTCGTCGTACTCGCCGGTAAGCTGTTCCCAGGCCTTGACGTAGCTCTTGAAGTCCGCGAGGACGAGGTCGTAGTCGTTGTTGCCCATGAGCTCGTCGTGAATCTGCTGGAAGTTGCCCGAGAGGCGCGCGAAGGTGCCGTCGGTGAGCTGCTTGACGCAACGGCCAACACCCTGCGGGTCGCCGTTGACGACGTCCCACGCGAAGTACTTGCCGCTGGCCTTGAGCTCCTCGACCTCGTTCTCCTTGAGGCCGAAGATCTTCTCGTTCTCCATGCCCGCGAGCTCGGCGATCTCCACGTTGGCGCCATCGAGCGTGCCAAGGGTGAGGGCACCATTCATCATGAGCTTCATGTTCGAGGTGCCCGAGGCCTCCTTGCCGGCTGTGGAGATCTGCTCGGAGATGTCCGCGGCGGGATAGATGAGCTCGGCATTGCTCACGGCGAAGTTGGGGATGAAGACGACCTTGATGTAGTCGTTCACGCGCTCGTCGTTGTTGACGACGTCTGCGATGGAGTTGATGAGGCGGATAACCTCCTTGGCGAAGGTGTAGGCACTCGCCGCCTTGCCGGAGAAGATGAAGGTCGTCTTGTGCGGCTTGTAGCTCGGGTCATCAAGCATGCGATTGTAGATGTACATGACCTTGAAGGCGTTGAGCAGCTGGCGCTTGTAGGCGTGGAAGCGCTTGACCTGCACGTCGAAGATCGAGTCGGGGTCGACCTCGATGCCCACCGTCTTCTTGATGTAGTCGGCCAGGCGGTCCTTGTTGACGCGCTTGCTCTTGGCCAGCTCGTCCAGGAACTCGTCATCGTCGTAGTAGGCCCCGAGCTTCTTGAGCTCGTCGGCATCCTTCAGCCAGCCGTCGCCGATCTTCTCGGTGATGAGCTTGGAGAGGCTCGGGTTGGAGTTGCCGAGGAAGCGGCGCGGCGAGATGCCGTTGGTCTTGTTGTTGAACTTCTCGGGCGTGAGCTCGTAGAAGTCATGCAGGGTCTCGCGCTCGAGAATCTCGGTGTGGATGGCGGCGACGCCGTTCACGCTATGGCTGCAGATGACGGAGAGGTTGGCCATGCGCACCTGACCGTCCCACAGGATGGCGGTGTTGCGAAGCGCCTCGTGCCAGTTCTCCTTGTCACGCGGGAAGGAGTCCATGTAGCGGCGGTTGATCTCCTCGATGTACATGTACAGGCGCGGCAGCAGGCGACGGAAGGTGTCGATCGGCCACTTCTCGAGGGCCTCGGGCAGCACCGTGTGGTTGGTGTAGGAGACGGTGCGCGTGGTGATGTCCCACGCGGTATCCCAGTCCAGACCCTCCTCGTCAACAAGCACGCGCATGAGCTCGGCACCGCACATGGCGGGATGCGTGTCGTTGGTGTGAATGGCCACGAGGTCCGGGAAGGTCTTCCAGTCCGCGTCGGTGTGGTCGTACTTGAAGTTCCGGATAATCGAGGAGATGCCTGCGGAAACAAACAGGTACTCCTGCTTCAGGCGCAGGATGCGACCATGCTCGCCGGCGTCATTGGGGTAGAGAATCTGCGAGATAGCCTCGACGTCCGTGCGGTACTTGGAGGCCTTGGCGTAGTCGCCCGCGTTGAAGGCGTCCAGGTCAAAGTCCTCGTGCGCGGGGTAGGCGCTCCAAAGGCGCAGGCGGTTGATGGTCTTGCCCTCGTAGCCCACGATGGGCACGTCGTACGGCACGGCCTTAACGAGCTCGCCGCCCTCCTGGGTGAACCAGAACTTGCCGTCCTCGCCCTCGTGACGCACTACCTCGCCGCCAAAGCGCACGAGCACGGCGCTCTCGGGATGCTTGGTCTCCCAGGGGAAGCCCTTGTCCAGCCAGTTGTCCGTGACCTCGACCTGGCAACCGTCCTTGATCTCCTGCCTGAAGAGGCCATAGTGGTAGCGCATGCCGTTACCGAAGCCCAGGATGCCCTCCGCGGCCATGGAGTCCAGGAAGCACGCGGCAAGGCGGCCCAGGCCACCATTGCCAAGGCCCGGGTCCTGCTCCTCGGCGATAATGTCGTCGAGGTCGATGCCCATGGCGGCAAGGCCCTCCTCAACCTCGTCGCGGATGCCAAAGTTCAGCAGGTAGTTGTCGAGCAGCGGACCAAGCAGGAACTCGAGGGAGAAGTAGTAGACCTTCTTCTGCTTGCTCTTCTTGTTCTGCGAGTCGGAGCGGGCGAACTGCTCGTTGGCCTTCTCGGCGATAAGCTTGGCGAGGGCGCGGTAGCGCTGGCTGTTGTTGCAGTCCTTGAGGTCCTTGCCGGCCTCGGCGCGGAGCTTGGCGCGAAACTCCCCGGCGAAGTCCTCAGGCGTGGCAAATAGCTTGTTGATAGACATATGTCTCCTTTGCTGTGGTGGTCTCTGGCGAGTGTTTGGGCTCGGATTGGACCCGGCTCCAAACTACGCCTTGAGGCTCGAGGCCCCGCTGGTCTTTCCTGCCGCAGAGGACTTCTTTACAGAGGATTTACCAGCGGCTTGTTTCTTGGAAGCGTGGGTTGCCCCGGCAGCGGAGGCCGTCACCGAGGCGGGCTTGGCGGCTGTGCCGGCGACCTTCTTGCGAGACTTCGCGGCAGGGCTGGCGGCGGCACGACGGCGCGGCGCAGGCTTGGCGATTTTCTCCTCGGGCGGCTTGGGCGGCACGTAGCTCGACGGCCCCACGCGCTTGTAGATGGCGCCGGCCAGCGGCGGCACGTTCAGCAGCACGGAGTTATCGAAGCCGTGGCAGTCCTCCGGGCGGCTCGAGAGCACGCCCTCGTTGAGCTTGCCGGAGCCACCGAACTCGACGGCATCAGAGTTGAAGATCTCCCGCCAGTCACCCTCGCGCGGAACGGGCACGCGATAGCTCGCGCGGTAGTTCACGTCGAAGTTGATGAGCACCATGAGCTCGTCTTCCGGATTCTTGCCGCGGCGCACGAACGTGATGATCGAGTGCTCGGAGTCGTCCGCGTCGAGCCACTCGAAGCCACCCCACTCGTAGCTCTCCTCCCAGAGCGCCTTGTGCTCCAGGTAGAAGTTGTTGAGCGCCTCGATGAAGCGCTGGTGGTTGCGGTGCGGCTCATACTGCTCGGTGAGGAACCACTGGAGCGACTCGTAGTAGCGCCACTCGATATACTGCCCCAGCTCGTTGCCCATGAAGTTGAGCTTTCCGCCCGGGTGCGTGAGCTGGTAGAGCGCAAGCGTGCGCAGGCCCGCGAACTGGCGCCACTGGTCGCCCGGCATGCGCGTGATGAGCGAGCACTTGCCGTTGACCACCTCGTCGTGCGAGAGCGGCAGGATGAAGTTCTCGTTGAACGCGTACATGAGCGAGAACGTGATCATGCCGTGGTTGCCCGGACGCCAGGGGAAGTCGGTCTGCATGTAGTGCAGGGTGTCGTTCATCCAGCCCATGTCCCACTTGTAGTGGAAGCCCAGACCGCCGTCCGCGGGCGGGTAGGTCACGAGCGGCCACGCGGTGGACTCCTCGGCCATCATCATGACGTCGGGGAAGTACTTCTCCACCGCGGAGTTGGCCTGGCGGATGAACGCCGACGCGTCGAGGTCCTCCTCCGTGCCCTTCTCGTTGAACTTCTTGTCAGCCGGGTTGTCCACGCCGAAGTTGAGGTAGAGCATGCTGGACACGCCGTCCATGCGGATGCCGTCGGCGTGGAAGCGCTCGAGCCAGTACAGGGCGTTGGAGACGAGGAACGAGCGCACCTCGCCGCGCGCGAAGTCGAACTTGTGCGTGCCCCAGTTGGGGTGGATCTCGCGCTCGTAGAGCATCTTGCCGTTGAACGTGGCGAGGCCCTGCTCGTCAGCGCAGAAGCCGCCGGGCACCCAGTCGAGGATCACGCCGATGCCGGCCTGGTGGCAGGCGTCGACGAGGCGCATGAGGCCCTCGGGCGTGCCATAGCGGCTGGTGGGCGCGTAGTAACCGGTGACCTGGTAGCCCCACGAGCCGTCAAAGGGGTGCTCCATGACGGGCAGCACCTCGATGTGGGTGTAGCCCATCTTCTTGACATAGGGCACGAGCTCGGCGGCCAGGTCGTCATAGGTGTAGAAGCTGCCGCGCTGCGCGGGGAAGGGGTCGCCGGGGCCGGGGTAGGTGCCGTCCGGGCGCGGGTCGCCCTGCGGCTCGTCGCCGTGGCGGCGCCAGGAGCCGAGGTGCACCTCGTAGATGTTGAGGGGCTGGTGCATGTGGTCGGTCTCGCGGCGGTGCTTGAGCCAGACGTCGTCGCCCCAGGCGTAGGCGGGCTCGGCCGTGGTACGCGAGGCGGTGCCGGGGATCATCTCGGCGGAGAAGGCGTAGGGGTCGGCCTTGTAGAGCAGCTTGCCGTCGCGGGTCTCGATCAGGTACTTGTAGAGCTCGCCGGGGCGGACGCCGGGGACGAAGCCGTACCAGACGCCACCGGTGGGCGTGAGCGTGAGCGGGTTGGCCTTGGTGTCCCAGCCGTTGAACTCGCCCACGACGTGGACCGAGCGGACCTCCGGGGCCCAGACGGCGAAGCGGTAGCCATCCTGGCCGCCCTCGGCGGTGGGATGGGCACCCATCTTGTCGTAGCTGCGGTACCACGTGCCGGCAGCCATGAGGTAGAGGTCGTCCGGGGTGATGGCGAGGGAGGCGGCCGGCGCGGGCTTGACGGCCGGCGCGGGCTTTGCAGGCTTGGCTGCGGGCTTGGCGGCCGGCGCGGGCTTGACGGCCTTCGCGGCCTCGGCAGCCTTCGCGGGCGCAGCCGCCTTCGTGGTGGGCCTCTCGCCAGCGAGCTTCTCGGCACCCGGCTTCCTGGCTGTTGCCGCCCTCGACGAACTCGTGCTCGTACCTGCTGCCTTTGCCTGACTCATCAAGCACCCCTTCCTTGCCCACATCTCCCCCGACGGGCATCGCGAGCGCCGCCATTGGGCGGGCACGACGCGGCCTCAAGCCGGCGGGCATCCAGCTCCTGGTGGGGAGCTGGGGCTATATGGGCTCCGGTCGGGGCCGAAAGACATCTCCACTTTATCCCCATAGAGACCAAACGGACCCGGCCTTTTATTAGGAGTCGGTAAACGGAGTGTTTCGCCGTCGATTGGGCTCTTCTTTGATGGTCGTTTGTATGAAGGGAGCATAAGGACAAGGCGTTAAGCAGCACTTATATTGCGAGTAAATTAGCCTATCGGCTTGCATTCAATTGGGTGCTACCTGCTGTTTTCGACACCAACCCTGTGTGGCCTTTTGTCTCACCTGCGGTTTTCTTGACGTCTGATGCGCCCGCTCTAATAAATGCAAGCGTCCATCGGCAAACGGCAGGGCACCCGACCCGCGGGGCCTTCGCACACCGCAGGCTGCCACGGCGCAGAAGCCCGGCTCACACCCTAGCCGACGGACTCCCCCGTGACCTTGCAGATGAGCATGGTGCGGACGTCGGCGCCCGTTGAGTAGCAGGTAGAGAGGCCAATCAGCTGGTCTCCCTCGTCATATGCGCCCGCGCGCTCGAAGACGGCGGTTTCGTGTGCGCGGGCGACCAAGCGGTCCATGTCCTCGGGGTCAAACGGCGTGTCGTACATGTCGGTGTCGCAGGCGTCCGCCCGGCACACCGCAACGGCCTCAAGGCTCAGCGCGCGGTCGGGCAGCACGAGCGAGGCCGTGTCGTTCTCGTCAAAGAAGTCCCGCTCCAGGAAGCGGTCCATGTCGCCGAACCTGCCCGCGCAGAGTCGTGCGCGATTATTGCAGTTTTTGGCGTTGTGCCAGAGTAAACGCCCCTACCGGGCCGCCCGTGGGCCACAAAACTGCAGGTCAGCCGAATGCCCAATTCCAAGCTACTCGAGGTGAAGGGGCCAAACTGCAATAATCTCGCACGAGTCGCTCTCGAAGCGCTCACGAGTCACTCCAGAGCCTCTCGAGGAGCAGCAATCGGCCCCGAAAGGCCCGCAGCCGGGCATCGAACCGCACAAAAAAGGCCCGCCTCCACATGGAGACGGGCCCAAGGCTCGAGAACAGCCGTGGCACAGTGCCGCAGCGCCAGCCGCCTGCTAGTAGTTGACGACCTGCTCCTCGAAGTAGGACTGCGGGTGCTTGCAGACCGGGCAAATCTTCGGGGCCTTCTCGCCAACGTGCAGGTGACCGCAGTTGAGGCACTTCCAGACCTTGACGCCCGGGAACCGCCCCATTCCGCCCATAATTCCGCTCATTCATTTGAGTTGAATTCAGTTATCCCGGTCACTTTCCAGCCAGTAAACTTCATCGCACGCCGATAGCAACTCCTCATCATGCGTAACGACAATCACGATATGGTCTCCTTTCTTCTTTTGGAGTATCCGAATAAGGCTATTGCGACTACTCGAATCGAGGGCTGATGTTGGCTCGTCGAAAAGCATGACACTTGGATCTTTAAGAAGCAGCCTAATAATCGCAATCTTTTGCTTCTCTCCTCCGGAGATGCTCAGACCCTTCTCGTTAAGAATGGTTCCAAGACCATTGGGGGCCGCGGACACCATCTCGCATAGGCCAAACTCATTGATATATCCATCAAGGTTGCTAGCATCCCAATCAGAAGAAAGAAGCGTTAGGTTTGCCTCAATGGTGTCCTCAAGAACTGTCGGCTCTTGCTCGGTGACGCCAATACACTCGGAACGCAGCGCATAGCGATCAATTTCGCTTTGACTAATGCCGTCATATAAAACCGCGCCACTCATGTCATCCGGATACACGCCCAGGAGGATATCGAGAAGCGTGCTCTTTCCCGCCCCATTCGACCCGGCAATTCCATATAGCTTCCCCCTCTGGAAGCGGAAGTCCTGGACCTCAAGGGCCTTCTTTTCAAATCCAGGATAGGAAAGACCAATGCCTTTGCAATCAATTCTGCTTACGCAGCTAAGCCGGACCTCACCGTTCCGCTCCTCTTGGATATCCCATATTCGACGGAGCCGCTCATAGCTCACCCGACTAGCCTGATAGTCCTTCCCCCATGTAAGAAAATACTGTATGACTGCACTGAGGCTCTCGTAGTACCCCGCCGCTGTCACAAGATAGCCAGGCAGCAACCTCCCACTAGCGACCTCGATGGCCCCAGCGACCAGAAGAAGACCTTGCGCGGCAGACCTAGCGATGGCGTTGCTTAGCGCGAAGCGTGAATTTACCTCTTGGTTAGAACGGATAGAAGGATACAACCCATCAAAAGCACCGGTTAGACCGTCCTTAAACCGGTCAAAAAGAATGTGTCGACGCAGAAATGCAGCTTTATCTAACTGATCTTGCAACTTCGAGAAAAAGAGAGCTGAGTGCTCCTGCATATCAAAGCACTTATTAAACAAGCCCCGCCGAAAAACACGATATAGGCTTCCTGCCACTGCCGCTAAGAGCACACACACAAAGCCGACTCTCACATTGATTGTCAACAGAATAATGAAGACCGCAATCAGTACAGCCACATTGCTTGTAAGCTGAACTATCGACCCTAATACAAAAATCACAAGGTCGTTCGCATCATGGTTTATTTGCTGCGTATAGTATGCTGCATCGAATCGTTTGAAAAAGGATTGCGGGAGTCGCTTGACGTGCTCCAGTGTATCCAGATTGAGCCTATATCCCGCATGTGACTGCAAATTCACATAGAGCATTTCCGAAAGGTAGGTCAAAGCCGCTTGCCCCACCTGCATGAGGATGAGCAAAAGGCAAAGAAACCCAACCCGCTTTACCTGCATGTCATCACCAGAAATAAGCTGGTTGATAACCATGCCTGTAAAAAATGGAGTCGCAAGCGATATAATCCCCACGAAAACACTTGCAATTAGATATGCCCAAAATTTAACATTCGATAGGTACTTCCAGCAAAGCCTAAGCATGAACTCCGCCTGTTTCGGATGCCTGGCGCGCATCACTCATCATTTTCGACAGCAGCATCTTCTGCTCAGCATCATAGCGAAAAGAGACACAGTGCTTTTCATTGCCATTTAAGGCGTGATTGGGACATCCACCCATGCACATAGGAAAAGCAAAGCAGTCGCGACATTCTTGGTCTTCAGGCTCATAAGACATCCATCGAATCATGTTGGCATTCAATACTGGCTGCTCAAAAATGGAACCGACTTTGCATTTGATTCTTCCGATGTCATCCCAACATTTGTATAGATTGCCCAAAGGATCAACAACATAGGAATTGATTCCAACCGCGCAGCAAATGCCAAGATTCGTGCCACCAAAGGGCTGTACTTTGAACCCTCTTTGAATTGCCTGCCGATAGAACTCGGTCTCTTCTTGGGAAAACTGCTTAATCGTGAAGCACTGGTTATCATTCGTGCAAACGTTATTAATATTATCAACTGGAGCAAGATAGAAATGAACCTTGTTCTTGAGTCCATTCTTTTCTAAGTATTCAAGCAGTTCAAACGAAGAACTAATATTCGTCTTGTCAACGTTGCTGCGAATCGTAATATCAAGGATGTCTGCACATTCTTTTACATTTTGCAGTATTCGCTCATAGGTTGGTCCTCCCCCGTGGAGCACCCTACGAGAATCGTGGTCCGCCTTTGCGCCATCGATGGTTACTTGTGCCATCTTGACGTCACATGCCACAAGCCTTCTTGCGATATCGGAGGTTAGCAAATAACCATTCGTAACGATTGAGGCCCCATATGAACACGCAGAACCAACGGCAGCCTTTCATAGCTCCGTGATGCGCTCGATTTTTATGAGGCCAAGTAAAGGCTCGCCCCCATACCAACCGACAGTAAGGTTAGTAATATTCGGATAATTCTCACGGACAAACAAAGGAAGCTGATTAACCACTTCATCATTCATTGACGTGTACTTTTGACCTTTTTCATAGCAGTATGGACAACAAAAGTTACATGCCATTGTGGGCGCTATCGTTAGATTTAGATTCATATTTGAATAACGAGCTGCGCGACTCTGTAGTCTTAACTCCATATACTCGTCGCGTTCATCGTCCACAAGCATTCCGCCGCGCATGAGTTCACGAACCAGGTCATCCGCGTCCTCGAATTTGCCCTGAAGAACTCGGCGGTACTTCTCCGTGTACTCCCGGTTAAGACAGAGCATCCCTCCTCCGCGGGCATTCATGATGAGCGTTGTATCACCATCACCATACGTGACATTAAATCTTGACGCTCTCATCATGCGACGTCCTCCGATTCCTTCCGGCATAGCTCTTTTCGGTTAAAGATGTTTATTCAATCAACAAATATGTGCTTGGTTAGCCCCTTCTATATCGAAGCACCTTCGAGACACAGAGAGCCAATATGCAAGCAATCACGCTCGCAAAAGAGAAGACGATAACCTCCAGCCCTGAATGAAGGGCACCTACGCCACACACTCGCATCCAATAGAACATGTGCATAGGCATGGCATCACCCGGAGAAGCCATGGCGGCAATGAGCCCGGCATACGTCGCCACAATAAGCCCTCCTGAAACCAGTGCTTTGACACGCAGGAGGGCAAACGCGGTAACGCACAACACCACGTAGCTAACGTTAAGAAAGGTGCAGAGGAAAAGCCTGTGAATCAAAAGAACGACGCTGCCAGCTCGTCCGGCTGCAGTATACGCAGCGAAACAAATTAAGGTGAAGACCGCAAAGCCAAGTACGAGCCACGTGGAAGCCACGAGCGCCCTAGCCAAATATAGAGAAGCCTCCGTTACGCCCCTCGCACGCGATACGGACATGCAGGCACTCTCCTTAGAGGAGGCGAATAGCGAGCCGACCACAACAACGGCAACAGCGGGAAAGAGCAGCGCGTGGGCAAGGGAAGCAGCAACGACGTGCTCAGTAATTGAGTCACCGATATTATTCAGCTCAAAATAGGAGACGTCCGCAGAAAACCCAATAAACCAATCCCCAGTCCCCGCCGACACCCAAGCCCCCGCACCGGCCATGACGTAGAGGAGCCCCATTCCCACGTAAAACAGCGACAGCATAATTCCGAGGTGTATTCGGCCTCCGCGGAAGAACTCTGATCGAATGACACTTGTAGCCATCATCAGAGCGCCTCCCTCACCTTGAGCGCCCCAACAGAAACGAGCATCGCTGCAAAGGCGGCTATGGCGCTGTAGGACAACGCTTCGCTCGCTCCTACCGACCTGAAGCACAACGCACATACATTCATTAGATAGAAGACAGCAGATAGGTAAAGAAGCGGACTCCAGGGGCCCGTCCCATCGCCGTATGCGCTGGGAAATAACGCCAAAACGAGGAGGGAAAGAACGATGGACACCACGCTGGCTGCAATTGCGCTTCTCGTTAGATGGAACAACGAGAATGTCTCCACAAACAGCACCGCAAGCAGAATTGCGCCAAGAGCTGCCGGTACAGCAAAGCGACTCATGCCCTCCCAGGAGACCACGCCGGCATACTGAATCAATTTGCAGATGAACGAAATTCCACTAAACACAACAAAGCAAAGACAGATGAGTGCGCCATGTGTTGCGCATTTAGCTATTGCCAGACTAATGTCAGAAATGCCCCTTGCCTTTGCAACGTCATAGCTTGCTGATACATAGTCGTGCGAGGTCACGGCAACGGCATAGACAATGACCAAAGGTATCCACAGTATTGTGAAGACCATTGAGGTGCGCGCTGCCGAACCTGCAACGTCATTACCGTCAATTAGGTTTCCGATAAAGCCAATCGCGCCGCCAACCCTATTTGGATTGTCACCCGCAACCATGAACAGAAGAGCATCTTGCTCATCTGAAGAAGAGCAGACCGTCACAAGCATCAAGGCAAAAGCTGCTAAAACAAAAGCCTGCGCCTGCCGGCTTCTCGATAGGCGCCAAACCTCGCTGTTAATTAAGGCAAGCATATTCGGGCGCATCATCCATCACCCTCACACGCAATCAGGTCGGCATAGTACTCCTCAAGGCTCTGCTGCTTTGAATAGGCCTCTTGGACGCTGAATCCAGCGCCCAAGAGAATCTTGACGACCGCGCCAGAATCCCCTCGGAAATCGTCCAAGACGAGCTTGTCGCCATCGATGTAAGCTCCATGAGTTCCGCGGCGCCTCAGCTCCATAAGGGCCTGTTCCTGATCGCAAACGCTCAGAATAAGGCGTCGCTTGCAATTTGCGTCCAGCTCTTCAGCAGTAATGCTGCGCAAAATGCGGCCATGGCTGATGAACTCGTAACGAGATGCGATCTTGTGTAGCTCTTCGAGGTTGTGGCTGGAGACGAGTATTGTTTTACCGAGACGCTCGTTAAGGTCCGAAAGCAAGTTTCTAATGCCCTTGATGCCCATTGGGTCTAGTCCGTTCGTCGGCTCATCAAGTATTAGGAAATCGGGATCGCCCAACAGGGCGATAGCAAGGTCCAAACGCCTCTTCATGCCCATCGAGAAGCCGGCTGCTCGCCTCTTTCCCGCCCCCTCAAGCCCAACAAGCCTCAAGATGCCTTCGACATTTGCTTGCGACACGCCCCATTCCATGCAGCGGACAAGCAGATTGTCCTCCGCATCAAGATTGGGGTAGAACGCGTTGGCATCCGGCATGTAACCAATTCGAGAACGCGAGTAACGGATGGACTTCGGATCTGAGTGTCCAAAAATGGTCAAATGTCCTGAGGAGGGAATCGTAAGCCCGTTAATGATTCGAATTAGGGTGCTTTTGCCCGCACCGTTCTCTCCTATCAGTCCATAGATCTCGCCCTGTTCAATATTCATGTCCACCGAGTCGATAGCCACGAACCTGCCGAAGCGCTTCGAGATATCACGCAGGCTCACAATGGAGTTACCCACGCCGAGCACCTCCTCTTAACGACCAGAAGAGGAGCGATGCTCGCAGTCCGCGGAGCACGAGCATCGTCCCCCATTAGTCCACTAGACTCGCACACCTGCTACAGCGCGCCGCGTTAATCCTCTAAAAGCGAACGGAGCACGCCTGATACGGGCACTTGCCGGGACAACCGCCATGGGCATAGATGAAACAGTTATTGCAACTCGGACCGACATCTGCCATCGGCTCATTGACCCACTGCATTTCATTCCCTCCTCAACAAAATACGCTTGTCCGCCTTGAAAGCAAAGCTAATAACGAAATGGGCACACCTTGCTAGGACACTTCGCCGGACAGCCGTCGTGCGCATAAAAAAACAATGCACACAAGCTGGAGCAGCGCTGCCGCTGGGCTCATTAATCCAAGTCTTCCACCTCCTCCTCTAAGTAGCAACTACCTAGATAATGTTATCTAGAATCAATAATAGCATTCTTATTTGAGAATCTGCCCGCGTTATTAAAAAACTCTGCGTTGATTTTCATCTCCAGCGGAACACTCTCAAAACTCATCGCGACGCGTCGCGCTGAGTCCGGCGGAACGGGGCATCCATCCCACTGAGGGGGCCGCGACGGGCGGCCCCGGGAGGGATCGGAGGTCCCCATGGCCAAGAGGAAGAAGCCCCCGGGCAGGGCGTACTCGAGGCTCACCAGGCACGAGCGGAACGAGTGTGTTCTGTCAACAGGATTTGAGCAGAAATCGCATCTGGATTTGAGCAGCTCCGTCACGGATGTGAGCATGGAAAACTGAGCGGGTCAGGCCTGCTGCATGAGCGCGTTGCGCACGCGGTACGATTCCCCGCGGAACCTCAGAAGCCGGCCGTGGTGCACCACGCGGTCGATCACGGCGGCCGCCATCTGGTCGTCGCCGAAGACCTGGCCCCACCGCGAGAACTCGAGGTTGGTCGTGATCACCACCGACTGCCTCTCGTAGGCCTCCGAGACCACCTGGAACAGCAGGCGCGCCCCGTCGACGTCGAGCGGCAGGAACCCCAGCTCGTCGACGACGAGCATGCCGGCCCTGCCTATCTGGGCGAGCTCGCGGTCGAGCCTGTCCTCGTCGCGCGCGCGGCGCAGGCGCATCACGAGCGCGGAGGCGGTGAAGAAGCGGGCCTCGACCCTGGCCTGGCACGCCAGCGCGCACAGCGCGCTCGCCATGTGCGTCTTGCCGCAGCCGACGTCGCCCATGAGGACGAGGTCCTCGCGCCGCTCCAGGAAGGAGAGCGACAGCAGGTCGGGCCGCCCGAAGCCGTCCGGCCACGCCACGGCCGACCAGTCGTAGCCGTCGAAGGTCTTGGGCGCCGGCAGCGCGCAGCGCCTGAGCAGCGACGCCCTCTTCGACGCCTCGCGGCTCGCGCGCTCCGCCTCGAGGTAGGAGGCCAAGTACTCGACCTGCTTGGGGCTCCCGAGCGTCGACCACTCGCGCAGCACCGACGTCGTCAGGCCGCAGGAGCGGCCCGCCGAGACGACCCTGGAGGCCAGCTCGCCGGCCGCCACCTACGCCACCTCCCCTTTGGCGAGGGCGTCGTAGACGGACAGGTCGGCGCCGCCGCCTGCGGGGCCGCCCGCGGCGATCCTCCTGGCGGCCATGTCCACCTCGGCGTCCCCGGGGACATGGCCGCGCGAGAGCGCCTCGCGCGCCGCCTCGCACGCCGCATCGAACCCGCTCGGGCCGGCGGCCCTCGATATGGCCCTGAGCACCCGCCTGCGCCCCGCCGCGTCCAGGCGGTCGATCGCGTCGACAAGCGCCGGCGGCATGTCGCGGCGCACGGGCGACTCGCCGAAGGCGCGGGGCCTGGTCACGAGCGCCGGGATGAGCGACAGGGGGCTCCTCACGGGCTCGCCCTCGCCGAAGGCCCTGGGCAGCTCGGCGACGCGCCTGCCGCGGTCCGCCAGGATCTCCACGCTGCCGGCGCGCACGCCCACGGTGAGGCGCCTGTCGTGCCAGGCGGGCCCGGCCAGGTAGAGCCTGCCGTCGACGGTCACGTAGCCGCGCTTGTCGGACCTCGCCGAGACCCACCTCACCGCGTCGAAGGGCGCGCCCGGCAGCGCCGGCATCGCGGCGAGGTCCTCGGCCATCGCCTCGGGCGTCGGGCGCCCGTCGCGGCACCTGGAGCCCTCGTTGACGCGCCGGCACCCCTCGGCGAGCCTGGCGTTGAGCTCGGCGAGCGAGGCCGCCCCGGGCACCGGCACCAGCAGGTTCCTCCCCAGGAAGCCCACGGCGTTCTCGACGGACCCTTTTCTCGTGGCCCGAGTACGGGTTGCAGTAGCGGCTCGAGCAGCGGTAGTGCGCCCTGAAGCGGGAGAAGAGCTCCGACTCGGTCACGACCCCCGCGATCCGCCTGCCGGCCTCCGTGGCGTTGTCGAGCACGAGCGCCGTCGGCGCGCGGCCCATCTGGGCGAATATGCCCGCGAGGCCCTCGCAGAGGCACTCGGAGCGCTCGGACATCCCCGCGGCGCAGAACCTCGCGTCGGGGTGCGGCAGCGTGAGGACCAGCAGCTTGGGCGCGACCTCGCGGCCGGCGAGCACGGCGGCGAAGTTGCCGTAGTCGACCTGCGCCGTGCCGGGCGCCCACTCGAGCTCGAGGAACCCGCCGCCCGCGGCGGCGCGCCCGGCCCTCCACTCGGCGACGTGGCGGCAGACGCTCGAGTAGGAGCCGGAGTAGCCCCGCTCCGCGACGAGCCTGTCGTAAATCCTCTTGGCGGTGTGGCGCTGCTTGCGCGGGGCGCCGAGTTCGGCCGCGAGCGCCGAGCCGATCCACTCCTCGTGGCCGGCGAGCGACGGGCGGGCCCTCTCGGCGAGCAGCGGCGGCGCTGGCGACATGTCCTCCATGTCGGCGTACTTGGCCACGGTGTTGCGGCTCACGCCGAGCTCGCGGGCGATCTCGGCCCTAGCGACGCCCCGGGCGTCCATCTCGCGTATATCATGTTGGGTCTGCAGGGGCATGGTCATCCTCTCCTCCTCCTGGGCGCGTCTCGCCAAAGTCGGCGCCCAGACAGGATTGTCTCGTGTGGGCCATGCCCTCGCCCTTGCGGGCATGGCCGTCGTGCGGAATCCGCTCGATTCCCGTTGCGCGCGCTGCTCAAAAATCAGTGCGAACTCTGCTCAGTTCATATTGAATACAAACAACGAGATCGCGCGCGGCCTGGACCGCTGCCAGGGGTGCAGGGAGATCGCCCGCTCCCTCGGCCGGGCCCCGTCGACCGTCGCCAACGAGGTGGCGGCGCGCCGCTACGTGACGGCGCCCCGGGCGCTGCGGGGCGAGGGGGCGCCGGCGGACGCGGAGCTCGCCGCCGCGTGCCCGAGGCTCGGGGCCTGGCCCCGCTGCTGCAACGGCTGCCCCCGCCGGAGGGGGTACGGCTGCCCCGGGAGGCCGCAGGTCTTCTACGACGCGCGCATGGCCCAGCGGGAGGCCGACGCGGTCCTGTCCGGCTCCAGGCGGGGCCCGGACTGCACGGAGGCGGAGGCCGCGTCGATAATCGCCGTCATCAGGGACGGCCTGGCGCGCGGGCTCTCCCCGGAGCAGATCGCGGGCGCGAACCCCGGCGCCGTCCCGAGCGCCTCCACGACATGCCGGTGGGTCGACGCGGGCTACGCCGGGATGACGGCCCTCGACCTGCGCCGCAAGGTCGGCTACAAGAAGAGGCGCGGCGAGGCCCCCGGGCGCTCGACCTCGCACTCCGCCCGCAGGTCGCACGCCTCGTTCCTCTCGCTCGGGGAGGCCTGCGCGGGGGGCGTGGGAGATGGACTCGGTGCTCGGCGCGAGGGGCGACTCCGCGAGGGTCCTCACCCTGCTCCACCGGCCGACCCGGTTCCAGCTGGCGCTGCCCCTCGCCGACGGGACCCGCTCCGAGGTGCTCGCGGCGCTGCGCGGGCTCTCCGCCCCGCTGGGCGGCCCCGCCGGGGCGCGCCGGGTCTTCGGGCTCGCCCTCACCGACAACGGCCCCGAGTTCTCCGACGAGGGGGCCATCGCTTCCCTGCTCGGGGAGCGCCCCGGGGAGACGAGGCTGTTCTACTGCGACCCGCGCCGGGCCGACCAGAAGGGCGCCTGCGAGCGCAACCACGTCGAGCTCAGGAAGCTGCTCCCCAAGGGCGCGAGCATGGAGGGCCTCACGGCGGCCGGCCTCGCCGAGGCCATGTCGATGCTCAACTCCGAGCCCAGGCCCGCCCTGGGCGGGGCCCTGCCGATACGGCTCTTCCGGGCCGCGCTCGGGGAGGACGCCGAGGCGCTCCTCGCCGCGCTCGGGGTCCGAGAGGTGCCCTACGGCGAGCTGCTGATGTCGCCGGCGGCGGTCGGCCGCGCCGGTGGGAGGGGGGCAGGCCCGGGTCATAGGGCCGGGACACAGCCGAGGCCCGCGCGCGGGCCCGTCGCGCTGGCTCCGGAGCCGGGCGCGGCGGGCGGGCGGGGCGCGCCTCCGGGGGCAGCCAGGGGCCGGGGCCACGATCCCTCCACCTCGGAAAACGGGGGCGGGAGGGACCTCCGCCGCCCCTCCCGCCGTCGCGCTGGCTGCGGAAACCCCGATTCGGGCCAAACCGTCTCGCTGACCTTGCTAATCAACCTTAAATAAACTCTGCGGCACTTTGTGCCGCAGAGTTTCATAGACAGCCCTAATATAGGCAGCCCTATTAACGCCGCGATGGACTATTCGTCACTCAGGTCAACCACGCACACCCGCGTAGGCAGGCAGTCCGTTTGCCCATTGCCGCTCATCACCCTGTTAACGGCATGCTTTACCCTCTCTGTCGCCAAGCTCTCAAGTTCGTGCTCAGAGACACGCTTGATAAGGTCTCCAGGCTGACAATCCAACTCATCGCATATGTCCAGCAAGGTCTTGAGCCGAATCGCCTTAATCCTGCCGTTTCTGATCTTCGAGATATTTGCCGGCGTATGCCCAGTCGCACGGATAATGTCCGCACTCGTCTTCCCTCGCTGAAGCAGGAGGCTTTCAAGCTCGATAATGAGGTAATTCATGATGTCCCTTAGACCAAGTCTTCTGCTTGCGCTTGGAGCAGCGTTCCATATCGCCAAATCGCTGAAAGCGAGAAACACGTGACAGCGCAGAGGATCGCTCCCATGTCCAACGGTATTGTCAGACCTTCGATCATTTCTTGGGGCGCGCTGACGAAAAAGAACGGACCCAAGGCAATTGCCACAAACCCTGGCGATGTTATTACCTCGATTATTGCAACGGCCACAAACATCCAACCGAGTGCGCCGATTCTACGGGCATGCGCAAACGTGAACGGTGACTCTCCCTCGGCCATGTCGCCGCTAATCCCCCTCAAGGTCAATGCGGCCATGCCACAAATGATTAGATAGGCAAGCGGAACAACAACGGATACCGTATGAGAGGAATCGGCAATCAAGCCATTCGATATCTTGCCCAGCACCATTACTGCGACCACCGCTGAACAGATACAAATCAAAACCAATAGAACGGTAAACAGCAGGCGTAGCTTTTTCCCAAGTCGCTGCATGCGATTCAGTGAATCCTCAATCTGTCGAGCGCCATTCGCCATATTGGCCTCCGTGTAACGACGGCATTGCCAAACTTCTGGCCATCTTATCGTTGGTTACTTAATTGCAGTCCGGCATAAGATAGCCCCACATAACCGATACTAGAGAGCCTTCCCGAGCTCCATAAGGCCTTCGCGGATTGCGCAGAAATACTCCCAAACGTCGGGGACCCTCTTTGAAGAAGCCTGTAGCCACACGAGAGGAACTCGAGTTTTGTAGCAAAAGGCCCCCATGTCCAAGGCCTGCGTTTCGGTCTTGGAAATGGGGGCCGCTCGCCGACATCAGAATTACTCGTGCGCCAGCGAAATCACGGTCGGCGTGGAAGGCCGCCTAGTAGTTGACGACCTGCTCCTCGAAGTAGGACTGCGGGTGCTTGCAGACCGGGCAAATCTTCGGGGCCTTCTCGCCAACGTGCAGGTGACCGCAGTTGAGGCACTTCCAGACCTTGACGCCCGGACGCTCGAAGACCTCGCCCTTCTCGACGCGCTCGGCCAGCTTGTTGTAGCGCTCCTCGTGGGCCTTCTCGATGGCACCGACGCCGCGGAACTTGGCGGCGATCTCCTTGAAGCCCTCGGCCTTGGCGGTCTCGGCGAAGCCCTTGTACATGTCGGTCCACTCGTAGTGCTCACCGGCGGCGGCGTCCTTGAGGTTGGTCAGCGTGTCGGGCACGTCACCGTCGTGGAGGTACTTGAACCAGAGCTTGGCGTGCTCGCGCTCGTTGCCAGAGGTCTCCGTGAAGATGTCGGAGATCTGGACGTAACCCTCCTTCTTGGCGGCCTTGGCGTAGTAGCTGTACTTCATGGAAGCCTGCGACTCGCCGGCGAAGGCGGTCTCGAGGTTCTTCTTGGTCTGGGACTCGTTGAAATCAACAGCCATGGCATCCTCCTTGTGCGCGCTCTCTCAGGCAATCGGCAGCTGGTCCAGCCACGCTGTCAGGCCAGCCCTCCCCGCGAAACGCTCCGCAGGCCCCGGGCCGATTGCCCCACTGCCCCGCTCCATCGCGAGGCGAGTACAGCATACCCTAGTTGAGGCATTTTCTTATCAAGAATCGTTCCTATTAAGAAGAAAGATACAGTTAACTGTGGTTATCTCTGATGTCCTCAGAAGCTTTAGGCATACCAGGTACCGTCAAGTTCGCGACAAAATCCCTCGCCAGACAACTCGTTGAGGATTTCTTCCACATACGACGTTTGGACGGGCTCGCGCCTGGCGGCCACCTCCTGCCGGCTCAGCCCTGCACACACTTCCTCTACAGACAGGCCGGCCGCACCCACAGCTCGAGCGTCCAGAAGCATACGCACCACGGCGGCGCGCTTCTGCCGGTGTGAGCCCTCGAACTTGGACTGGCGCACGTTCGCACGCGAGCGGCGCGAGGGGTTGGGCAGCGTCTTCTTGAGGTGAAAACCGTAGTCTAGCAAGGCGTAGTACCAGGTACGCGGCGTGCAGGGAGCGTCCGCGCCCGCAATCTCCTCGGGAGCCTGCGGGCAGGCCTCGCGCACAAGCGGCACGAGCGCCGAGTCTGGCACCCCCTCGGCATCGGGAAAGAGCTCGTGGAGGAACACGGCCCGCACGTTGGTCTCGAGGTAGACGCCGGGCAGGTCGAAGGCGAACGCACGAATGCCCGACGCCGTGGCCGGACCGATGCCCGGCAGCGCCTTCAGCGCGGCCTCGTCGCTGGGAACCATCCCCGCATGCTCGGCTGAAATAACCTGCGCGGCCTTCCAAAGCGCCAGCGCCCGGCGATTGTAGCCAAGGCCCTGCCACTCGGCCAACACGTCTGCCGAGGATGCCGCCGCAAGCGCGTCGGGCGTGGGAAAGCGCTCGAGCCAGCTCTGCCAGCGGCCGTCGACGCGCGAGACCTGCGTCTGCTGGAGCATGGCCTCGGAAACCCAGATGGCATAGGGGTTGCGCGTACGGCGCCACGGAAGATCGCGGTAGAGCCCGCGACCGAGGGCGTAGATGCGCGCGCGGAAGGCCTCAGACTCGAACGACATCGGCTGTCTCGAGGTCGATCGTGGGAAGGGGCGCCCCCTGCGCACGGGCATCGCGCAGGGCAACGCTCGAGACACAGCCGGAGCCACCCGGGCGCGTGAAGCGCTCCTCCACGACAGGACGTGCCTCGCCCGCAACCACCTGTGCGAGGGTCACGGAGCTCAAATAGCTGCCAAGCAGCTCCTGGGCGCCCGCCCAGATGGGGTTGTAGCAGCAGCTAGCCGCGCGCGGACACACGCCGCCATCGGGGCCCGAGGTTGCGCAGGCTGAGACCGAGGACGGCCCCTGAACTGCCTCCACCACCTGCAGCAGCGTCACCGACGCCGGGTCCACCATCAGGCGCATGCCACCTCGCGACCCGCGCAGGCTCTCGATGATGCCGGCACGGGAGAGGTCGTGCTGGATGGAGCGCGCGAAGGAGTAGGGCACGCCGTTGCCGTCCGCCGCGGAACGGACGGATATGACGCCCGAGGGCGTGCGCACGAGGTCGGTGAGCATGCGGAGGGCGTAGTCGGTCTTCCTCGAGATGTCCACGGCCTACCTCCAGTCCAAGATAGGCCAGTCGCGGCGCTTGGCCAGAGACTTGAGCGTCTTGCCGGGGCAGACGGCAAAGCCGTGCTCGGCCTGCGCCAGCAGCGGCTCGTCGGTGAAGTGGTCGCCATAGGCGTAGGCGATGGTCCAGGCACCCTTGCCAAGGTGCTCGTCTGCCCAACGGGAGACGGCGCGACACTTGCCCTCCCCCGCCACGACCTCACCGTCCACGCGACCCGTGAAGTGGCCGTTGGCGTCGAGCTGCATGCGCGTGGCCACGAAGCCGTCCACGCCGAGGTCATCGGCGGCAACGCAGGCGATCTCGTGGAAGGTGGCCGAGATGAGCAGGGTCACGCAGCCCTCCTCATTGCGACGGCGCACCTCCGCCACGGCGTCCTTGCGGTAGCGCGGGGCGAGCACCTCGTCGTGGAAGCTGCGCATGATGCGACGCGCGTCCTCGAGGTCGTGGCTGCCAAGATCGCGGAAGATGAGCTCGCGGGCCTCGTCCTGGCGGTACGGAAGGTGCAGCTTGTAACGGCAGCCCCACCAGAGCAGACGGCCCGTGGTGCGCGGCGAGATGAGATGGCGAGCGAGCAGGTAGCGCGAGAAGAGCGAACCGGACTGGCCGTCGATGATGGTGCCGTCATAGTCAAAGACGGCAAGACGGGCGATACCCCCGTCCTCCTCGGTTCTCGTGCTTTCGGCCACGTGCGCTCCCCTCGCGTGGCCGTCTCTCTGAGGGCCGCGTTGCGTGCGAACAGTTGGGTGCGCCAGCGTCCGACTGACGTGGGCGGAGGCGCGTTGTGGGAAATTGTACCAAGCGCGCTCACATTTGTCGTGAGGCGAGGAGGGGCCATCCGTAACGAAAAAGGGCCCCGGTTTCCCGGGACCCTCATCCTTTGCAATGGCGGGATATGCGGGGCTCGAACCCGCGACCTCCGACGTGACAGGCCGGCGCTCTAACCAGCTGAGCTAATACCCCGTTCGGTGCGAGAGCTATAGTACAGGAAATCTCAAGTACGTGTCTAGCCCCATTTTTGAGGTTTTTTGCCGGGGCAGAAACGGACATTGCGGCACGACTCCACAACGCAGCCCCGCCCCAGGGAGGCCATGGCGATATTGCCTCGCGCCAGAGGCCCACCGCGTTGCCGACGGGCAGCGCAGCCCTACGCCAAGCGAACCGTCGTGACGTTGCCGTTGACGTCCCAGATCACAAGGTTGCCGTCATTGACCTCGGCGGAAGAAACCTCGCCCTGGCCGGTCACGGGCTGGCCGTCGGAGCCGGAGACCTGCCCGGGCACGGCGCCGTCCGCCAGCATGTAGCTCATGACGTCCCACGTGCCATCCCCCAGGTTCTCGGGGATGTAGAAGGCACCGTTGTAGGTAAGCACCGTCACCGGCACACCGGCAAGCGTGAAGACCGTGGACGACTCGCCGGCGCTCTCGCGCACGAAGGCCCAGCCGGCATCGGTCTGCGAGACGCCAAACGACGCGCCGTTCATCTCGAGCTGCTGACCGGGGTCGACCTGCGTGAGGGGCTGCGTGGCGGCAGCATCCCCACCCGCGGCGACATCGTCTGCCGGCCCCATGAGCGCAGCCGCAAGCACGAGCATGAGCACAATCACGACGACACCGGCTACGACAATGCCCACGATGGCTCCCACCGGAGCCTTCTTCGCGACACCCCGCTTCCTGCCACGAATCTTGCGACGCGCCGCCCTGCGCCCGATCACCACGCCCGCCATGGCGTCGCCCTTGGGCGTGCGGTGGGCCACGTCGTCCTCCGGCATGGCCACACGAGCCACTTCCGCGGCATGGGCCGCCGTCTCGCGCGTGGAGAGCACAGCACCCTGGCCCGGCGTGATGGTGTGGAAGGAACCGGTAACGGCCGGATCAACGCCAATGGGCCGAGGGGCGTCGTCATTGGCGAAGGAGACACCCACGCCGTCGTCCGAAGCAACAGAGGTAACCGGGACCTGACCCTCGGCAAGGTTGAAGCTGTCGTTGCCACCAAGCTGGGAGAAGTGATGGGCGCCCGCCGTGGCGCGAGAGGCCTCGGCAAAGCGCGGCTGGTGCTGGGGAGCGGCCTGGGGACGAATCTCCCCGGCGTCCCGGGCGGGAGCCGCCATATGCCGGTTCGGGGCGTGGTGCACCTCGGGCCGCTCGCCCTCGACTACCTGCTTGAATCGCTTGGCCGCCATGAACGTCCCCCTCATTTGCGCAGCATGCGACTGAAGCCGGCGCCGCACGGACACGCGCACCAACTGGCGTGGCGTTCCGCGGACACCGGCCGCAGCGCAATCTTGCTTTCGATTCTACAGCTCGCGGCGAGCCTCGATGGCCCTGCCAAGGGTGACCTCGTCCGCATACTCAAGGTCACCACCAACCGGAAGGCCACTTGCCAGACGCGTGACGTGCACCCCAAGCGGCTTGACGGTGCGAGAGAGATAGGTGGCGGTGGTCTCGCCCTCCACGTCTGGGTTCGTGGCGAGAATCACCTCGTTGACCTCGCCGTCTGCAAGGCGGGAGAGCAGTTCGCGAACGTGCAACTGCTCGGGGCCGATCTTGTCCATGGGCGAGATCACGCCGCCAAGCACGTGGTAGAGCCCGTGATAGGCACCCGTGCGCTCGATGGCCGAGACATCTCGCGGCTCGGAGACCACGCAGATGGAGGTACGGTCGCGGCTCTCGTCCTCGCAGACGTCACAGAGCTCGCGCGTGGCGTAGCTGAAGCAGACGGGGCAGAAGTGAACCTGCTGCTTGACGTCGAGAATCGCCCTGGCGAGACGGCGGGCCTCCTCTGCGTCTGCCCCCAGGATGTGGTAGGCGATGCGCTGCGCGCTCTTGGGGCCGATGCCCGGCAGGCGGCCGAGCTCGTCCAGCAAGCGGCGCAGTGCCCGCCCGTCGTTATTTGGAGAAGTCGATGCCCCCGCAAACGCGGAGGCATCGGCGTCGAAGTGCGCGTGGGGCATTGCCTAGAACAGCCCTGGGATGTTCATGCCACCCATACCCGTAGCGGCGCTCATCTGGGCGCCGGCGGCCTCCTGCGCGGAGGAGAGGGCCTCGTTGACGGCGGCGAGGACCATGTCCTGCAGCAGCTCGACATCCTCGGGGTCGCAGGCGTCCGGCGAGATCTCGATGGACTTGAGCTGCATCTCGGCCGTGGCAGTGACCTTGACCATGCCGCCGCCGGTGGAGGCGGAGACCTCGATGTCCTTAAGCTTCTCCTGCGCGGCCGCAAGCTGCTCCTGCATCTTGCGGGCCTGCTTCATCATCTGCTGCATGTTCATCTGGGGCATGTGAGCTCCTTTTTCGTTGCCGCCCGTTGGCGGCGCCTTTGCTGTTCATCTTTCAAAACTCTAGCGATTCTTTGCGCCCATGGCGAGACGCATGGCATGCCGAGCTTGCCGCGAAGCGCTGGCATGCCGAGCCCGTAGCGAAGCGCGCCGGAAGTCTGACCCGCGAAAACGGACTGCGAAGCCAGGGTCATCGTGCAGGGCAGAAAGCTCCGGAATGCTCGCCACGAGGCGAAGGGGCTAGCTGCCGATGGGGTTGTTGCTCTCGTCCACGATCGTCGCCTTGGTCTTGCCGAAGACCTCCGAGAACATCGAGATGAGCTCGTCGGTGGTGGCAGGCACCTCGCTGGACGCGGCGTCGGCAGGGCCGGCGGTAACGGTCGCCTGGGGCACGGCAACCTGAGGCGAGGGCGCCAGGACGGCGGGCGTGGGTCCAAGCTGGGGCGCCGAGAAGGGCACGGGGGCCGGCGCGGAAGTCGGCACGGCCGAGGGGGGCGTGCTCGGAGCAGGCGTGACACCTCGAGCGATATCCGGAATCTTGAGCTTGGCCGCCCTAGATGGAACCGGCGCAGTCGAGGCAAGCGCCCTGCCGGCGCCGTCGGAGCCGGCGGGCGGCTCTGCAAACGTGCGGGACGGGGCCACGGGATGACCGCCGTCGAAAGGTGGCTCGTCGTCCGGGAGGAAGGCGTCGGCGTCGTCGTAGGGCGGTTCGTCGTCGGCGGACTCTGGCGCGGGAGCGGCAGCCGCCGGGGCAGCGGGCTCGGCGGGCGCGGGCTCGGCAGGAACCGCAGCGGCGGCCGCCGATGCAGGCGCTGGCACGGCCGGCGCGACGGGGATCGCCGAGGCAGGCTGCGGCGCAGGCGTTGCGACGGGTGCCAGCGTAGGCGACGGCACGGCAGACTGGACGGACGCCGGCTCAGAAGCGGCGCTGGCGGGAACAGGCGCGGGAGCGCTCGTCTTCGGCTGCGACAAGGGGGCTGCGGCCTCCGGCCTGGAGACGGAGGCCGCCGAGCTAGGGCGGGCCGGGGCTCCGGAATCCCCGTAGCTCAGCGTTCTGGGGCCAAAGGCATCCGCCACGGCCTTGTCGACGATGGCCCTCACATCGGCGCGCTCGAGCATGCGACGCGTGAAGGCGCTGCCGGCGGGCAGGCTGATTGTGAGCGTAGAGCCGTCATCCGCCTCGGCCGAGGCGTTGAGCAGCAGCGAAGCGCAGGAGGCGTTGGTCTTGAGCAGGGCGCCGACCATGCCCTTCCAGGTGCGTTGCAGCTCGGAGTCCGCCACGGGAGAGGATACGGGTGCGGGCTTGGGGGCAGTCGGCGCAGGCGTAGGTTGCGGCGCAGGCGTAGGCCGCGGTGCGGGGGCGGGAGCCGGGGCCGATACAGGCGCGGGAGCTGGCCGCGGTGCGGGGGCGGGAGCCGGCGCGGGGGCGGGAGCCGACCTGGGCGCAGCCACAGGCGCGGTGGCAGCCACACCAGCAGCCGCCACGGCAACGGTGCCCGAGGCAACCCTCGCCTCTAGCGCCTCAAGGCGCTCGGCCAGGGCCTCGAGTGTCAGGTCGCTTTCCGGACGGGCGGCGCGCGTCAGCGCCACCTCGAGCGTCAGGCGCTGATTGGCCGCCGCGCGCATCTCCAGCGCCGCGTCATCGAGCACCGTGAGCACGCGGGCCAGGCGGTCGGCACCGCCAAACGCGGCGGCCTCCTCGCCCAGGCGCTCCTCCTCGCCTGGCGTGGCGTCCACCACACCGGGCTGCGCTCCCGCAAGACTCACCACATACACGTTGCGCACGCGGCCCATGAGCTCGCGCGTGAACTGCAGGAGGTCCCCGCCGCCGTTGACCAGGCCCGCCACCTCGGCAAACATGGTAGGCACATCGCGCTTGGCAAGCGCCATGGACATCACGGCGATGCGCGAGTTGCTCACCTCGCCCAGCAGGTCTCGAGCGGCGGCGGCCGTAATGGCGCCGTCGCCAAACACCGAAAGCTGCTCGAGCGTGGAGATGGCGTCGCGCATGCCGCCGCGGGCGTGGCGCACCACGAGCTCGATGGCCTCGTCCTCGTAGGAGAAGTCCTCACGCTTGCAGATGTCCGCAAGGTGCTCGCGCATCTCGGCCGCACCGATGGGCCGGAAGTCGAAGCGCTGCACGCGCGAGAGAATCGTGGGCAGCACCTTCTGGGGGTCCGTGGTGCACATGATGAAGACCACATGCGCAGGAGGCTCCTCGAGCGTCTTGAGCAGCGCGTTGAACGCCGCCGGCGTGAGCATGTGGACCTCGTCGATGATGTAGACCTTGTAGCGGCCCCGCACCGGCGCGTAGTCCACGCGGTTAATGATCTCCTCGCGCACGTTGTCCACGCCCGTGCGGCTTGCCGCGTCGAGCTCGTAGACGTCGGGGTGGTCACCCGTGGCGATGAGCTGGCACTCCTCGCAGGTGCCGTCGGGGAGATGCCCCGCGCCCCGCTCGCACTCGAGCGCCTTGGCAAGGATGCGCGCCATGGTGGTCTTACCGGTGCCGCGCGGGCCGCAGAACAGGTAGGCATGGCTCGTGCGGCCCTCGGTGACGGCCCGTTCGAGCGTGGAGACGACATGCTGCTGGCCCACGACGTCCTCGAACGTCTGCGGGCGATATTTCCTGTAGAGCGATTCCATGGGGCCCTCCGGCGCTTCGGTTGAATGCAATCCAGTATAGGGGGCGGACCCGGCATCGGAGCGCCAGGGAGCCCGGGCTGCCGGGGAGCTCGGGGCGCCGAGAAGGCGCGAGGCCTCACGGGGCGGGGCCATAACCTTGGCATTCCCGTCCGAACGGCCACGGAGCTCGAGGTTATGACCCGCGGCGTCGCCCGAGGGTCTTTGCAGCGAGCCCGCGCGCGACCACCTGGCTAGCCCTTGTCGCGCTTCCCGTCCCCGCCGGGCCTGCCCTTGCCGAGTCTGTCGAGCCTCCCCTTAGCGAACCCGCCCTTGCCGAGCTTGCCGGGCTTCGCGCGTTTCCCATCGCCGCCCCCGCGGCGGCCGCGCAGGGCACAGCGCGTAGCAAGCGCGAGCAGCCCGAGGGCAACCACGTCGATGCCTGCCACGGCGATGGGCCACAGCGGCACCGCGCCGGTGATCTTGGGCTTGCGCGCCGAGTCATCGCCCGCCTTGGCTGCATATGCCTCGTTCGCCACGCGAGCATTGAGCTCCATGTAGAGCACGTCCTTGGCCGCCCGGCGCAGCGCCTGCCGATAGATGGTGGACGAGGTGTCGCCCACAAGCTGCGTGCCGGCCATCCACAGGTCGCCGCCAGCATAGAGAGCGTGGTCTCCACTCATGTACTTGGGGTGGTCGGAGTAGTCTGTGATCACGGCACCTCGGAAGCCCCACTCGCCGCGAAGCACGTCCGTGAGCAGGCTTCTCGAGCCGCCGGCCCACACGGCGCCGATCCTGTTGTACGAGCTCATCATGCCCGTGGCGCCATAGGTCTCGACCAGACGCTGGAAGGGGCGCAGGTAGAGCTCGCGCAGCGTCTGCTCGGTCATCCAGGTGTAGCAGCCGTCGCGGAAGATGTGCGCCTCGCCGTCGTTGCAGATAAGGTGCTTCACGTACGTGAAGATCCCAGCCTCTCGGGCGCCGGCCACCATGTTTCCGGCCACTTCGCCTGTGACGAGCGGGTCCTCCGAGCAGTACTCGTAGTTGCGGCCGCCCACGGGGCTGCGATGCAGGTTGGCGGCCGGCGCGTACCAGCCGCCATAGCCCAGCTGGCCCGCCTGCTTGCCGATGGCCCTGCCAACCACGCGCGCCAGCGACGCATTCCACGTCTGGGCGAGAATCCAGGGGCAGGGAAAGCCCGTCCCCACCGAGAAGCCGGTAAAGCCACCCATCTGGGCGGGGCCGTCGGCGTCCTTGGTTGCCTCCTTGCCAATGCTTCGCAGCTCAGCCGTGCCGGAGTAGGCGTCACACACGAGTTGCACTGCCTCGATGGGCTTCAACTGATTCAGCAGCGAGTCCCAAGCCTCGTCGTCATAGCTCGCCCCAAGCGTGCGGCCAAGCGACGTGAGCTCGCCCTCGTACGCGGCACGCTGCGCCCCCAGTCCGCCCATGTGCACGCGGTCCGCACCCTCGGCAACCCACGCCTCGATATCGTCCTTCGTGAAAAGGTTGAGATCGGCCACCTGGTCGGGAATTGTACGGTTCTCGTCGTTGTGGCCCGGGAAGGTGCCCGCAAAGTCTCCTCGCGTGAGATAGGCAATCTCCTGGCCTGTGTCCACGCCATCGATGCCCGCCCCATCGGGTGCGTCGGCCCCCGTAAAGCGGTTGCGCACCTCGACGCCCGTAACCGGGTCCGTGGGGAACTGGCGGTTGTGGCGCAGCCGGCACGTGACCCGCGCGCCCTCCGCAGCATCTGGCGTATGGGCATTGCGCCGCAGCGTAAAGGTGTAGTCGCCGGGGTCGAGCTCGTAGCCGGCAAATCCGTTGGCATTGGCGTCTGAGTAGTCATACGAGGCAAGGTCTGAGAGCACAAAGGAGAGCGTGAGCTCCTGGCGCTCGCCCGCCGCGAGGACGTTCGTGCGCGCATAGGCCACGAGCTGGAGGGAGGGCTTCTCAATCTGGCCCGGCATGTAGGGAACCTCGGCGTAGAGCTGCACCACATCCGCGCCGGAGCGTTCGCCCTCGTTGGTGACACCCACGGTGAACGAGAGCGAGTCCAGGTCATCAAGGCGCTCGCCCTCTGCAGGGCGGTCCACAACATCCCAGGTAAAGCTCGTATAGCTGAGCCCGTAGCCAAAGGGATACTGCACCACGCCCTCATAGCCGGCCCCATGCTCGTTGGAGACGCCCGCCCAGTAGCCCTCGGCGTCGGCCGTCTCGTACCAGCGGTAGCCCACATACGGCCCCTCGGCATAGTCCACGTAGCTGACCTGCTCGTAGTTGTAGGCCTCGCCGAGGTTTCCGCAGCTTGTGCCATCTGCCGGGTACAGGCCCTGGGCGCCCGCATAGGCACCCACGCCCTGCTTGCCGGAATGTGCGTAGCTGGCCGCCGTCTTGAGGCTGTAGGCCCAGGTGTCCGTGGTGCGGCCCGTGGGTGAGACGCCGCCCCACAGCAGCTGCGGCAGCGCGGCTGCCGCCCTCTGACCCGTATAGCCGGCGAGCAGGCAGGCGCCGATGCCGGGAATGGTCTCTATGGGGCCCAGCTCCATCACATTTCCGCAGTTGAGGACCACGATGACGCGCTCGTAGTTAGCGCCCACATACCTGAGGAGGCGCTCCTCCTCGCGCGAGAGCGCAAGGGTGTGGCGCGTGAGGTCGCACACGATCTTGGCGCCGCGCTTGGTGCGCCTGTACTGGACCTCCGGCAGGTCACTGCTCTCCCCCGCCAGCCGGCCTATGACGACGATGGCCACGCGGGAGAACTCGAGGGCGTGCTCGAGGAGGGTCTGCGAGTAGTAGTCCTCGTCCTCGATATCCGGCTCGTAGAGGCGCGAGGACTGCTCGGGCCAGCTGTGGAGGGTTGCCGTGAACTCGCGGGCGGCCTGGAAGCCCTCATACATGGCCGTGAGCTCGGGGTTGTTCTCAATGCCGGCTTCCTCGAGCGCCTCGAGGAAGGTCAGGTCCACGGACTTGACGCCACCCGAGCCCGAGCCGCCGCCAAGCCAGTCCGTCGAGGCCCAGCCAAAGACGTTGACCCTGGTGACGGACTCGGGGATGGGCAGGGTGAGCTCGGTGGGCCGTACGGAGGCGGAGGCGTCCGGAGAGGCACCAACAGAAGTGGAAGAAGAGCCCGTCGTGGCGCCGACGGAGGGGATGCCGACCGTTGCGGCACCGCCAGTCGTGGCACTGATGGCGTCGGGAGTCGGGCCCGATTTCGCAGCAGCGGCGCCCGCGGTCTCGGTGTCCCCGGTCATCGCAGCGCCGGCCTCCGCCGCGGCAGTACTCGCACGTCTGACCACATTGACGGGCTCGTTGCGCAGCAGCACGGCACCCGTCGCCTCGACGCGCTCGGCAAGCTGCTCGTTATCCCTGGTAGTGGCCTCGCGCTGGGCATCCGTGACGTCTACGGACAACGGGTTGACAATGCGATTGAGCATGGAGGAGTAGCGTACAGCGGTGCCCGTTCCCACCGCAGCGGCGCCGACCAAGGCCGCCGAACCGGCAACGAACGCACGCCTGCGGATAACGTGGCCCCGCGCCTTTGACCGGTGCACGCCCTTGTCCGCACTCGCCGGCGCCTTGTCAGCCCCGGCCTTGCGCCTCTTGCCCCAACCAGCCATCCATACCCCCGAACGCGCGTTAGCACTATCTGCTGCCAACTATAGTCGCACTGCCGGACATCAAATATGGACGCAGGGCCGCTGAGGGCACTCTCGGCAATGGCGGAGGAGGACCCGACGACTTGAGAACGCGGAGGCATGCCAAGACTCAGACGCGGTAAGCCTCCTCGGCCCCGCATCCATTCACGCGGGCCCGGCACAGCTCGCGCGCGCGGTCGCCTTCCGGCCCCGCGCCTATCCGGGCACCCCCTCACTTCCCCTTCGGCATGACCCAGAACTTGAGGATGGGATAGCTCACCACCACCGCGAGCACGGTATTCACCACGCTCGCGACGGTTGCGGCCACGCCGCTCGCCATGCCAAGGCTCACGCATAGGCTCGTGACGTGGCCGGGCAGCACGAGATTGACCACCACGATCACCACGGCAAGCACGGCAAAGCGCGGGGCAGCCGTGGAGAAGTTTGCATCGCTCTTGAATACCCATGTTTTCTGGACGAAGAAGTTGACGACCTGCGCGAGCACCTCGGCAAGCAGAAAGGTGAGAAAGCCGCCCAAACCGCCCGAGTTGGCGCTCGTGTAATCGAAGATGAGAAAGCTGAACGGCCGGGTGAGGGCAAGCCCCGACACGAACACCGCCGCGCCAACCCACGTCATCACGAAGCGCGTGACGGTGGAGATGTTCGACAGGATGTTGAAGAGGATGAACTCCCACAGATCCGGGTGCCTGTCGCGCCAGGACTTGAATACGCTCATATCGACCTCCAAAAGACGCTCATATCGGCCTCCAAAAGACGCTCACATCGACCTCCGGCTATTGGAGGAAGGGCAGCGCGGGCGGACGCAGACCGGCCAGCCCCCTCGTTTTCAGAAAACTTGCAAAGGGGCTTGTCCCCAATGGCGAGTTCACGAGCGAAGCTTGTTGAGGAGGGCTTCGACGAGGAACCGGAGGAGCCCGATGACCCAGAAGCCGCGGAGCTCCATGACGATTGCGTCGACCATGCCCATGCTCACCGCGCCGCCCGTCATCTTTGCAAGCGCGCGCAGCGGCATGTTGTAGACGAACGTGACGTTGAGGTCGGGCTCGCCGCTTGCAAGGCTCTTCCTATAGAGATGCGTCAGCACCGCGCCGGCAATCCAGCCGAGGGGACTGCGCCCTCGGCCGAGCTCGCCAAGCGTCATCGAGCAGTCGATGCGCGGGCGCGCAGAGGGAACGGGCCGGCCAAGCAGGCGCTCGAACGTGGCGTCATCGACCGTGCGGACGTCACCCGTCTCGTAGGGCGCGAGTTCGAGGCCCTCGTAGGGCACCGGGGCATCCGTACCCGCCAGCTCAACCTCGCAGCTCAAGCGAATGTCGCGACTCGATGCACCAACATGGAGCCGGTAGGTTCCGCCCTCGAGCTCCCACCCGTGCGTCCTGACGTTCCAGTACTGGAACGCGTGCGCGTCTGGCGGCAGCGCCACGCGGCGGCTCTCGCCCGGCCGCAGCTCCACCTTCACGAAGCCGGCAAGCACGCGGGCGGGCCCGAACACGTCCCGACGCGGCGCCTCCACGTAGAGCTGCGCCACCTCGGCACCCGCGACCTCGCCGGTATTGGTGAGGACGAACGAGATCTCGCTCGGAGCGCCATCCGATCCCGCCGGGCCCAACGCCACGTCGGAGTAGGCGAACGTCGTGTAGCTCAGGCCATAGCCAAAGGGAAATGCCACCGGCACATCGGCCGTGTTGAAGTAGCGATAGCCCACGTAAGGACCCTCGCGATACTCCGCCGCGTGGGACGTGCTGGGATATGCGGCCGCGCCGGGCACATCCTCGTAGCGAACCGGCCAGGTCTCGGCGAGCTTGCCCGAGGGGCAGACCTTGCCCGCAAGCACGTCGAGCGCCGCGCCCGCACCGGCCTGACCGCCCAGCGCCAGGTGGAGCAGAGCCCGAGCGTCCCCCAGCCACGGCACCTCCACCGGGGCACCCGCACTGAGCAGCACGACCACGTGGGGATTCGCTGCCGCGACCGCGCGGAGCAACGACACCTGGTTCTCGTTGATGCGCATATCCGTGCGGTCGAGCCCCTCGGACTCCTGGATCTCCGTGAGGCCGAGGCACACGAGTGCCACGTCCGCGCGCTTGGCGAGGACCACAGCCTTGTCCACCAGCGCCGCGCCGTCGCCGCCATCGCGCCGATAACCAGGCTCGTAGCCCACGCAGTCCAGACCGCTCTCGCCAATGAGCACCCGCAGCGAATCTACCTGCGTGGCATTGACGGCACTCGAGCCCGCACCCTGGTAGCGCGGGGCATCCGCGAAATCGCCAATGAGCGCCACGCGCGTACCCAGAGCTAGCGGCAGCAACGCGCCCTCGTTCTTGAGCAGGACCGCGCACTGAGCGGCGATCTCGCGGGCGAGCGCGTGGTGGGCTTCGGCGTCGAACCAGCCGCGCGAGGCGCGCACGGCGGCGTCGGTCGAGAAGATGAGCGCGAGCGCCTCGCGTACGCGTGCATCAAGGGCCTCCCCGCCCACGCTGCCAGACCTCACGGCAGCCACGAGCTCGCGCACCGAGTCCTTGCCAGGGTTGGGCATCTCGAATGTGGAGCCGGCCGCCACGCCGGCGGCATGGTCGTTGGAGCCACCCCAGTCCGTCACCACAGCACCCCGGTAGCCCCACTCCCTCCGCAAGATCTCGCCCAGCAGGTGCCGACTCTCGTTGGCATACGTGCCGTTCACGAGGTTATAACTGCTCATGAGACACTTGGGGGCGCTCTCGCGCACAACGCGCTCGAAGCCGGAGAGGTAGAGCTCGCGCATGGTGCGCTCGTCCACGACGGAGTCGCTCGCCATGCGGCGCGTCTCCTGGCTGTTGACCGCAAAGTGCTTGGGGCATGCGGCCACGCCTCGGCTCTGGATGCCGCGCACGCAGGCGGCAGCCATTCGGCCCGCGAGTAGCGGATCCTCAGAGTAGTACTCGAAGTTTCGGCCACAGAGGGGGTTGCGCTTGATGTTGAGGCCGGGGCCAAGCAGCACGTTCACGCCCTGGGCGGCGGCCTCCTCCCCCATCGCTGCGCCCTCGCGTTGGGCCAGCACCGGATCCCAGCTGTTGGCCATCGTGCAGGCCGTGGGGAAGCAAGTGGCGGGCTCGGAGGGATTGAGGCCCAGATGGTCTGAGGCTCCCGCCTGCTTGCGCAGGCCGTTGGGGCCGTCGGAGAACCTGAGCTCGGGAATCCCCAGCTCAGGGTAGGCGCGCGTGGTGAACTCGCCCGCACCGGAAAGTAGCGCGCACTTCTGCTCGATCGTCATGCGCGCGATGAGGTCATCGTAGCTGTCCACGAGGTCTCCTTCCATCTCTGGGAACAGCGTACGCCCGCCCGCGGCGTCATGGGCGAATTTGCCGCACTCGGGCGATTTTGGGGCGCAGACAGAGGGACGGGCACCCCAGCTGATTCCGGCGCGCCCTCACCGCCCCACCGGTATTGACGGGGCAAGCAGAAGGGGCGCCCCGGCGGTGGTGCAGATAGAGGCGCAAGCATCCCAATGGGCATTACGGCCCGCGTTGCACCGCGGCAGGTTGCCGGCACGACTCGACTGACCCCGTGGGGTTGCCGGTCAGATGCCGCCGGAGGGGCGGGGGATCGGACGCCGGGCGATGGCGAACGCTAGCAGAAAGGCCAGCGCCCCGTTGCTGAACTCAGGCAAGACAGACCAACCCATAGGCAAAGCAAGGCGAAAGCAACGTGCCAGCACATTTAGGCGTAAGAAAAACTCTCGGGCGCTACGAGGTGCCGGTGAGAGGCACCAGTGGCCCCACGAAGACGCCAACGAGAGGTGCCGGTGTCCCCACGAAGCAGTTGAGAGGGGACGTTTTTGCTCGAGGCGCCTCAAAAACCGTTCATTTTCAAGCAGCGGCACTTTCGTCGCCGCCAGCAATTCAAACAAAAACTGCAGGCAAATTGCTTATAATCAAGTTTTGAATCTTATTTTGCTGTTTGAAAATGAATGGTTTTTTCGTCCCACTCCCGAACCAACACGCCCACAGCAGGAACGTCACCGCACAAGAACGCCGCCGCAAAGGAACATCACTGCACGGGAACGTCGTCGCATGGAGACGCCGTCGCTGAAGACGCCGTCGCAAAGGAACATCACCGCAGAAGAACGCCCCGGCGGCATGTGGACTGCCGTCGGGGCGTTTGACCGAGCCTTTGGCCGCTCTTGGGCGCCTGTTCCAGCTGGGCTGGTGACTCGGGCACTTCTAGGTTGGCGCGCGTCCTCCCAGAGAACAGGGGGGGTTGGAAGAATCTCTGACGAACTGTCGGACGTGCTGCGTGCAAAGCGCCCAAACTGACTACCCGACGACCGGAGGGGAGACGAGCGTTCAGGAGGACGCGCGCTTCACCTACGTATATTGACCACTTCAAAGCAAATTGTCCGTGCATTTCTTTCAGGCACGGCGAACGGTCGGAATGAGCTGGTAAAAGGCCATATAGAGGTGGTACTGGTCTAGACCAGTGGAGTGGAGTTTTGACAGAGATGGGCGCATGTCGGCACACTCCGCTATACTAGCCCCTCGAGCGCGTTGGATGGGTTCGGGTGACGCAACACCTCGAACCTGGTCAGGGCCGGGAGGCAGCAGCCATAAGGGGCCTCTGGCGGGCACCCGTTCCCATCGAACGCACTCTCGACGCCCCGGGGTTCGGCTTTTGCCGGCCTCGGGCGTTTTGGTGAAAGGACCTTTCTTAACGCCTGCTTAACGTCTCGCGGCAGGCATTCGCAACCGCAAGGGTCGGGTAGAAAGGTGCTCGATACTGAATGTGGGCGCGGCGCCACCGCGGGCCGCCTGACGCGGATTACCGCAGAACGGAAGACCATGGGCTTCGTCAACACCATCATCGAGCTGTTGCGCGACCCGCGCGCCGCCATCGCAGCCTGGATTGCCGCCGGCCCCGTCACGGCTTACGGCTTCGTGTTCCTTATCATCTTCATCGAGACGGGTGTGGTGTTCTTCCCGTTCCTGCCAGGCGACTCCCTGCTGTTTGCCTCGGGCTTCTTTGCGCAGGGCGGCGGCTTCAACATCATGGCCCTGCTGGCGACGGCCTGGTGCGCCGCCATCCTCGGTGACCAGTGCAACTTCATGATCGGCCATTTCTTTGGCAAACGCATCATCGCGTCCGGCAAGGTGAAGGCCATGACGCCCGAGCGCATCGAGAAGAGCGAAAAGTTCCTGGAGAAGTGGGGCCACCTCGCGATTTTCCTGGGGCGCTTCTTCCCGTTCATCCGCACGTTCGTGCCGTTTATCGCCGGCATGGGCGGCATGCACTGGCGCGACTTCGTGATCTTCAACGTGTTGGGCGGCGTCACGTGGAGCACGCTCTTCACGCTGCTGGGCTACTTCTTTGGTGGTATTCCCTTTGTCCAGAAGCACTTTGAGCTGCTGATTGTTGCCATCGTGCTCGTCTCGGTAATCCCCACGGTCGTGGGTCTCGTGAAGAGCCGCCTGGGCAAGAAGCGCGCCGCCACGGCTGCCGGCAACTCCGAGGTCATCGGCACCGCGAAGCAGGTTTCGCGCACAGGGAAGCACTTCAAGGAGTAGCTCTGGGACCCACGGCGGAAGCAAAGCCACTGCGGCGGTAAGGTTACAAGCACCGGCGATATTGAAACGTAGGACCCGCGGGCTCTGAAGCAGGCAGACGCCTTGCCTCAGAGCCCGCGAGTTTTTGCTCTCGATAGGCCGGGGCCCTGCCCCAGCTCACGCCCTCGACCCCCATTTGACGTGCGCTCGACCCAAGCCGGAGCCCAGCGCGAGAGCTCCGGCCCCGCCCACACGAGCCGCCCAGCAGGCGGCACTTCAATATGTGGTGTAGGGTCCCGCGCTCCCTTGTAGGGCCCCACGTTCCCTCGTAGGGTCCCACGTTCCCTTGCTCGCTGGCGCCGCCGAGCCGCCCCGCCCGGACGCCAGCAGCGACACGTTTACGACCCTCGGTTCCGCCCGCGCAAGCTCGCTTGGGTCGACAATTGTCCCCGTTGGGGCCCTTGGGCGCCGGCGATTATAGCCCCGGAGGAAACTCTGTGCATATTTGTTGTCTAGCTTCGCTCGCCAATACACAGCCGCCAACACGCTTATTTTTCCAAGCCGTCTACCAGCTGATATATAGTACTTAATTACTTTGTACTCGAGGGGCTTAGAGCTAGACAACAAATTTGCCCGTAGGTTTGCGACACCCCTACCTCACCGGCGTCATATGCCCTCGGCTTTCAGGCGGCAACGATGAGAAGCGCGACAATCCCCCATCCTGCTGCCGTCATACACCGGCAATCTTCAGCTCCCCGCCGCCTATGCCCCTTTTGCCTCCCGCAGAACCAACCTCAATTACGTGCCCCACCACGACTCAGGACCACGCCCTCACCCCCGCGACAGTGCAATCGCCAGCGCGCTTTATTCCACCGAGGCTGCACGGCAAGACGTAATCCCCCACCACCAGCTTTATTATCCTCACCGATTTCTTCGGGCACACTGGCCCGGCATGGAGACTGTTGGGCAACTCGTGGCTGGGGCGGTATGTTCTGCAGCAAATGCGGCAATCAACTTCGACCGGGCGCAAGGTTCCGCCCCGCGTGTGGCAGCCCCGTCGACGCGAAGCAGGGAGGATTCTCCGGACCATCTGGCCGAGCTTCCCAGGCATCCCGCATGACCCAGACGTCAGGCGCGGGCGTGTCCCGGGGCCCGAACACGTTTCAGAACTCGGACAGATCTGGGAATCCGCACACGGGGACAGCGGCGCCCTCTCCGCCTCCGAGCAGAATGCCTGGCTGCTCGCGCTCACCGGCGGAACGATTGCCTGCGACCAGGTGACATCCGCCGGCAGCGCCGACGCGGCGGCCAGTCTCGTGCAGACCGCGGCGGACGCATACTTTAACCTCGCGATTATTCCGACCGTGAAGGCAAAGTAGCTAGCGGACAGGAGAGAATACGGTCACGCGCACGGCCGCCGGCCGCAACAATCCGCCTATGTCCAGAGTTTATAGGAGGGCCGTCCGAGGGGCACATTCCCAGTAGTAAAAGGCGCCGACTTGCGCGCACGGCAGAAAACTATGGCCAGATTTGTTGTCTAAATCCCAACCGCCCGGATACCCATAGTATTTGCCGGTCCGTGCGACCTGTTTAGCTGCACATATATAATTATTAATTACTTTGTTCTCAGGCCTTCAAATCTAGACAACAAATCTGGCCATTTCTTTCCCAATCCAGGCGGAATCGCACTCACGAGCGTCCATTTCCCAGGCAACTAACCGGACGCCAAGCCCAACAAACCGCCATAAAGCCCCTGGGACACCACACGACCAGCACTCCGAGACGCGGTCAGATCAGATCGGCCTGTCATAAACACCCACAAGCCATCCCCTCACCCCAAGACGCATCGGCCCCGAGCCCAACCGTCGGACACGAGCCCAACCGTCGGACACGAGGCCATCGAATAAGCCAAAACTGAGAGCATCCCCTAAGGGATGTCGCCTTTTCCTAGAACACCACGCCGGCAGCGATCAGCGCCACGCAGAGCACGAACACCGCGATGTCGCGAGCGGCGAACGGGTAACGCTTGTAGCTGCTCTCGCGATTGCGCAGGTAGAAGCCGCGCTGCTCAGCGGCAAGGGCGGTCGCATCGGTCTTGCCCACGCTCGAGACGAGCAGCGGCACGCAAAGTGGCAGCATGAGCTGCATCTTCTTGAACGGGTTCTTGGTGTCGTACTCCACGCCGCGCGCGGTCTGCGCCTCCATGATCGCGTTCATCTCCTGCGAGAACACCGGCACGAAGCGCAGCGCCGTCGTGAACGTGAACGCGTAGCGATACGGGATGTGCAGCTTCTCGACGCACGCGTTCGCGAGGTCACTGAGCTTGGTGACCGTCAGCATCAAGATCAGCGGCAGGGCCACGCCCAGTAGGCGCAGGCACGCCTTGCCACCGGTGTCGAGGCCGTCGGTTGTCATCCACAGCACCACGGAATCGCCTGTGCGCATGATGGCCGTCTGGAGCAGCAGCATGATCAGCGCCAGCGGCACCAGCAGCTTGAGCAGCGCCGTCAGGCGCGGCAGCACACGCGCATAGACACCCAAAAGGAGCGTCAGCGCAAGCAAGCCCAGCAGCAGCGGAAACGTTTCCGAGAGGAACGTCGCCAGGATGATGGCCACCGCAATGGCAAGCTTCGTCACGGGATTAAGCCGGTGCAGCAGCGTAGTTCCCGGCACGTAGTCGATGACGTTAACCACGACGGACCATCTCCTCGGTGATGTCGACGATGTCGGAAACCTCGCTCACGCCGGCAAAGCGCGGAAACACGTCGTGCGCCAGCCTGCCAGACAGCTCGATGACCTGCGGTGGGGCCACGCTCGCACGATGCATGAGGCCGGCGTCCGCAAACAGACCGCGGGCATCGCCGCGGGCAAGGATCTCGCCGTTGGCCATCACCACGATGCGCTCGGCAAAGTCGCTCACGACCTCCATGTCGTGGCAGACCATGATGACGGCGCAGCCACGCTGGGCCATGTCGCACACCGTCTCCATGACGGTCATACACTCGCGGTAATCAAGGCCGCTTGTGGGCTCGTCCAGCACGATGACGTCGGGCTCGATCACCACAACGCTCGCCAGAGCCACCATCTGGCGCTGGCCGCGCGAGAGCGAGAAGGGCGACTCGTCGGCCGGCAGGCCAAAGCGCTCGACCACGACCGAGGCCCGGCGGCGCGCCTCGGCGGCGTCGACGCCCTGGAGCTCGAGGCCAAAGGCCACCTCGTCAAGGACCGTGTCCTTGCAGAGCTGGCGATCGGGGTTCTGGAACAGCGTGGCGCAATGCGCGGCAATCTTGCTGGTGGGAACCTCGGCGGTGCTGAGGCCCGCGATGCGCACTTCGCCCGAGCTGGGCTTGAGCAGGCCGTTCAGCAGCTTGGTGAGGGTCGTCTTACCCGCGCCGTTCTGCCCCACGATGCCCACGAGCTCGCCGGGATAGACCGAAAGCTCGAGGTTGCACACCGAGGCTCCGCCGTTGGGGTAGGCAAAGTTCACGCCGCGGAAGGAGACGACCGGCTCGGCCCCCTCGGCCTTGGGGCGGGCAGGCGCGTGCGGGGAGGGCGCGACGCCCGTGGCGCAGGCATCGCCGGCCGCAACGGCCTCAACCCCGGCAGGTGCTTCGGCGCCATGCCCGGCCGCGCCTGCGCCGCCAGCCGCACCGGCAGCCTCGCCAGCTCGTCCCTTCCCCACAAGCCCGACCACCAGGGCCTCCGCCTCGGACACGCTGAGACACGGCAGGCCGCGCTCGATGACGCCCCTCTCGGCAAGGCTGTTGGAGATGCGCGCCACGCGCGGGCTGTCGACGCCAATGCGCCGCAGCTCAGCGCCGTGCGAGAAGACCTCGTGCGGCGTGCCCTCCAGCGCGAGCCTGCCGTGGTCCAGCACCACCACGCGGTTGCAGTACTTGGATAGCAGCGCCACCTTCTGCTCGATGACCACGACCGTAACGCCCGCGGCCTCGTTCACATGGCGCAGCGTGTCGAACACCAAGAACGACGAGGCCGGGTCGAGCGCGGCCGTGGGCTCGTCGAGCACCAGAACGTGCGGCTGCAGCGCCAGGATCGCCGCGATGGCCACCTTCTGCTTCTGGCCGCCGGAGAGCGTGGCAATCTCGCGGTCGCACAGGTCTGAGATGCCCACGGTCTCGAGCGTCTCGGCGATGCGGGCCTCAATCTGGTCGTGCGGCACGCCAAAGTTCTCGAGGCCAAAGAGCATCTCGTCCTCGACGACGGACGCCACCATCTGCGTGTCGATGTCCTGCAGGACGCTTCCCACGAGGCGCGAGATGTCCGTGAGCGTAACGTCGCAGGTATCCTTGCCGTCCACGAGCGTGGCACCAAAGAGCTGCCCCTGGAAGTGGTGCGGGATGGCGCCGCTCATGACGGCGGCGAGCGTGGACTTGCCCGCGCCCGACGGCCCGATGACACCCACGAAGTCGCCCTCGCGCACCACAAGCGAGACGTCGTCGAGCGCCCGCGGCTCGTTCTCGTTGGCGTCGCCGTATGAGAACGAGACGCCCTTCAACTCAATGATGGAATCAGCCACGCTCTTGCCTTTCCCGGGCGGCGGGACCATCCCGCCGTGCATCCTAAAGCCTGGGGAGCCATTGCGGTTCGCCACGCATTGCCACTCGCGCGGCCACGTGCCGTCGCCATGCGGGCAGCTGCGCTTTGCCACGCTCCCCTGCCAAACAAAATGGGCCCCGCCCGAAGGCGCAGCCCACCCATAGTACCAGCTAGCCCGCTACTTCTTGAGAACCTTGCAGAGCGGGAAGTAAAGCGCCTGCACCGCTACGGCGTTGAACGCGGCGGTGCCAAGCACGATGGGCATCTTCACAACCGCGGTGGCCAGCGTGGCACCCATGATCACCGTGCCCACGCCCGCGAACAGGGCGCCAGAGACCAGCGTGGTGAGGAAGGCGGCCACGAACGGGGTCACGCTCTTGCCGGCCACCTTGAGATCGAGGCGGCAGAGCGCGCACATCACGAGCGCGCCGGCAACCTCGGTGCCAAAGTTAAGACCCGGAATGGACGTGGTGAGCTGGATGACCGCGGCGGACACGAGGCCGTTGATGACCGCAGCCGAAAAGCTCGCATTGGTGAGTGCCACGGCCAGCGCATAGGCCGCGATGATGAACTGCGGCTTGATGCCAGTGACGGCCAGGGCGTTGCCCACCGTCATGTTGAGGATGAAGCCGGCCGCGAGAAGAATCGCGAGCAGCACGAGCGAGGTAACGTCAACGAGGCCGGTTGTCGTGGAGGTGTCGGCGGTAATCGTACGGGCCTGATGGGCCCGAGCATTCTGCGTAGTCATGATGTGTGCTCCTCACATATATGCATGCATGGAAGAACAAGCCTGGGCTGATGCGCAGTTGGCGAATGCACGTGCTGACGGATGCGATGGCTGGCGGAGGGCGCCCGATGGGCGGGGTCCCATCCCGACACGGCTCGCCAAGGGAGCTAGTCGGTGACCTTCAGGGCCTTCTTGACGGGGATATAGAGCGCCGTCACGAGCACGGCATTGAAGACGGCGGTAGCGAAGATGACGGGCAGCATGGCAGCCGGCAGTACGGCGACCATCTCGGCGGAGAAGCCAAAGAGCGCGAGCTTGATGACCATGAAGATCACGCCGGAGAGCACGGTGGTCACGAACGTGCCAACGGCGGGGATGGCGGGCTTGGCGCCGCTCTTCATGCCGGCGTTGATGATGGCGGCCATGACCATGGCGGCGACGCCCTCGGCCGCGAAGTCAATGAACGGCGAAGTGGTGGTGATCTGAATCACTGCGGCGGAGATGAGGCCAATGACGAGCGCCTGGCCGATGTTGGGGCGCACGACCAGGATGGTGAGGCAGAAGGCTGAGATGATGAACTCCGGGCTGATGGCGCCACCGGTGGCGCTGGAGATGACCTTGCCCACGGTGAAGTTGAGGATGAAGCCAGCCGCGAGGAGCACGGCGAGGAGCACGAGCGCCTTCACGTCGAGCTTGCCGTGGTCGATGGTGTTGACGGTGCGAGCCTGCTGGGTGTTGGTGGTCTGAGCCATGGTAATCTTCCTTCCCCGAAGATGCCTGTGAGGTTCGTTCTTGGTTATTCGATCCACTTGTTCTGGCTGGGTGCTGTGGATGGTTCGTTCGACTTGTACCGCGCGATTCACGCCGGTGCCGTGAGTGCCAGGCCATACAAAAAGGGCCCCCGGTCTAACCGGGAGCCCTTTCATCGCGTAGAAGCATGGCGCGAGAGACTCACGATCGACCGACCGCTTGCGAATCGCGCCACCACCAGTTGTTGAGCATGCAGGCGTTGCGATTCATCTCTGGCGCTCCTCTCGAAGAACTCGTGGGCGTGTGCCCGAACGGTTTAACCGTCTCTGTGCGCGTGTTGTGAACGCACTATACGCGCTTTTCTCCGCCGCGCAAGGCTGATGATTGTAAACAAATGATAAACCCTATCTACGAGGTAGGTTTAGAGGGTTGCGTGCGCAGGCGCACGAGGGTCGATGTGCGCTACGGGGCGCCACGCCCACGGGAAATACTCTCTATGCCCGCGCCATCTTTTCGTGCCAGCCGTCTAGGCGGGACAGGGCGGCATTGAGCACCTCGTCGCTCTTCGCAAAGTGGAAGCGCACGAACCGGTTCTCGGGCGCATGGAAGAAGCACGAGCCCGGCACCGCGCCCACGCCCACCTTCTTGCAGAAGTCGACGGCGAACTCCTCGTCATTGTCATAGCCGCAGCTTGAGATGTCGCACATCACGTAGTACGCACCCTCGGGCTCCACGAACTCGAAGCCGCGCTCGCGCAGGCCCTCGCAGAAGAGGTTCCGCTTGTGAGTGTAGAGCTCGCGTAGGTTGTCGTAGTAGCTCTGCGGCAGCTCGAGACCCACCACCGCGGCCTCCATGAGCGGCGCGGCGGCACCCACCGTCAAGAAGTCGTGGACCTTGCGCAGGCGGTCGGTCACCTCGGCCGGGGCAATCACGTAGCCCAGGCGCCAGCCCGTCATGCTGTAGGTCTTGGACAAGGAGCTGCAGCTCAGCGTGCGCTCGGCCATGCCCGGCAGGCTCGCGAAGTAGACGTGCTCGTATGGCGCGTAGACGATGTGCTCGTAGACCTCGTCGGTGATGACCCACAGGTCGTACTTGTCGGCCAGGCGCGCGATGACGTCCAGCTCGGCGCGCGTGAACACGTGGCCGGTGGGGTTGGACGGGTTGCACAGGATGAGGGCCTTGGTGTTCGGGCGGGCGCAGGCGGCCTCAAGCTCGGCCTCGTCAAAGGTGAACTCAGGCGCGCGCAGCTCCACGTAAGTGGGCTCGGCGTCGCAGAGAATCGCGTCGGCACCGTAGTTCTCGTAGAACGGCGAGAACACCACCACGCGGTCACCGGGATTGCACACCGTCATCACGCTGCACATCATTGCCTCGGTGGAGCCGCAGGTCACCACGACCTGCGTCTCGGGGTCGATGGGAATGCCCATGCGCGGCGCCTGCTTGGCCGCGAGCGCGGCGCGGAAGTTGGGCGCGCCCCACGTGATGGCGTACTGGTGCGGGCCCTCGTGCGCCACCTGCGCCAGACGGTCGAGAATCTCCGCTGGAGGGTCAAAGTCCGGAAAGCCCTGGGACAGGTTGATGGCGTCGTACTTCATGGACACGCGCGTCATGCGACGAATCACGGAGTCCGTGAAATGGCTGGTCTTGTTGCTGAGTTGCTGCATCGTTCCCCCTGAGATGTGCCTCGCACGTTCGCCGGGCCACGTGCGCCCGAATGCCGCTACGGTAGCACGCGCACGCCCCGCCGTCGCTGGCGCCTCGGTATCATGTCCACGTTGATGCGTTTCCAGATCGGAGGGCCGATGTCGGAGCAGGAGCACGGGCAGGCGCAGGAGCGCACGAACGAGCAGGGCCAGCCGAACGACCCGCCCGCGCACGAGGCAGCCGCGTGGCCGCGGACTCCTGAGCACCGCCCTTCGGCCAACGCGCCCGCATGCGAAGCGACCGATGCCGCGCCGGCGCTCCGCTCCTCGGCCGACGCGCCCGCACGTGAAGATACAGATGCCACACCAGCAGCCCCGAGCCATCACGCCCAGGCCACCGGCTCCTTCAGCAAGCTGGGCGAGCCCTTCGACATCAGCCGCGCAGACGCCGCGCGCCGCAACCCAAACGCCCCGTTCCGTCCCATCGACCCGGCCCCGGTGCGCCTCGAGCCCCTGGCAGGCACCCAGACGTCCGAGGAGGCGGAGGAGGCCCGCCGCCTCTCCCGCAGGCGCGAGGAGGCCCCCAGGCGCTGGCGCTTCTTCTTTGCCCTCAACCTGAGCCTGCTCGTCACCGCGTTTTCGATCGTGCTGTTCCAGAGCCCGCAGCACTTCGCCTTCGGCGGCACCTCGGGCCTCGCCATCATCCTCGCGTCCATGGCGCCCTTCCTGCCCATGGGCGGCTGGATGTGGATCCTGAACATCGTCATCGTCATCATCGGCTTTATCTTCCTGCCGCGGAGGGTGGTGGCCTGGAGCGCCTACGCGTCGGTGGCGCTCTCGATGTACACCTCGCTGTTCGAGCTCGCGCTGCCAAACCACACCGTCACAGGAGACATGTGGCTCGACCTGTGCTTTGCCGTGCTGCTGCCGGCCGTGGCATCCGCGCTCGCCTTTGACGTGGGCGGCTCCACCGGCGGCACCGACATCCTCGCCATGATCGTGAACCGCAGGACCAGCCTGGACATCGGCAAGGCCCTGTCTGTGGTGAACTTCGGCGTGGTGCTCACCACGTTCTTCCTGTACAACATGCGCGTGGGCCTCTATTGCGTGTTGGGCCTGTTCGCCAAGACGATCTTCGTGGACTCCATCATCGAGGGTTTCCACCTCAAGAAGATCTGCACCATCGTCTGCCAGCACCCGCGCGACATCGAGCGCTTCGTCATCACCGAGCTCAACCGCACGGCCACGCTCAACTACGCCTACGGCGCATACTCCGGCCGTCGCATGGCGCAGATCACCTGCGTGCTGGGCCGTCGCGAGGCGCGCCAGCTCCTGAGCTACGTCCGCGAGAACGACCCGGACGCCTTCGTGACCGTCGTCAGCAGCTCCGAGATCATCGGCCGCGGCTTCAGGTTCATGGGCTAGCGCGGGAGACGCGCCGAGGCGACGCCCCCTAAGAGAGCCCGAGCTCGGCACGCGCCGCCACCTCAGCCTCGACAAGGCAACAAGCCGGGAGTGCGCTGCCCTACGCCACGCAACTGTGAACGAGCAGGGCGGCGAGCACCACGAGCAGCACGGCTATGGCCGCCACGAGGGGTGCGGGCACGCGTGGAGCGCGGCGCGCGGAGAGTGAGGGCACGTTCCAGCCGCCGTTTCGGGCGGTGCGGTCGCGAATCTGAGGCACCGGTCGCTGCGGCGTGAGCTGCACCTGGCGCGCCTGCACGGCGCGGCGCCTGCGCTCGGGAATCTGCGGCATGTCGTGCCCGCGGTCTCCCCACCTGATAGAAGCCTGCGCCCGGGCGGGTTTGCGCGAGGGCTCGCCGTAGACCTCTTGGTGCGGAGAGGCCTCGCGCCGGTAGCGCCGGGCTGCCTCGACCTCAACGCCCCTCCGTGTTGTCCTCGTCGATGCGCTCCCGCGACGCAGCGCGCGCATGCGCTCGTCCGGCTCGTTGTCGTGCCGCCACCATTCGTCTTGCGATGCGTCCGTCACGCCCATCCCGTCTTCCCGGCCACAAGGCCGTTGTCGCGGGCGATGCCGACAGGCGCCACCCGAGGTGTCCTCCCCATCCCAAGCGACGCGCGCGGGGGCGCCGCAAGAGGTGTTCGATGCATGTAGACCTTGAGCGTAGCGCTCGAAACCCGCAGCAAAACCCCACTTCCGTTAGAGTGGTAGGAACGAATCGACCACCGGTCGTCATCCGTCCGCAAACGGACGCATCACTACGATAGCTCAGAATAGGAACCACTTTCATGACCAACAGCACCACCAACGCCGCCTCCGCCAACCAGGCGAAGGCACCCTCCCTCGCGGCCAACGAGCCCGAGGCAACCACCGACGGCGCCACGCAGGCACCCGTCGCCAGCGAGCCCGAGGCAGCGGGCGAGGATACCGAGCACGATACGCCGGCCTTCTCCGAGCTTGGCCTCTCCGAGGGCGTCCTCAAGGCCGTGGCAGACCTCGGCTACGAGAATCCCTCTCCCGTTCAGGCCCAGGCCATCCCCTACGTGCTGGAGGGTCGCGGCCTGCTCGCCGCCGCCCAGACCGGCACCGGTAAGACGGCCGCGTTCCTGTTGCCTTCGCTGAGCAGGCTCCCGCACGCCGCACGCCACCACGGCCCCACGATGCTCGTGGTGACTCCCACCCGCGAGCTCGCCCAGCAGATCGACGCCTGTTGCAAGACCATCGCCAAGCGCACGCGCCACCACAGCTTCACCGTTGTGGGCGGCGTGGGCTACGAGCCCCAGAAGGCCGCGCTGCACCGCGGCTGCGACGTCCTCGTGGCCACACCGGGCCGCCTCGTGGACCTCATCGACCAGGGCGAGGCCAACCTCTCCGAGGTCCAGGTGCTTGTGCTGGACGAGGCGGACCGCATGCTGGACATGGGCTTCTTGCCCGCCATGCGCAAGATCGTGGGCCAGACGCCCGCTACGCGCCAAACGCTGCTCTTCTCCGCCACGCTGGACGAGAAGCAGATCGGCGGCATCCGCGACCTCGTGCATGACCCCGCGATCGTGGAGATTGCCCACAAGGGCACCGTCGCCGAGACCATCGACCAGTACGTGCTCCCCGTTTCGCTCGAGGTCAAGAACGGCCTCTTGGCCGAGGTGCTCCACGCCGAGCAGCCGAGCCGCGTCATCGTGTTCTGCCGCACGAAGCACCGCGCCGACACCGTGTGCCGTCGCCTGCGCCGCGCCGGCATCTCCTGCGCCCCCATCCATGGCGACCGTAGCCAGCGCCAGCGCGAGCGCGCGCTCAAGAGCTTCAGCACCGGCGAAACCGACGTGCTCGTGGCAACCGACGTGCTGGCCCGCGGCATCGACGTCTCCGACGTGCGCTACGTGGTCAACTTTGACGTGCCGATGGACCCCGAGGACTACATCCACCGCATCGGCCGCACGGGCCGCGCGGGCGAGATGGGCTGGGCGCTCACCTTCGTGACCGTCAACGACCTTGACGACCTGCTTGCCTGCGAGCGCCTCATGGGCCAGGTCGTTCCCACCTACGAGCCCAAGCAGCCGCTTGACCTGGGCACCCAGCCGCCCGTGCTCGACCCCGACCGCTCGCCGGATGCCCCCGCCCCCGGCAAGAAGAAGCGCAAGCGTGACGGTCGCAGCTCCCAGGCCCCCTCGGGCGCAAGCCAACCTCAGCGTCGCCGTGGCGCGGGCCTTGGCACCGACGCCACCACCTCTGGCTCCCGCAAGCGCTCGAAGGGCCACGGCGAGGGCGAAGAGGGCGGCAAGGCTGCCTCCGGCAAGCGGAGCGGCTCCTCCAAGCCCCGCTCGCGCGAGATCTTCGACGCCGACGAGGGCGAGTTCCTGACCGAGGGCGAGCTCTTTGGTCGCGAGGGTCATTCTGGCCGTGGCGGCCGCGGTGGCCGCAACAGCCGCAAGGGCACGGGCGCCCCGGGCCGCGGCGACGCGCGGGGACGCGAGCAGCGCAAGGCCCCGCAGGACGGCGGACGCAACGGCAAGAAGCGCAGTGAGCGCGGTGGTCGCGAGGAGTTTGGCGGCAGGCGCGACTCCGGCCGCGGCGGGGTTGACGGTGGCCGCGGCCGCGGCGGCAAGGGCGGGCGTCGCCGCTCGGCCGTCGAGGAGCAGACGCCGGCTGTCGTGCGTCCCACCAAAAAACGAGGGCGCAGGCCGGGCGACCGCAGGGGTCGCGACCACGGCGTGTACTAACGGCGAGAACCCCACGCCCAGGCGACATTGAGCGCAGCGGGCACCTCGGCTCCGCACCGCGACTCACAAGTGAGCGCCCCTCGAAGGCAATTCCCATAGACGGCCCCTCTCGCGCGCGCGGCGAGCGGGGCCATCCCGTTTCTCGAGACAGCCACGGTACGGCTAGAATGGCTCTCTGGTATCAAACGTTCAGCGCCGGGCCCATCGTGCGGCGCATCCAGCCCAAGGAGCACCCATGGCAGCCGACGAGCAGACCCAACCCGAGAACAGCGGCGAGGAGAAGCCGCTCTACAGCTACGCCTACGAGCTCTCCGGCGCACTTGTGGACGAGATGGCGACCGCCCTCGCCGGCGACCGCTACAAGAACCCGGCCACCGTGGCCTGCGTCTTCATCCTCGCCGTCATCGTCTTCTTCGCCGCCTCCCCCATCGGCTACAACAACCAGGTGCCGCTCGTGTGCCTCGTTGTGGTCTGGGTCATCCTCTGGACCGTCTCCGGCAAGTGGCAGACCATCCAGGTGCGCAAGCTGCGCCGCGCCGGTCTCGATCCCGCCCTCGCGCCAGAGGGCAAGCGCCGCTATGAGGTAGCCTTCTACGAGGACCGCGTTGTGGTGACTCCGCCCGAGGGCAAGCTCGTCACCTACCCCGTCTCGAGCCTGCGCAAGCCCAAGCAGTCTCGTGACCTGCTGGTCATCCCCGTCGCGGGTGGTGCCTACCTGCCCGTGCCCCGCCGCGCCCTCAGCACGGGCCGCTACAACGAGCTGCTGCACCACGTGGCCAAGCTCACCGGCGCAAAAGTGGTGGGGTAGCATGGCCAAGTCCAAGAAGCACACCAAGCGCCCGGCACACCGCGCGGGCATGGGCAACGTTCCCGCCGAGGCCCGCTATATCAACGTCACCACGCTGGACGATGACATGCTCGCCCGCGTCTGCAAGCTCTCCGGCAGCCGCATGATGGATGTCATCTACCTCGTCTTTGGCATCATCGCGCTTGTGTCCGCAGCGCTCGTCCTCGTGTTTCTGCATGCCAATCCCGTAACGGCCGCCGTGATGGCGGGCTTTGGCTGTCTGTTCCTCTACCAGCGTCAGCAGCTTCCTAAAAAGGCCGCCAAGCAATTTGGCAAGGAGCTCGACAAGGGCGGCGAGGGCGCCCGCACGCGCACGTTGTTCTTTACGGCGCACGACGTGGGTACCGTGGACGACGACGGTTCGGCCCACACCTTCCCGTACTCCTCGGTTGAGCGCGTGGTAGAGGATGACCGCATGTACGCCCTCGTGCTGCGTGACGAGGCCGGTGTGGTGGCCGTATCCAAGGCAGGCTTCAAGCGCGGCACCTCCGACGACTTTGGCGAGATGATTCGCCGCCGCGTAGACGAGGCCAACACGCAGCTAGCCTCCGAACTCCGCCCCCGCAAGCACTTGTGATTGGGACAGGCTCTATTTCTATTTTCCTGAAAAGGAGCTAGGAGAGGGACCCGATCTCACGCCCGGCTGGCAGGACATGGGCGCCGGCCCACAGGACGCAGGGCCGACGGCAGCCTCAACCTGCCGTCGGCCCTGCTCCCATGTCAGGCGGCTATCCGCCAAAACCGACCTCTCGCTAAGCCCCAAGGGCGCGGTTGATGCGCGCCATGAACTCCGAGACAAATCGCGGCGCATCGACGGTAAGTGCCACGTCGCAGGTCTTCTCCGGCTCGTTCAGGCGCTCGTCGTCGCCGATGGTGCGTCCGCGCACGGCGCCCACAAGGTCGGCCTTGAGGTTCACGCCATGGGTCCCCACAAGCGTCGGGTCAATCGCCACACCTACGGACAGCGGATCGTGCAGGCTGCACCCGCCGAGGTACGGATTGTTCTCGAGGTAGCGATCGATGTAGTAGTCGGTCATGTCGGCAAGAAAGCTCGCGCGAGCCCGCACGAGCTCGCTCGCGGAGGCGCGCCCCACCTCGCGCCACAAGGCCGTCTCTTGCTTGGTCAGCAGGGTCTGGTGCGTCACATCGAGCCCCACCATCGTCGCATGCAGCCCTGAGCGGAAAGCGAGGTCCGCTGCCTCGGGATCGTTGGCGATGTTGGCCTCGGCGCATGGGGACACGTTGCCGGGCACCGTCAGCGCGCCGCCCATGAGCGTCACGTGGCGAAGGCGCCGGACAAGGCCAGGCTCTTGCCTCAGGGCAAGCGCAAGGTTCGTCAGGGGCCCCGTGGGCACGTAGACGAGCTCGTCGCCATAGCGCTCCGTCGCCTCAATCAGGAACTCAACGGCGGCGTTGCCAAGGGGATCGCCGGGGGCCTTAGGCCGCCCCTCGGGGGCCATGTCGCCCGCGCGCCCCACGGCACCGCGCCCCGCGCCAGGCTCCGCCGAGCCCCGCACCTCCCCTTCCGCCCCCACCGGCTCGCGAGCCGCATCCGGAATGCGGCAGCCACCCACGCCGTTCTCCCCGTGGATGCGCAACACGGCGGGGCTGGGCTCATACGCCCCCTGCGCCGCCAGCGCCCGATCCGCGCCCAGGTAAACAGGCACGTCCGAGCGGCCAAACAGGTCAAGCACGGCCAGCGCGTTGCGGGCGCTCGTCTCCACGCGCACGTTGCCAAAGCTCGTCATCACGCCAATAAGCTCAACTTCTGGGCTTCCCAGCGCATAGGCCAGGGCGAGCGTGTCATCGATGCCAACGTCCAGGTCGAGAATCAGCTTTCGCACCATCTCGTTCCTCCCTTGCCTCAGCACGCCACTTGTGCGCAACGCCCTCCATCGCGGCTGCAACCTCCGCCGCCGTAGGGATCGCCCGCTGCGCCCCGAGCCGCGTCACCGTAATGCCCGCCGCAACGGTGCCCCAGCGCATCGACTCCTCCAGTGACAGGCCGCGCACGACGCCAGCGGCCAGAGCCCCGATATAGGTGTCGCCAGCCGCCGTGGTATCGAGGACCTTCCCAAGCGCAACAGCAGGCACCACCGCAGAGGACCCACGCTCGTCCACGCCCACAGAGCCGGCACCACCCAGCGTAAGGGCAACGGACCTTGCCCCCAGCGCCCGAAGGCGCTCGCAGGCGGCTCGCGCAGACGCCTCGTCAGCCGGAAGCACGCCGCACATGGCCTCGCTCTCCGTCTCGTTCAGGCAAACGAGGTCGATGTCGGCCCATGCCGCCCCGGGCAAGGCGCGCGCCGGAGCCGGGTTATACACCACATGCAGTCCCAGCTCATGGGCAACATGCATCGCAGCGAGCGTAGCGTCGAAATCACACTCGCCCTGGCACACCAGAACGTCGCCGGGGGCAGCGACCTCGCGCAGCGCGGCCTCAGCCTCGCTCGCGCCGAGCGCGTGGTTTGCGCCCGCATGCAGCACGATGCGGTTGTCTCCCGCACAGCGCAGAATCACGGCAACGCCTGTGGTCTCGCGTTCCGTGCGAACCACGCGCGAGCAGTCCACACCCGCCGCCTCGAGGTCGGCCACGAGCTCATCGCCAAACGTGTCGGCGCCCACCGCGGCAAGCATGTGCGTCTTTGCGCCAAGCCGCGCGCACGCAACGGCCTGATTGGCACCCTTGCCGCCTGGATTGGTGAGGAACCCTCGCCCCGCAATGGTTTCACCTGCCGCAGGCATGCGCTCGGCCTCGATTGACAAGTCCATGTTCATGCTGCCAAAGACGATGACCTTTGCCATGTGAGCCTCCTCGATCCGCAAGTCCAGCACCCTGAACGGCCTCGCAGCCCCCGCCTACGCACCCAACACGTACGGCAGAATGCCCGAAACCTTGTCCACAATGACGTCCGCCGCGTCCTGCGAGAAGCCAAACCGATCCTCGTGCCGCGCAAACACCGTAAGCCCCGCTGCCTTGCCGGCCGCAATCCCGGGAACCGAGTCCTCGACGCAACAGCACGCGTGCGGCGTCAGCCCAAGCCGCTCGACCGTGTGCAGGTATATTTCCGGATTGGGCTTGCTCTCGCGGAACTGCTCGCCCGAGACGATGGCCTCGAACTCGCCAATGAGCCCGCAGTCGCCCAGCACCAGCTCGATGTTCTCGAGTGTGGAAGACGAAGCAAGCGCCACGCGCACGCCGGCCGCATGCAGGGCCCCTAGCGTCTCGGTTACGCCGGGGTTCAGCAGGGCCGCAAAGTCCTTGGGCTTGTCCGCGTACCAGTCGTCGAAGAAGCGCACTGCGAGCTCGGGTGCCACGCGTGGCTTGCCGGCGCGCGCGAACCAGCTTGCGATCGTGGCTTGGAAGGTCTGGTGCGAGCAGCCCACCTGGGCCCTCAGCTCCTCGTCGGTCACGCCCAGGCCAAACTCCCGCGAGAACTCCCGCTCCATGTCCAGGTACAGCGCCTCGGTGTCCACGATGACGCCGTCCATGTCGAATATCACCGCAGCGTAGCGAGGTGATGCGCTCATATAGCCCTCCGTTCGGACGCCTGCGCGAGCCGTTCGGGCGCCTGCGCCGCCCGAAAACTCGCTCGCCCTAACACTCCCGCGCCCGAAAGCTCGCGCCCATGCGCTCCTCAAGACAACGGCCAAGCCCACGCTCCCCAGATACAAATGAGGCGCGCCGAGGCGGCAACCCGCCCCGACGCGCCCGCGACGCGCAATCCTAGTTGCGGCGCGCGCGATAGTACCGGATGAGCGCCTGCGTGGAGGCATCCTGCTGCGCCAGCGCCTCGTCGTCATGGAAGGCCGGCGTGATCTGCTTGGCCATCTGCTTGCCAAGCTCAACGCCCCACTGATCGTAGGAGTCGATGCCCCAGACCGTGCCCTCAACGAACGTGATGTGCTCGTAGAGCGCGATGAGCTCGCCGAGCGCGTGCGGCGTCAGGGCCTCGCCAAAGATCGAGGTGGTGGGACGGTTGCCCTCAAAGACGCGCGCCGGCACCATCCACTCGGCCGTGCCCTCGGCGCGAACCTCGTCGGCCGTCTTGCCAAAGGCGAGGGCGCGGGTCTGCGCGAGGAAGTTGCCCAGGAACAGCTCGTGCACGTCCTGGTCGCCGTCCTTGGTGGGGTTGGTGGTGTTCACGAAGGCGATGAAGTCTGCCGGCACCTTGCGTGTGCCCTGGTGAATCAGCTGGTAGAAGGCATGCTGACCATTGGTGCCCGGCTCACCCCAGAAGATCTCGCCCGTGTCGGACGTAACGGGCGTGCCGTCCCAGCGCACGTGCTTGCCATTGGACTCCATCGTGAGCTGCTGGAGGTAGGCGGGGAAGCGATGCAGGTACTGGTTGTAGGGCAGCACGGCGTGGCTGGCCATGCCAAAGAAGTTCACGTACCAGACGTTGATGAGGCCCATAAGCGCCACGACGTTCTGCTCGAGCGGCGTGTTCTTGAAGTACTCGTCCACGTCATGGAAGCCGGCAAGGAACTGGGAGAAGACCTCTGGGCCAAAGGCAACGATCAGCGAGAGGCCCACGGCGGAGTCCACGGAGTAGCGGCCGCCGACCCAGCTCCAGAAGCCAAAGGCGTTCTGCGGGTCGATGCCAAAGGCCTCGACCTTGTCGAGCGCGGTGGAGACGGCCACGAAGTGCTTCTTGATGGCCTCGGCGTCCTGCTCGGCGGAACCGTCGATGGCGCCAGCCTCACGCAGGCCGTTGAGCAGCCAAGTCTTGATCTCGCGCGCGTTGGTAAGCGTCTCGAGCGTGGTGAACGTCTTGGAGACGATGATCACGAGCGTGGTCTCGGGATCGAGGCCCTTGACCTTCTCGGCCATGTCGTTGGGGTCGATGTTGGAGACGTAGGTGCAGTCGATGCCGGCGTCGGCATAGGGCTTCAGACCCTCATACACCATGACCGGGCCGAGGTCGGAACCACCGATGCCCACGCTGACCACGTGCTTGATGGCCTTGCCGGTAACGCCCTGCCACTCGCCGGAGCGCACGCGGTTGGCGAAGGCGTACATGCGGTCGAGCACCTCGTGAACATCGGCCACGGTGTCCTGGCCATCCACGACGAACTTGCCGGTCTGCTCCGCCGGACGGCGCAGGGCCGTGTGGAGCACGGCGCGGTCCTCGGTGGTGTTGATGTGGGCGCCGGAGTACATGGCGTCGCGACGCTCCTCGAGCTTGACCGCGCGGGCGAGGGCCACGAGCAGCTTGACGGCCTCGTCGTCAACGAGGTTCTTGGAGAGGTCGAAGTGCAGGTCACTCAGGTCGAAGGAAAGCTTCTCGACACGTGCGGGGTCGTCGGCAAACCACTGCTTGAGGCTAATACCAGCGGCCTCGAGCTCATCGTGGTGCTTCTGGAGCGCCGCCCACTCAGGGGTCTGGGTGGCGTCGACAGGTGCAGGTACGTTCGACATAGATCCTCCTTGGGAACAGTGCCGACGACGCGTTGTATTGCGCGCCGGAGCGGCCGCATACCGTCCTTAGCGTACCGCAACGACAGGGGCTCGGGCATCAAGATGGTGCAATGACTGCGGTGGCGAGGGGGCAGGCTTCTCGACGGCTCGACCTATGGCAGGACGCCCCGCCCGGCGTCCTAGTACGGCTCGCCCTCTGGCGGCAGCGTCTTGAGGCGCGCCCACATGACCTGCTTGGCCTTGGGGTCCGCGAGGCTCTCCTCAAAGCCGCCCAGGTTCATGACGCGCATGCCCAGAATGCGGGCCAACACGCCAGGCATGAGGGTGGCCGCCTCGAGCGCCTCGAGATCCACGAGCTCGTCGGCATAGGCCTCACGCAACGCCGCGGCCGCGGACTCGTCGATGGCGATGACCGTGGAGGGGTCCAGCGTGGTGATCGCGAGGCGCAGCGTGCCCGGCACGAGCGGATAGCCCTCCGCGTCACACGTGGAGAGGCCTACCCAGTCCTCGGGCGCGTAGCCCAGCGCCTTGAGCGCCGCGCGCAAGGCCGCGCCGTCTGGGCCCTCCAGCAGCTTGGCGTCGCCCCGCTCGAGCTCGCCCTTCAGCAGCAGCGCCTGGGAAAAGGCGTTGCCCGCCATCACCACGCCCGCCTCTGCAAGGTCGCCAAGCTCAACCTTCGCCTTCTCGAGGAACTCCTCGCGCACACCCATCGCAGCCTCCCGGCCCCATTCGCGACGGAGCCTCCGGGCCCCGAACGGCATTTGCACAACGGTGTTGATTTTACCGCGGACAATTCGAGCGCTCGTGGGTATAACTCGATGGATGACAAACGCCCGGCGCCCGCGGTCGCCGGCTTACACGGGAGGTTCCCATGGCTACGAAGGCAATCACGAGCGATTCGTTCGACGAGGTCGTCAACGGCTCCGACAAGCCCGTCCTCATCGATTTCTGGGCCAGCTGGTGCGGCCCGTGCCGCGCGCTCTCCCCCGTTGTCGAGGAGATTTCGAACGATATGGCCGACAAGCTCGCCGTCTACAAGTGCAATGTCGAGGAGGAGCAGGACCTCGCCATCAAGTTCCAGGTCATGTCCATCCCCACCCTCATTCTCTTCAAGGACGGCAAGCCGGTGCACACCATGGTTGGCAGCGCGCCCAAGGGCCGCATCGTCAAGGAGCTCGAGGAGTACCTGTAGGACTTCGGTAGAGCGCGTAGGCCATTTGGCGCCGTTGCGAGTGTCGCACGCACCCGGCATCGTCAACCTTTGCCGAGCTCGCTCTGACGAAGCACGGTTAGCGATACCACAAGAAGCGCCCCTAGGCGGCAAGCAAGCTGCCTGGGGGCGCTGTCATGCCCGTCGCTCGGCCCGCCACCTGCCAGACCGCCGCCCAACGAGCCTACCACCCAAAGAAGCTGCGGCCCCAGCTGCGGATGCCCTGGTCCTCACGCTCGTCGGACAGGTGAACGATCTCGGCGGACGCGATTTTGCCGTTGGTCACAAAGATGCGGCCCATCGTCGGGCCCTCCTTGCTGCGCGGAAACGTGGGGCTGCCGGGGTTCATGAGCAAGGAGCCGTTGGCGCGGCCCTCGCACACCGGCACGTGCGTATGGCCAAAGACCCCCACGTCAAAGCGGTCGCCCGTGAGCCGCTCCTGATAGTGGGTCACGGAGAAGCGCAGGCCCTCATACTCAAAGCGCACCATGCGCGTGACCTCGGGCCCATATTCGCCCGGCCAGTCGTTGTTGCCGAGGCAGAGGCGCAGCGGCGCGATGGCACCCAGGGTGATGAAGTCCTCCTCCGAGGTGATGTCCCCCGCATGGACGATGAGGTCGCACCCGTCGAGCTGGTCGAGCACCTCGCGCGACAGGCGCCCGTGGGTGTCACTCAACACGTCAATTCTCTTCGTGGCCATGGCTACCTCCGCTACGCTGCCACCCTAATCCTTCGCACTTCGCACTTCGCACTTCGCACTTCGCTGTGATTGTAAGCGCCTGGTCAGGCAAATAGCGGGACAGGTCCCTCGCTTCGCATCAAGACGAAGCGAGGGACCTGTCCGTACGTTTCAGAAAACTTGCAAAAGGATCTGTCCCAAAGGCGCGTTAAAGGCCGAGGGCGCGCTTGAGCTGGACGACGCGGCGACGGGAGACAGAGATCTTCTTGCCCTCCATGCCAGCAATGCCCAGCTGCAGCACGCCACTGGAGACAACCTCCACGTCCTCAACGTACTGCAGGTTCACGATGTAGCCGCGGTGCACGCGGAAGAAGCCGTGCGGGGAGAGCTTGGCCTCCAGCTGCGCGAGCGAGATGACGGAGAGATAACGATCATCGCCCGTGTAGATGCAGGAGTAGTCGTCCTTGGCCTCGATGAAACGAATCTGGTCGATGGGCACAAGCACCTTGCGCCCGCCCCTCTCGACCGGAATGCGCTCTGCAGGAGCCGTGGTCGCGGCAGGCTCCGTGGAGTGGGCAACCACCTTGTCGAGCGCGCGCTCCAGGCGGTCGGTCTCGACGGGCTTCATCAGGTAATCCACGGCGTCCACGTCAAACGCCTCGAGGGCATACTCGCTGTATGCCGTCACGAAGACCACCGCAGGCGGATTCTTGAGTTTGTGGAGCGCTTCCGCAAGCTGCATGCCATTCGTCTTGGGCATGGAGATGTCCAGGAACAGCACGTCCGGGCGACCCTCCATGAGCTTCTCCACGGCATCGCGGGCGCTGGAGGCCTCGGTGATCTCATCGACGCGACCCGCCTCCTCGAGCAGATAGCGCAGCTCGGAACGCGCGGGCGCCTCGTCGTCAACAATCATCGCACGCAGCATAACTTCCCCACCCTTGTCAGTCGTGGACGGCGGCACGCGCCAGCCTGAGCGTCACGCACGTCCCCTCGTCGGGCTTCGAAACGATGTCAATGCCCGAGCCGAAACCATAGAACCTCTCCAGGCGCTCCGCAACGTTGCGAAGCGCGATGCCCGTCCCCTTCTCGCTGCTCGCGGGCACCTTACCGGCGCAATTTCCACCGTTGGCGTTGCGCTGCAACAAATCGCAGGCAGCGGCACTCATGCCAAGGCCGTCGTCGGTCACGGCGATGAGCACGTCATCGCCGTCCACCTCGGCCCGAATATCGATGTGGAGCGCTCCCTCGTCGCGCATGGCATGGCGAACGGCATTCTCCACGATAGGCTGAACGATGAACGCGGGCACGAGGATGTCACCGCAGCCCTCACCGACGGACTCGCGCTCCACGATGCGGTCGGACCCAAAGCGCGCGCGCTCGAACGTGAGGTAGCGCTTCGTCTGCTCGAGTTCGCGTGAGAGCGGGATGAGCTGGTCTGAGCTCTCGAGCGTCTGACGGTAGAACACGGCAAACTCGCGCAGGAGGTTACGCGCCTGCAGCGGGTCCGTACGCGTCAGTGCCGCGATGGTGTTGATCGTGTTAAAGAGAAAGTGCGGGTTAATCTGCGCCTGCAGGGCCTTGACCTCGGCCTTTGCCGTAAGCTCGGCCTGACGGTCGAGCTCGTGGGTTGAGAGCTGTGTGGAGAGCAGCTGACCAAAGCCGCGAGCAATCGCAAGCTGGGTGCGGTCGATGTCCGCCGGCGAGCGGTAGTAGAACTTGATGGTGCCCACCGGACGGTCTTGCACGTTGAGCGGCACGATGATGCCGCCACGCACCTTGGGCGGAAGCTCGGGCGTGTGGCCATCCGCACCCGTCTGGTCATCCCCACGGGTCTGGAAGGTCCCGAGCTTGCCCGTCTCGAGCACCTCGAGAGTCGCCGCCGTGTGAATGGGGCTTCCGGGGGGATAGTCGGCCTCCATGGCACCCACGAAGGCCAGCACGCTCTCGCGGTCCGTCATGGCAACGGCGATGGCGGTGGTCTCCGGCAGCAGCAGGCGGCAGACCTCACGGCAGCTCAGCTGGTTGAGTCCCTCACGCATGCTGTCCAGGGTCTGGGAAGCCAGGGTCAGCAGGTGCTCGGTGGCCTGAGAGCTGCGAATGTCTCCCATGCGCGAGAGCCTGCCATTCAGGCGATGCGGCGTCACTCGCCCACCTCCTCGGCGGTGTCGTCATGTGCGAGAGCGGCGCCTTCGGCCGCCTGCGCAGCCTGCGGAGCCTCCTGAGAGCGCGGAATGGGATTGCCCACAGACGCCGGACTCGGCGTGAGTGGCGCGGCCGCAGCCGGCACCTCCGCGACGCGGTCCGTCGCGACGCGCGTCGAGACGGCCCCGGTGGAGCCCGGCTGGGACGTCACGGGGCGAGCCGCGGGCGTCGTGCCGATGGGCGGAACCGCCGGCGTGAAGGCGGGGGCGGGCCCATCGGCCATCCCCTGCTGCATGTAGACCTCATAGTCCGAGATGGGGCCCTGGTAGTCGGCCTCGATGCGGTGCACGTCGCTCACAAAGCCCTGGGCGCCGTCGCTCTTGCGCGGAGCCTCCGGAGCATGCGGCGTGGAGCTCGCCTTGCTCTTCGAGCACTCGATGACGGCCTCGGCCAGCTCGGCGTTGTCCCAAATGCCGTTGATGGCCGTGGACCAAAAGCTCATGAGGCGCAGATAGTTGGCTGCATTGCGCTCGGCGTAAGCACGCGCCTCCTGGCGGCCATGCAGGAAGATGTCGAGGTTGGCGGCGCGGTCTGGCCCAAGAATGATACGGGCAATCGTGGTGCGCGTGATGCGCCCCTCCACCTCAGGAGAGATCCACTTGCCCGGATACGGCATGAGCGACTTGGCCGTGACCTGGCGCAGCTCCTCGCGATAGGAGGCATAGCTCAGCTTGGCCCGCTCGTAGAGCCAGCGATAGATGTCCTGAAGGTAGCGGTTTGGCTCGTCGGGAGTGTCAGGCGGCAGGTGCTTGACGAACCACTCGTTGTCAAACCACATGTCCAGCCCAGCGAGCCGCAGATTAAAGAGATAATCCAGGTCCTCGCCACGCGTGATCCAGGGATCGAAGGCAACGCGCGAGAAGGCCTCCGCGCGAATGGCCATGCAGCCACCACACGCATAATTGGAGCGGCAGATGCGCGTGCCAGAGAGGGCGCCCTTCATCCACTCGTTGAACTCGACGCGCTTCGACCACCACCGCTCCCACAGGCGGGCCTTGCCCAGGTCTGCCAGATGCGAGCCGCCCTCGTCGATGAAGTGGCCCGTCTTGGCAAAAAGCGGCAAGTCCTGACGCGTCACCTGACCGAGACCGTAGACCGCGTCGATAAGGAAATCTGGCGTAAGGGCAACCTCGTCATCGTCCATGAAGACCACGACGTCGTGCCCCAGCAGAGCCGCCACGGCAAAACCCATGTTCCCGATGGCTCCGTAGCCGCGAAGCGACACGGACTCCCCCGGCATACCAGGACACAGGGCGTCAATCTTGCCCGCGACGATGCGGCCCTCTGCAGAGCCGATCACGAGCGGATTGAGGTCCTTGTGGTCTCGGACAATCGAATTGACTCGTGCGCGAGCGGCACCTTCCGCAGCGGGAGGCGCAACAAGAAGGATAACCGTACGGATGACGCCGCGAACGTCATCGAGAGAGTCGAGGCACCGGGCAAGCTCGGGAAGCGGCTCGTCAATGGCGGTGGCATGATCGTAGACGCCCGGCTGACTTGGGTCAGACGCCCAATACGTCTTTATGACGATGACTGGATTCACGGCAGTACGATTCTTTACTTGGCGTTTTTGGAACTGTTCAGTCTGCTCCGCTGACCCTCGTTCTCAAGCATCGCTGGAAGCGAAGAGCGAGAGAGGGCGCGAGAGAGCGGCAGGCCGAGCACGTAAAGCACCACGGCCTCACCAAGGCCGGTGGTCACGAGACCAAAGAGGTACATGAGGAAGTACGAGCCCTCAAGGGAGATGCTCGTAAAGGGAATCGTATAGAATCCGAGGCCAGCGAGCATGACGGGCAGGTACGCAGGCACAATGAGAGCATTGGCGAACACGGGGCCGAGGATGGCAACCACCGGGCGCCTGCGCATCTTCCAGGTGAAGAGGGCGCCGAGGAACGTGGCAAAGGAGCCAAACACGACGTCGAGCAGGCCGAGCGTGCCGGTGCCGCCGAGCACGATGTTGGCGGCGTTGGCAACGACGCAGCCGATGGTGAGGCCCGGAATGGCCTCAGGGGTGAAGAGGGCGAGAACCGTCAGCGCCTCGGAGATGCGGAACTGAATGGGACCCCACGCGAGACCTCCGAGAAACAGGATTGCCACGAGCGTGGCGGCCGCATAGACAGCCGCAATTACACCAATGCGCGCAACGCGCTCTGCACCAAGACCGGACTGACCCTTGCCCATGCAATCAACTCCCCCATATACATATCAACGTTTCATATTCTACCGCAGACCGCCCGTTTTACACCGCTCGCCGGTCACTACCACCGCATTCGGCTGTTTTTCAATACCACCCACTCAAGCCGCAAATGGGGCGTACAGCCGCTTGTCCACCAGGCCTCTCGCGCTGCCTCTGTCTTCAGAGGGAGCTCCGGGCCTAAGCTAAGCAAGCATTCCGCAGCCCTTATATGGTCGTTTGATCGCTTGTCCAGCGAGCCCTCTCACGCAAGCAGCACACAAAAGGGCCCGGCCCCGGCGTAGCAAAGGAACCATTCCGCAGCCCCTCCGAGCCACACTCGGAGGGGCGAGGACGTTTCCGTGCTACGACCGGGGCCGGGCCCGTCAGGTCGTATCAGCTTTCAACGAGAGCCTAGGCCTCGTTGTACACGGTCTTCAGCTTCTCGAGGTAGGCGTAGCGGTTCATGGCCGCCTCCTCGTTCTCGGCGAAGAGCTTCTCGGCACGCTCGGCGTTCTGGCGGACGAGGCGGTTGTAACGGGCCTCGTTCATCAGGAAGTCACGGTAACCGCCGGCCGGGGCCTTGGAGTCAAGCGTGAACTTCTTGCCGGCGGGCGCAGCCGGGTTGAAGCGATACATGTTCCAGTAGCCGCACTCGACAGCAGCCTTCATCTCGGACTGGCAGTGGATCATGCCGCCCTTCTTGATGGAGTGCATCTCGCACGGGCAGTAGCCGATGATGAGGGACGGGCCGTCGTAGGCCTCGGCCTCAGCAATGGCCTTGAGCGTCTGGGCAAGGTTGGCGCCCATGGCAACGTGAGCAACGTAGATGTAGCCGTAGCTCATCGCGAGCTCAGCAAGACCCTTCTTCGGCGTCGTCTTACCGGCGGCGTCGAACTGAGCAACCTGGCCCAGGTTAGAAGCCTTGGAAGCCTGGCCACCCGTGTTGGAGTAGACCTCGGTGTCGAAGACGAAGACGTTGACGTCCTTGCCAGAGGCGAGCACGTGGTCAAGGCCGCCGAATCCGATGTCGTAGGCCCAACCGTCACCGCCGAAGATCCAGAAGGACTTCTTGGTGAGGTACGCCTTATCGGCGAGGATCTGCTTGGCAACGGTGTCGTCGCTCTTCTCGAGCTCGGCAACAAAGGCCTCGGCCGTGGTCTTGCTGGCAGCGGCATCCTTGCGAGAGTCGATCCAGGCCTGCGCGGCCTCCTTCAGCTCAGCGGAGCTGGAGTCAGCGGCGACGAGCAGCTGGGCGTCGGCGACGAGCTTCTCCTGAACGGCGTCATAGCCGAGCTTGAGGCCCAGGCCGTGCTCAGCGTTGTCCTCGAACAGGGAGTTGTTCCACGCCGGGCCGTGACCGCAGGCGTTCACCGTGAACGGAGACGTGGCGGCCGGGTTACCCCAAATGGAAGAGCAGCCGGTGGCGTTGGAGATGAACATGCGGTCACCGAAGAGCTGGGTGACGAGACGTGCGTAGCTCGTCTCGGCGCAGCCGGCGCAGGAGCCGGAGAACTCCAGCAGCGGCTTGTGGAACTGGCTCGCCTTGACATTGTTGCCGGCGAACTCCTTCTTCTCGGAGACCTCGTTCACGCCAAAGTCCCAAACCGGAGCCTGGTCGAGCTCGGACTCCTGCGGAACCATGGTGAGGGCGTCCTTCGGGCAGATGGTGACGCAGTTGGTGCAGCCCATGCAGTCGAGCGGGGAGACGGCCATGGTGAACTTGTAGCCAGCCATGCCCTTGCCCTTGGCGTCGATCATGCGCATGGCCTCGGGGGCCTTGGCGGCCTCCTCCTCGGTCATGAGGATCGGGCGAATCGTGGCGTGCGGGCACACGAAGGCGCACTGGTTGCACTGGATGCACTTGGACTCATCCCAGTGCGGCACGGAGACGGCAACGCCGCGCTTCTCGTACTGAGAGGCACCGAGCTCCCACTGGCCGTCCGGGTTGCCCATGAACTTGGAAACCGGCAGGGAGTCGCCCTCCATGCGGTTGATCGGGTCCATGAGCTCCTTGACCTGCTTGACGATGGCCTCGCGACCCTCGATCGTGAGCTCCTTGTGCTCGTCCTCGGCGGTAGCCCAGTCCTCGGGTACGACAAACTCGCGGAACGCGGTGGCACCGGCGTCGATGGCCTTGTGGTTGGCGTCGACGATGTCCTGGCCCTTCTTCATGTAGGACTTCGTGGCGGCGTCCTTCATGTACTGGAGGGCGTCAGCCGCGGGCAGGATCTGCGCGAGGGCAAAGAACGCGGACTGCAGCACCGTGTTGGTGCGCTTGCCCATACCCACCTTGGCGGCCAGGTCGATGGCGTCGATCAGGTAGACCTTGATGTGGTTCTTGGCGATGTAGCGCTTGGCCACGGCCGGCATGTGCTGCGAGAACTCCTCGTCAGACCACTGGCAGTTCACCAGGAAGGTGCCGCCCGGCTTGATGTCGCGAGACATCGGGAAGCCCTTCACGATGTAGCTGGGGTTGTGGCAGGCGACGAAGTTGGCCTTGTTGACGTAGTACGGCGAACGAATCGGGGAGTCACCAAAGCGAAGGTGCGAGACGGTGACACCGCCGGTCTTCTTGGAGTCGTACTGGAAGTAGGCCTGGACATACTTGTCCGTGTGGTCGCCGATGATCTTGATGGAGTTCTTGTTGGCGCCGACGGTACCGTCGCCACCGAGGCCCCAGAACTTGCACTCGATCGTGGAGGGGTCGGCGGTGTTCGGCGTCTCCTCGGCCATGGGAAGGGAGAGGTTGGTGACGTCGTCGACGATGCCCACGGTGAACTCGCGCTTGGGGGCGTCGGACTTGAGCTCCTCGTAGATGGAGAAGGCGGCGGCAGGCGTGGTGTCCTTGCTGCCGAGGCCGTAACGGCCACCGGTGACGACGAGGTCAGAGCGGCCGGCCTCGTACAGGGCGGTCACGACGTCCTGGTAGAGCGGCTCGCCGATGGAGCCCGGCTCCTTGGTGCGGTCCATGACGGCAATCTTCTTGACGGTCTCGGGGAGCACGTCGACGAAGTGCTTGATGGAGAACGGACGGAACAGGCGAACCTTGACCAGGCCGACCTTCTCGCCGTGGGCGTTCAGGTAGTCGATGACCTCCTCGAGCGTGTCGCAGAAGGAGCCCATGCAGACAACGACGCGATCCGCGTCGGGAGCGCCGTAGTAGTTGAACAGGCCGTAGTCGGTGCCGAGCTTCTTGTTGATCTCGCCCATGTAGTGCTCGACGACCTCAGGCAGCTTGTCATAGGCCGTGTTGCAGGCCTCGCGGTGCTGGAAGAAGATGTCGCCGTTCTCGTGGGAGCCGCGGGCGTGCGGGTGCTCCGGGTTGAGGGCGTGGTCGCGGAACTCCTGGACGGCCTTCATGTCCAGCATGTCCTTGAGGTCCTTGAAGTCCCACATGGCGACCTTCTGGATCTCGTGAGAGGTGCGGAAGCCGTCGAAGAAGTTGATGAACGGGACCTTGCCCTCGATGGCAGCGAGGTGCGCAACCGGCGAGAGGTCCATGACCTCCTGGACGTTGCCCTCACCGAGCATGGCGAAGCCGGTCTGGCGGCAGGCCATGATGTCGGAGTGGTCGCCGAAGATGTTCAGCGCCTGAGTGGCCACGCAGCGCGCGGACACGTGGAAGACCGCAGGAAGGCCCTCGCCGGCAATCTTGTACATGTTCGGGATCATGAGGAGCAGGCCCTGGGAGGCCGTGTAGGTGGTGGTGAGGGCACCAGCACCAAGGGAGCCGTGAACGGTGCCGGCAGCGCCAGCCTCGGACTCCATCTCGATGACGTTGACGGGGGCGCCGAAGACATTCTTCATGCCCTGGGCGGCCCACTGATCAACGTGGTCGGCCATAGGGCTCGACGGGGTAATCGGGTAGATGCCCGCCACCTCCGTGTACGCATACGAGACGTATGCGGCGGCCTCGTTGCCGTCCATTGTCTTGAACTTACGCGCCATTTCCTCTCCTTTTGCCGGGGACGCGACCTTCTGCCGAGCCACGCGCAATCACCCCCATCGGCTTTACCCCGGCCGCTGAGGGTGACGTCGCTTAACAGCACTCTGAGATTATCTCGCAAATGCACACGATTTAGTCGTCAATTTGGCAATGCGCGTGTTCAATTGTCGTACCGCGTTATGTCGCGCTCGCTAGCGGGGAAAACGTAAAACTACGGCCCTCAAAGTGGCATTAATTCGCACGCTGACGGCGGGCATGGGCACTTCCGCCGGGACGATTGGACGCGTCCAGCAGGCGCCCCCAGCCATCCGAGAAGCGCTTGCCCATGGGGCCTCGGGCGTCTGTCGCACACACCACGCCATGCTCGTCTGAGACGAGGAACGCCTCGTCGAAGCTCGCCTCGCCGGACGCGACCTCCTGCGCAAGGCCCGCCTCGCGAGAGACGGAGATGCCGAGCGTCTTAGCGAGGTCTGCCACGAGAGACGACGCGCCAGACTCGTGCTCGCCGGAGGCCAGCCCTGCTACGAGCGAGCCCGCGCGGGCCACCCACAGCGTCTCGGGCGCAACGTCGGTCTCGGCAGCCTCCTCGCGCGCGGCCAGCGCGCGGGCGGCGAGGGCGGCAAGCGAGGTGTCCTCGAGAGGCTCGTAGTCGCCCACCGCCATGGCGGCGCGGCCAAGCTCGTCCACCATGATCATGAGCACGCCGTCTGGGTGAGCGGCCGAGCCCTCGCGCAGCGTCCACTCTATATGCTGCTTCGCCCAGCCAACGAGCTGCTTGGTGGGCCGCCCCTCCGGGAGCATGCGCCAGGAGAGGGCGCGAATGTGGCGATTGGCCGCCGGAAGCTCACCCTCCGAGAGACGCCAGCGACAGACGAGCACGGGCTCGCCAATCTCGAATTCCTCCGGAATCTTGCCGTCTGCCATGCGCTCTCCCCCTCCGGCGGCGCAAGGATAGGCCCCCAGGGCAACCAGCCCCGGTCTTGACCTCGCGCTTTGCCAACCTTGCAAAAACGTAACCCTACTGTAAGCCAATTCGATGGCTGCTCCGCGGGCGGGACGGCAGGATTGTTGCGACAATCACCCAGACGAAGGGATTTCAATGGCCAAGCACTACACACCCGTCACCCCATGCGCCGCGCCGGCATGCCCGGGAGCGCCCGCGGCCGGCGAAGGCACCAGCACCGTGCTCTCCGTTCGCCACCTCGAGAAGGTCTATGGCGGCTGTGGGCTCGCGGGCCGCGACAAGGGGGTGGCGGGAGGCGCGACCACCCGGGCGCTCGCAGACGTCTCGTTCGACGTCTGCGCCGGCGAGCTCGTCTCAATCATGGGCGCTTCGGGCTCCGGCAAGTCCACGCTGCTCAACTGCATCTCGACCATCGACACGCCCACAAGCGGCCACGTGCTCGTGGGCGGGCGCGAGGTGACAGGGCTGCGCGGCCGCTCGCTCACGAAGTTCCGGCGCGAGAAGCTCGGCTTCATCTTCCAGAACTCCAACCTGCTGGACACCCTGACCGCACGGGAAAACGTGGCCCTGCCGCTCACCATCGCCCGCGTCCCGGCCGGCGAGGTGCTCGGACGCGTCGAGGAGACGGCCGCCCGCCTGGGCATCCGCGAGATTCTCGACAAGTACCCCTACCAGATGTCTGGCGGCCAGCAGCAGCGCGTCGCCGCCGCCCGGGCGCTCGTCACCAAGCCCACCGTCGTCATGGCCGACGAGCCCACCGGCGCCCTCGACTCCAAGAACGCGCGCCTGCTGCTCGAGCAGCTCGAGCAGCTCAACCGAGACCGCGAGGCGACCATCCTCATGGTCACGCACGACGGCTTCGCGGCGAGCTACATGCACCGCGTGCTCTTCATCCGCGACGGCAAGATCTTCACGGAGCTGCGCCGCGGGGACGGCTCGAGGCGCGAGTTCTTCGACCGCATCATGGAGGTCGTGGCGATGATGGGCGGTGAGGGCAGTGACGCTCTGTAAGCTCGCCTGGGGCAACGTCCGGCGCGCCAGCCGTGACTACCTCGTCTACCTCATCACGCTGGCGCTGGGCGTCACCGTGTTCTACGCGTTCAACACCATCTCCGAACAGGCCACCTCGGCAGGCATCGGCAAGGAGTTGGGCGACACCATCGCCGGTATCGTCTCGGGCCTCACGATCTTCCTCGCGGCGGTCATGGGCTTTCTCATGGTCTACGCCAACAACTTCATCATGAAGCGGCGCAAGCAGCAGTTTGGCCTCTACCAGGTGCTCGGCATGGGGCGCGGCCAGGTGGCGCTCATCATGACGCTGGAAACGGCCATCGTCTCGCTCGGGGCGCTCGCCATCGGCCTCGCCTGCGGCATCGGTCTCTCGCAGCTCATGACGTTCTTCACCGCCTCGCTCTTCCGCACGCAGATCGCCAACTTCCACTTCTTCGTGAGCGCCGACGCCGCCCTGTTCACCGTCGAGTGCCTCGCCGCCATCTTCTTCGTGACCCTCGTGTTCAACCTGCGCGTGGTGGCGAAGGCCAAGGTCATCGACCTCATGGGCGCCCGCCGCTCCAACGAGGCCGCAGCCGTGCGCAACCCCTGGGTCTCGGCGGCGTTGTTCGTGGTGGGCTGCGTGCTCGTGGGCGTGGCGTACGAGCGGCTCTTGCGCGACGGTCTGCCCGTCATGATGGACTCGCAGAAGGAGATGAGCCGCTTCTACATCACCACCGGCCTCGTGGTCGTGGGCACCATCCTGCTGTTCTTTGGCCTCTCTGGCTTTCTGCTCAAGGCGTTGCAGGCGGCGCGCGGCCTGTGGTGGCGCGGGCTCAACATGTTCACGCTGCGACAGCTTGCGGCCAAGGTGAACACCGTTTCGATGTCGATGGCCGTCATCTCGATGATCTTGTTCCTGGCGTTCACGAGCGTCACCACCGGCATGTCCATCGCCAACGTCATGAACGAGGGCGTGGAGCGTGGCACGCCGGCAGACTACACCACTCAGGTGGTCTACCACTCCCCCACGGCCATCCACGAGCTCCAGAAGCCCGAGCTGACCTCCGGGCTCGCGAGCACCACCCGTCCGGTGGACGTGCTGGACGCCGCCACCCAAGCCCAGCACGCCAACGACTCGACCGTGAACCTCGCGGCCATCGCGGGCACGTCGGTGCAGGTGGACGTCTATGACGCCGCGCCGGCGGTGGGCGAGCAGCCGCTCGTGTCAATCGCGGAGTTTGCCCGCGCGACGGGCAAGACGCTGCCCCAGGCAGCCAACACCGGTGACGACCGCGACAGTGCCATGGGAATCATGAGCGAGAGCACTTACAACCACTACCTCGCGTTTCGCGGCAAGGAGGGCATGAGCCTCGGCGCAGACGGCTACCTGGTCACGAGCAACCTGGGCACCTCGGTCATCGACATCTACAACGCGGCGCTCGCGGCCGGGCACGAAGTCACGCTCGGCAGCCATACCCTGCGCCCGTCACGCGCAACCGTGGACGAGGATGCGAGCACCTTCGTCAACATGGCCACAGGCAGCAACGCGGGCACCCTCGTGGTTCCCGACGAGGTGCTCGCGGGCCTCAACCTCCCCGTCCAGTACAGCTACCTGCTGCTCGACTACCCCGCAGGCTCCGACGCCTCCGCCATCGACAAGAAGTTCGGCAACGCGGCCAACTACGGCACCGTGACGGACGCCGCCGGGCAGGACGTGGGCTCCTTCGGTATGAGCAGCACGCGCATCGGCATCTACGAGAGCACCGACTCCTCGAACGGTCTCATCAGTTACCTGTCCATCTACATAGGCTTCGTGCTCGTAGTGGCCTGCGGCGCCATCCTCACGATCCAGCAGCTCTCCGGCGTGGCCGACGCCGTTCCGAGCTATCGCCTCCTCGCGGAGCTCGGAACCGACGCCGCCTCGCTTCACCGGTCGCTTCTCGCCCAGCAGGCCGTGTTCTTCGCGTTTCCCCTGGTGGTGGCCCTCGCCCACTCGGCTGTGGCACTGCACGTGATCATCGACGTGGTAGAGACGCTCGGCGCGCTCACCATCGGAGGCACGGTGGGCCTCACCTGTGCCATCTTCGTGGCGGCCTACGGCGGCTACTTCCTGCTCACCTATGCCATGGGCGCCGGCATGGTGCGCGAGGCGGCATAGGACACAGGCCCTGCGACAGCCCTACATATTTGGTTATCCCGTGATTACCGCTGGCGTACTTCCCAGGCCAACGCGCTATGCTATCTCCCCAGTGCGCGCAGCTTTCTCGCCGCAAGGCAAGGGGGACGGAAATGGGTTCCGTCCGGTTGCGCTCGCGGAAGGGGTATCACACCGAGGGAAGGACCTGTCATGACCACCCCCCAGCACCACGGCGTCTCTCGCCGCTCGTTCCTCAAGCTCTCCGGACTCACCGCTCTCAGCGTGGGTGGAATGACGTTCCTCACCGCCTGTGGCCCGGCCGCCCAGGACTCTGGCTCCAGCAGCGCCACCACCAAGGCGGGCACGGCCTCTGCCGCCGGCGCCATCCTTGGCGACGGCAAGACCCTGCGCGTTGGCATGGAGGCCGCCTACGCCCCCTACAACTGGCAGGTCAGCGAGGAGTCCGAGCACACGATTCCCATCGAGAACGTCTCCGGCGCCTATGCGGACGGCTATGACGTCCAGGCCGCCAAGGTCATCGCCAAGGCCCTCGGCATGGAGCCCGTCGCCGTCAAGAGCGACTTCGGCGCCCTCATCGACGCGCTCAACAACGGTCAGATCGACATCGTCTGCGCCGGCATGTCCACCACCGACGAGCGCAAGCAGTCCGCGGACTTCTCGGACTCCTACATCGACGATGACATCGTGATGATCACCAAGAAGGACTCCAAGTTCGCCTCCGCCACCACGTTCGCCGACCTCAAGGGCGCCTCCGTCATGGGCCAGGCAGACACGATGTACGACGACGTCATCGCCCAGATTCCCGACGTCAACCACATGACCCCGGGCAAGACCGTCCCCACCGTGGTGGAGAGCCTCAACTCCGGCACGAGCGACGTCATCACCTACTCCATGCTCTCCGTGCCCAAGCTGCTCGAGAGCTACCCGGACTTCGTGGAGCTCCAGATGTCCGACAAGTTCGAGGGCTCGGTCATGCCGGACAACGCCGCCATCGCCAAGGGCCAGGACGACATCCTCAAGAAGATCAACGATGCCATCGCCACCATCTCCGCCGACGAGCGTCAGCAGATGTGGAACGAGTGCATGGACCGTCAGCCGGCGTAGCGCGCGTTACGCACGAGTCATGAGCCGGGACGCCCTCGCAAGACGGGCGCCCCGGCTTTGCGCCGTTTTAGAACCAAAGGAGTTTTCATGGCACGACTAGTGTCATTCGTCCGACGCGACCATCGCTACGTGCTGCTGGGCACGACGGCCGTCGCCTTCATTGGCATGTTGCTCTCCAGCCAGCCGCGCCCTGAGCTGAGCTTCCTGCGCGGCGTCTTTGGCCTCGAGCTTGTCATGTACTACCTGCTCGTGCTCTGGGTCGCAGTTTCGGCGCTGGCCCTCATCTTCAAGCTCACGCACTGGAAGAACTACGCCGAGACCTCCCCGTTCACAAAGCCCAAGGGCAAGAAGGCCCTGCGCATCGCCTCGTACGTGGAGTGGGCCATCGCCACCACCTTTGTGCTCGACCGAGTGGTCATGGGCATCGCGAGCGCCTGGATGACCGCGGTCACCGTCGACTCCCGCCCCACCGACGACGGTCTCGAGGCCATCTTCTACATCCTCTACAACAGCCGCGCCACATTCCTCTCCGGCCTCATCACCACCGTCGAGCTGGCCGTCATCGGCACGCTCGTGGCCTTCTTCCTGGCGCTTCTGCTGGTGTTCTGCCGCATCCAGAAGGTCGACCGCCCCGACAACGATTTCGTCCGCTTCTGGAAGAAGGTTGGCTGCGGGTTTGCCAAGGTCTACTCGATCGTGGTGCGCGGCACGCCGATGATGGTGCAGGCCATGATCATCTACTTTGGCGTGTTTGGCCTGCTCAAGACCACCAACATGTCCACCACGCAGATCAACGGCATCTGGAGCACCTTCCTCGCCGGCCTCGTGACCATCACACTCAACTCCACCGCCTACATGATGGAGGTGCTGCGCGGCGGCATCGAGTCCGTGGACAAGGGCCAGGCCGAGGCCGCCCGCTCGCTGGGCCTCTCGCAGTGGCAGGCCATGGCCAAGGTCGTGTTTCCGCAGGGCATCAAGTACTCGATTCCCGGCCTCTCCAACGAGCTCGTCATCAACATCAAGGACTCGTCCGTCCTCTCGATCATCGGCACCTTTGACCTGATGTTCGCCACCACCACGGTTGCCGGCATCTACTACAAGCAGTTCCTCACGAGCCTCATAGCCGCGGTGGCCTACCTCATCCTGGTGCTCATCGCCTCGTGGCTACTGGGCAAGTTTGCCAAGCGCTTTGACGTGCAGAACGATCCGGTGGGAAGCACGTCGACCGGTCACGTTTCCGCCGAGGAGGAGTAGAGATGGCACGCAACACGAACGAGCCCTCGACCGCCGCTGAGCCCCTGGTTCGCATCGAGGGCCTGCGCAAGTCCTTCGGCGATCACGAGGTCCTTCGCAACATCGACTTCGATGTCATGCCCGGGCAGGTCGTCACCATCATCGGCGCCTCGGGCTCCGGCAAGTCCACCCTGCTGCGTTGCATCAACCTGCTGGAGACGCCGGACGCGGGCCATGTGTGGTTCCACGGCGAGGACCTGGCGGCCGAGCACGTGGACGTGAACCGTCTGCGCGAGAACATTGGCATGGTATTCCAGGGCTTCAACCTCTTCGCCAACATGAACGTGCTGGACAACTGCACCCTGGCGCCCGTGACGCTCAAGAAGATGAGCAAGGCGGAGGCCGAGAAGGTTGCCATGAAGCACCTGGAGAGCGTGGGGCTGGCCAGCTTTGCCAAGTCTGGCGTGACGCAGCTCTCCGGCGGCCAGAAGCAGCGCGTGGCCATTGCCCGCGCCCTCTGCATGAACCCCGAGATCATGCTGTTCGACGAGCCCACGAGCGCCCTCGACCCCGAGATCGTGGGCGAGGTGCTCGAGGTCATGCGCAAGCTCGCGGCCGACGGCATGACGATGGTTGTGGTGACGCACGAGATGGCGTTTGCCAAGGGCGTGAGTGACCGCGTGGTCTTCATGGACCAGGGCGTGGTGCTCGAGCAGGGCTCGCCCGCCGACATCTTTGGCAACCCCAAGCACGACCGCACCCGCGAGTTCCTCAGCCGCTACCTGGACGACAAGGCGGAGTAACCAAGCCTGGCGACGGGCAGGCGCGCCGTGAGTCACGGCTGCCGGCTCCTTTGACTCATTTTCCTGACAAGCCGCCGGCCCGATGAGTCAAACGAGATGGCAAGTTGACTCATCAGAATCGCTAACACGTGGGCCCTGTTCCGCCTTGGAACGGGGCCCTTTTCTTACCGAAGTTTGTTGCCGGCCTGGGCCGGCCCCACCGACGCCTCGGGCCCGCCCGTCTTGGCGCTCGCTCCACGCCGTAGCCCCGGCACGCGTACGAACAGCGCACAGAGCGGCACCATGTTGAATGCCACACTCACCTCGGAGATGTCCCCGTTGGGGATGAGGTTTCCCACCGTCACCACCACATGCATAACCATCCACGCAAGCGTCATGACCACACCCGCGACAGCGCTTCACACCGGGAACCCCGCCCACCATGCCCGCACGCGCCACAGCGAACGAGCGTCCCGGAAATCGGCGACCGCCCTATGTAGGGATGCTCTCCCCGGAAGCTCGAGCGATTGAGTCCTGCCGGCACCTCGGACACGCGAGTCACCTGCCACGCGGCTAGTCGAAGTAGTGCATCTTGTTTGCGGGGAAGCTGAGGGCCACGGAGAAGCCCTCGCCCTCGCGAGAATCGGCGCGGACCGAAATGCCCATCTTAGCCGCAAGCCGCGCCACCAGCCACAGGCCCAGCCCCGTCGAGCGCTTGTGGTTACGACCGTTCTCGCCCGTGAAACCCCGCTCGAAGACGCGCGGCAAATCGGCCGCGCTCACGCCGCAACCATTGTCGGCCACCGTAAGCTCCACACGCTCCTCCGCCAACCCCTCGTCGACCAGACGGGCCCTGAATGTCACGCGGGAGCCTCCCTCGGCATCCAAGCGCGCATAGCGGGCGCTGTTCTGGAGCACCTGCCCGAGCATGAACCCCAGCCACTTGTCATCGGTGAAAACCTCGAGGCCAAGCCCCTCGCCAAACTGGGGCATCACATGGGCCCCGATGAGCAGGCTCGCATTTGCCCGCACCGCCGAGTTCACCACATCTTGCAGCACATGGCCGCGCACAAGGTAATCGCACTCCACGGTTTCGGACCTGGCGTAGAAGAGCGCCTGCTCGACATACCCCTCCACCCGGGACAGCTCGTCGCCAAGCGCGCGCAGGCGGGTGGAGTCGGCAGCGGCCTCCACCTCGAGGTTCTCGAGCGTGAGGCGCGCAGCGGCAAGTGGGCTCTTGGCCTCGTGCACCCACGTCTCCACATAGGCGCGGTAGTCGTCCACGTGCCGCCGGTACTCGGCCACCTCCTCGTTGGCCGAACGCGCCACGGAATCGAGCGCTGCGTAGGCAACGTCTCCCTCCGAAAAGCCGGGCTCCTTGATGAGACTTGGGAGAAGGCGCGGGTTGTCGAGCGACTCCGCGAGGTCTGACAGGCCTTCCCAAAAGCGCCTGACGCGCAGGAAGTCGAGGACGAGGGCAAGGACCGCAGCCCCCGCCACCAGCACGCATACGAGGATCGTCAGGTCCGCGCTCGTTGCCGTCACGCTCAGCACCAGGTACAGCAGCAGCTCAAGCGGGACGAGCACGCCCAGGGCCGCCGCCCGCGAGCGCAGGTGTGCCCAGAAGGTAAACCTCGGCATGGCCTACACCGAATAGCCCTGGCCACGGTGGGTGGTCAAGTAGCCGTGCACGCCAATCTTTGCGAGTGCGGCGCGCAGACGGTTGACGTTCACGGTCAGGGTGTTGTCATCCACGAAGGCGTCGGACGCCCACAGCTCGCGCATGAGGTCCTCGCGACTCACGATCGTGCCGGCCCGCCTGACAAGCAGCGCTAGGATGCGCAACTCGTTCTTGGTGAGCTCGACGGACTGCTCACCCGCCGTGGCAAGGGAACGCGCCAGATCCACGGTCACGCCATTGTGCGCGAGCATGGAGGCGCCGTCGCCGGCAGCAGCACCCGCACGCCTGAGCAGCGCCGCCATGTGCGCGAGCAGCACCTGCGAGCTATAGGGCTTGGCCACGAAGTCATCCGCCCCCAGCGTCATGGCCACTACCTCGTCGGCCTCGGTGGTACGGCTCGTGAGGACGATGATGGGCACCTGCGAGACCGCGCGGATCTCGCGACACACGAGCTGGCCATCCGTGCCGGGCAGCGTGAGGTCAAGAAGCACAAGGTCGGGAGCGGCCGCAAGGGCGAGCTCGGCCACGCGCGGGAAGTCCTCACACGCCGCCACCTCGTAGCCGTTGCGCGAGAGCAGCGCCGTCAGCTCGCGACGGATGCCCTCGTCGTCCTCGATCACATAGATGCGCGGCATAGCCCCCCTTCGGCCGTGGCTACCGTCAGCGGTATGAACACACCTTAGCAGCATGGGCAGCGAGGAGGGCGCATCCTAAATTTCTCACGGTCGTCGAGGGAGCGTTCTTAGACAACCTCGGGAAGGTCGCGTTGATCGGACCGGAATCGACGGCCTCGAAGGGGGACGCACACCACTTTTCGCCGCACGGCTCAGCCTGGGATATCTCGGGAGGTCTCCCGGGCTCGTCACGGGCCTCAAAACGACATCGGGAGTCCTAAACGACGAACATTTTGGCCACTATCCAAAACGCCACGACCTCCACCCTAAAGGCCAAGCAACTTCGCGAGCGCGCCAAGGGAGGAAAGACGGGCATCGGCAAGTGTCTGATCAAGCTCAACGCCCTTAGGCAAGGGGACGGCACACGTAAAGGCACCGGATCGGTGGGCTGCGAGAATGCCCGTAGGCGAGTCCTCGACCACCACAGCCTCAGCCGGCTTCACACCAAGCTCCCTCATTACCTCAAGGTATACGTCAGGCGCCGGCTTGGTGGCGGGACACTGCTCCCCGCTCAGCACCGCATCGAATTGACCAAGAAGCCGAGTCGCGCGCAGAAAGCCCTCGATCGCCCAAGCGGGCGACGAACTCGCAAGACCCACGCGCAAGCCCGCCGCACGCAGTGTCCTCAGCACGGCCAGAGCCTCAGAGTCGAGCAGCTGGGCATAGGGGATCGGCTCGTCATGCCAGCGCCTCCGGAACCCTTGATAGAGACGCTCCCGCCTCTCCGGGTCACACGGTTCGACCCAACTCCACGTCGCCTCGTTGTTCGAGCCGTAAAGACACGGCATCTCCGAGCAATCGATCCCGCATTCACCTAGGTAGACGCGCAGGCGACGCTCGTGCTCTGGCTCAGTGTTGACAAGCACGCCATCCTTGTCGAACACGACGCACCGGACCACCTCGGGTAGAGCGCGCGTCTTCGCCGCGCCTCGTCCCTCGCTTGCAACGGCTTCAGCCGAGTCCGCACCACCACCACCCGAAGCCACCCTCTCGGCGTCTGTCACCTCCACGCCACTACCTCGTCTCGAGCTGCTTGGCGAGCATGATGGAGAGGATGGCCTCGTCGGTCTGCGTGAAACCGCGCATAAGGTCGCCCATGCTGCGGATGGTCTCCTCGGCGTCATCGTAGATGATGCCGTCCATGCTCGTAGGCGCAATGTCGGCCAAGGCGAGCGTGGAGCACGTAACCGCCGCATTCGTGCCTGCAGCGATCTTGAGCGCGCAGGTTGACTTGGCTCCATCACAGATCATGCCCTGCAGCATGGCCACCATATTGTTGATGGCACACTTGAGCTCGCGCAGGCCGCCACCCTGCAGGTAGGTAATACCGCAGCACGAGCCCGTGCCGCCAGCAATACCCGAGCCGCACAGCGGTGACAGACGCCCCATGTACTCCTTCATGTGAATGACAATGAGATCGGAGATGACAAGCGCACGAGCCAGGTCCTCGTCGGACGAGCCGAGCATACGCGCCAATTCAACAATAGGCATAGAGCTCGCAATGCCCTGGTTTCCGCTGCCAGCGCACGTCATGACCGAAAGCGGACAGCCGCCCATGCGCGCATCGCTTGCCGCCGCGGTAACGCTCATGAGACGAATGGCGGCCTGGTTGAGCAGCGCCGCACGCCCGCTAGCGCCGGCACCGATTCGCTTGCCGACCTCCAGGCCATAGTCGCCACGAAGTCCCTCTTCGGAAACTTTGGTGTTGAGCGGCGCGCTGCCAAGCACGAACTTGATGTCTTCAAACTTGGCCGTGGTCGCAAATTCCCAGATGTTGTCCACCGTCAGGCCAGTGCCCTCACCCGAGGAACCCTCCTCCACGGAGAGGGGCTCGTCGAGCAGCACCTCACCGTTCTTCTCAACGCGCACGACGTTGGTATGATCGCGCACGATGATGGCACGCGCAGTATCAGCGCCATCGGAAAGGATGGCCTCGATGTAGAGCGCCTCGGGCGTGGTCTTCTGTTCGACGTGCACGGCATGGGCCGCCACGAGGTCCTTGGCATCGTCGAGCTGCGAGGGCGTAAAGCCCTGGAGTACCTCGAGCTTCTTTGCAGACTGGCGGACGACCGCACCAAGCGCCGCGGCAATCTCGATACCGACCATGCCTGTGCCGGGAATGCCCACTCCGAGCGCGTTCTTGATAATGTTGGCGCTCAGCTTGAGGCGGATCTCGGTGGCCTCGCCACCAAGCTGCTCGGATGCGATGGACGTGGCGTAAGCGACGGCGACGGGCTCGGTGCAGCCCTCGGCCGGCATGACCTCCTTGCGCAGGAGTGCGATGAAGTCGACCATCCTCTTTCCTTTCGAGTGCGATGGTTTGGGCCTGTGACGCGCCCCCAGCCCCCGCTGCGCGAGAGCCGGGGCAAACGAGCACGCTCAGGAGCGGGTCGGGACGAAGGCCGGACGGCGCTATCGCATACCCTCGGCAAGTTCGACGAGGTTACGAAGCGCAACTCGATAGACCTCGGTTGCCATGGAAGTGTTCTCAAGTGAGACGTGCTCATCGATGCCGTGAGCACCACTGTGGGTTCCGGGCAGTTTGGGGCCGAAGGCGCAAAGCGCGCCCAGGTAGCTCGCATAGGTGCCACCAGCCATGACCTCAGGCTCGGCGTCATCCCCGGTAACCCTGCGATACGCCGCAAGCAGCGCACACAGGCACGGGTCGTCCTCGGGAACGAGGTGCAGTGGCTTTGCGCGAACCACCTCGACCTCCCAGGGCTCGCCGAGCGCAGTCGCAACGCGCGTCACGACTTCGTCGGCGGAGATGCCCGAACCAAACCGCACGTCAAGCTCGGCGACAACAAATCCCCCTCCTAGCGAGAGCCGCCCCAGGTTCATGGAGGTATGTCCGAACGTCTCGTCCGGCACGTCTATGCCGAGGGCCTCGCCCGCAAGATCGCCGCACAGCAGGTCGTTCAGACGCCCAAGGCTGAGCGGCACGCACGCTGCACCCTCGTCTTCGCACAGCACGTCGACACCCGAGGCGACAAGGTGTCCCACGAGGCGACAGGCAGCATTGACGCCACGATCGGGCGTACTACCGTGGGCCGCGCAGCCATTCGCCACAACCCTCACGCCCTCATCAAGAACCATTGTCTCAAGGCCCTCGGGCAGATCAGCCAGCAGCGCCTCAAGCACCTCGGGGCGCACATGCGAGGCATCGACGGTAGCCTCCGCACGATCAGGGACCACGTTCACCATGGTGCCCGCATCAATGACAACACCGCATTCCGCAGACAAGGAGCGACTCAACCGAAGATGCAGGCGCGCCTTCTCGCCCCGGATGCCAGGAAACATCGCGTCGGGGACAAAGCCCAGAGCGGGCTGCTCTTCTCCTGCGTCGACATAGCCGCGCATGTCCGACATACCGGTTTCCTCGTCGGTGCCGAAGATGATGCGCAGGCGGCAGGGCAGCTCTCGTCCGGCCTCGCGCCATTCGGCCGCAAGCTCGCCTATAAGCTCGACCATGGTCGCGGCGCCGATCTTGTCGTCCATGCAGCCACGGCCATACAGCACGCCGCCGTCGATCTTTGCGGCGTAGGGGTCGTGCGTCCACACACCAGTTGCCGGGATCACATCGAGATGCACGGGGAAGGCCGCAAGCGGGCCGTGGTCGCCCACCTCTGCCCAAGCGATCTTGTCATCGACGCGACGGATCTTGAAGCCTCGCGCTGCACACTCCTCGAGCACAAAGGTGAGGGCGAGGGCACACCCCTCGCCGTAGGGCGTACCGGGCGCAGGCTCTCCATGCTCGGTCTTGATGCGAACGAGTCGACACAGCAGGTCAAGCACACGAAGGTCGCGCGCCTCGCGCGCCCGGGCGTCCCGGCAAGGGGTCTCTGCCATGACTACTCAGCCTCACCCTCGGAGGCAAGACGCTTGGAGCGGCCGGCGTTGACGCGGGCGGCCTCGATGCCAGAGGTTTCGCTCTCACTCTCTGCCTTGCGGGTGAACACGAGCTCACAGTGATCGTCGCCTTGGCCGATCTGATACGGAAACTCGAGGTCAACACCAGCGCAGTCGGCACGCGCGTGATCGCTATAGCAGGCGAGGCGGCAAAGCTCGGAAACCTCCTCGGCAGGAAGCCCCATGGACTTCCACGTGTGGGCCAGCGGACAGAAGTGGAACTTCAGCACGCCGCGCTCGTCCGTCTCCTCCGCAAGCTCCATCTCAAACACGTCCTGGCCGTTGCTGCTGTAGAGCATGCGTGCCATCTTGCCCGGATTGCCCTTACACACGCCGTACTTGCGCCCACGCTCAAGACCGAAGGCATAGATGGTGCGCTCGCAGAACTCGTCCGGATCGATGCCGTGCTTCTTGGCCTCGTTCAGCATCAGGTGGAACCACTGGGCACGGGTACCGTTGGCACCGCGGACGTCGTTGAGGAACTCCTCGCGAGTGAAGGTCTGCTTATCGGACATAGACTCTCCTAGATAGTCGAGAACAAACTTGGGAAGGCATCCGAGAGCGCGCGCAATACGACGTTCCCGGGTTCTGGTAGGGGGGGGTGGAGCCTGATCCCCGCCAGGCTCCACCCCAATAACACGCGCTAGACGGAGAGGACTCCGAAGAAGGCACCAACGAGCGAGACGACGATGAGGATCACGAGGAGCTTGGTGATGGTCCACTTCTTCGTCTTGATGCCCCAGAGCACGAAGAACACGGCGGCAAGGGCAAGCAGGCCCGGCGCGATGGAGTTCAGCGTGTCCTGAAGGACGATGGTCTTCTCACCAAAGGTCCAGCTGAGCGGCGTGGAGACCTTGACCGTATTGGCCGAGAGGGCACCCATGACGAACATACCCACGATGGCAGCGCAGTCGATGAGCTTGTTGATGATGCCGCCAGAGAGGATCTTCTGGATGGACTCGCGGCCCAGACGATAGCCGAGACCGAAGAGCGCGCGGGCCTCGCAGGCGGTGATGATGCCGAACAGGATCGGGAACACGACGCCGAACACGTTGCCCCGCGTGGCGAAGGACGCGCCGAGGGCGAAGAGAATCACCTGAATGGTGCCGAAGTCAACCGTGTCGCCCACGCCGGCGATCGGGCCCATGAGGCCGTTCTTGACGCCGGTGATGATCTCCTCGGGAATGTCAGCGCCCATGGCCTTCTGCTCCTCCATGGCAAGCACGGTGCCGTGGATGAGGCAGCCCCAGTTACCGGAGGTGTTGAAGAACATGAGGTGGCGTTTGAGGGCGGCCTCGAGATCCTTCTGCTCGGGATAGAGCTTGGCAAGCGCGGGGCCAAAGGAGGCGCCCACGGCAAGGGCCTGCATGCGCTCGAAGGAGTTGGACAGCTCGGCCGTGAACTCCCAGCGCAGGAAGACGCCATTGACGTCATGGGCGCTGAGCAGACGCTTGTTCTCCGCAGCCGCAGCCTTGTCGGTGAGCTCGCGAATGGCGCCGAAGGTGTCGTCCTCGTTCATAAAGGTCACGAGCAGGGCGATGCAGATACCGAAGATGGCGGCGGCCATCGTGGGAATCTTAAGGTACTGCACGGCAAAGAAGCCAATGATGAACAGCGGGAGGTACTTCATCTTGCCGATCATGAACACGACGGTGGCGAAGCCGAGGGCCGGCAGCAGACCGCCCATCACATTGAAGCCCGTGAGGAGCCACTGCGGGCAGAGGTCGAGCATGGCGGTAACGAAGTCGGCGCCGAAGTAGTTGATGGCGAACATCAGCGGGAAACGCAGGACGAAGCCGAGCGCCAGCGGATAGATGGTGGCGTTGCGCCACACGCCCTTGACGTCGCCCTTGTCGGCGAGCTTGTCGGCCTCGTGCACGAAGATGGCGTTGACCGTGCGGCGCACGTTGTTCACAAGCACGCCGAGGACACCCAGAGGCACGGCAATGGAAACGGCAGTCTCGGGCGACACGCCCGTCTGGATGGCGATGGGCACGGCGATCAGAGCGGCGAACACGCGGTCGGACGGGATGTTGCCGCCCGCGGCCACCATGCCGAGATACACCATCTCGATGGAGCCGCCCGTAATGACGCCGGTGTCAAGGTGCCCGGTGAGAGCACCGAGAACCGTACCCACGACGAGCGGGGACTTCATCGTCTGGATGAACGAGTAGCCGGCGAGGCTCGCCGCCCACCAGAACCACAGTCCGCAGACTATGGCGAAGAAGAGGTTGAGTCCCATGGATTCACTCCTTACCTGTCAAACGTTGTGAGGCCGCAGCTCATGGAGCGCTTGGCGACCTTCCTTCCCTTTCCTGCAAAGCCAGCGATGGGCCGGCGTGGTGCCACATATGGCAAAACGCGCGGATCGTACCGTCGGGGTCTACGCCTCGTACTTCCTCATGGCGTCCTCGTAGCTCATGCCCGCTTCCTCGGGCACAACCTGGAGCTCGATCTCGACACCGGCATCATGGAGATGCTTGAGGTCCTCGACGTCCTCGGGCCCAAGTGCTACGGCCTGGAACACGATCTTGCGGCCGCTCTCCGCGGGTACGCCACCAAGCTGGAGCTTCTTGAGCTCGAAGCCAGCATCGAAGGCCTTGCGCGCCATCTGGATGCTATTGAACAGCGCAAAGATGTTCTTGGAGCCAAGCTCATCCGCCTTGAAGGCAGCGCCGGCGTCTGCCGTGGACCTGATGTCGACCTCGATACCCGAGGGGGCGGCCATCTTATAGATGCTCACCATGAACGGGTCCTGGCCAAGCATGTCGTCGACGATGAGAATCTCCTGGCAGTTGGCCAGCTTGGACCACTTGGTGATGACCTGACCATGAATCAAGCGATGATCGACGCGCGCGAATGTGATGCTAGGCATACTCTCTCCTTGTCTTTCCGGAGGACAGGAGGCAGCTCCTCCCCGACACTCCACGTTTTGTTGTCGTTGCGCTTTTCTCACTGAGCCGGGCGGTCGTCTCGCGCCCGCAGTGCCCACCCAGCGATACAAACCGTTATTAGCCGAGCAGCTCGTTGACGTGCTTGACACCCTCGTTAGCGGCAGCGAGGCAGTTCTTGGCGAGCTCCTCCACTGAGGCAACCTGCTCGCGAGTCATCAATGCCTCGAGCAGCATCGGCAGATTGAGGCCGGTAAGCACCTGAAGGCCTTCACGCTCCCGCAGGGCCATGGCAGCGACATTGCAGGGGCTGCCGCCAAGGATGTCGCACAGCACAAGAACGCCCTCGCCCGTGTCGACCTTGTCAAGCGCCTGCTGAAACTCCACCCCGAAGTCATCGACATTGTCCTCGCGGCGCAACGAGAGCGTCGCGGCCTGAGTCACAGGTCCGGTAACGAGCTCGCATGCATCCACGGCTCCGGTGCTGAACGAACCGTGCGTCATGACAATGATCCCAATCATGCGGTCCCCTTCCCAAACAGATATCCCGTAGCGCGGCAAAGCTGGTCCCGGGACGCCAAAAGGACGCTCCTCGCAGGCCGAACCCCGACCCTTCGCATGCATCTTGTTTCTGGTGATTAGACGTGCCGGAACCACATTCCGGAGGAGCGTGGCCCGATAAACCTGCCGTGCACTGCAGGATTGGGCGCATTGTTAGCCGGCTTGACCCATTCGTCAACGCTCCCGGCTGAACGGCGCATTTCTCCGCTGATCCGAATAGTTCCTTGTAATGCAGAATCTTGGGTATAGAATTAAGAGTTTCGGACTCGCGCTTTTGCTTCTGAATAACAACGTCTTTGTTTCAGGATTATTTTTCGAAATGGCATAGCTTTATTTTTTATGCAATTTCGAAGCCTCTTCCTTTCCCTCGAAATTGCACATATACTGGTTTTGCGCGCATTCGAGGAGGTTATATGAAAGACCGAAACCACCCGCTCAGGCCAGATACGTACCGCTCGCGCATCTTGGACAAAAAGATTGAGAAGCTCCTCACTATCTCCACAGTTATAGATCTCCACGGCATACGGGGCTGCGGGAAGACGTGGTGCGGCCTTTCCCATGCCAAGAGCATCGTAAGTGCGGATGACGAAACCGTCGCGATGCCACTAATCCAAATGGATGCGCGCATCGCACTCACAGGGCCGCGTCCGCACGCCGTGGACGAGTGGAGCTCATTCCCCGAGCTGCGAAACCAGGCGCTCCGTGCCTCCAATGAACCCGGGTCGTTCATGTTGTTGAGCTCATCGGAGCCACCTCGTGTCCGCGAAGACCAGCGCTCGACACGCCCGAGGGTGGCGCAGATACACATGAGGACGCTCACATTGGCAGAACGCGGTATCTCTACGGCCACCGTGTCGCTCGAAGACCTCGTCACAAGCAATGGCACCGAATCCGCGCTCCCCCAACGGGACGGGTCCGGGGTCACAGGAGCGCATGATGATGGCCAAGAGCTCCACGAGCTTGCCCTCCCCATATGCGAAGGTGGCTGGAGCGCGGCAGCGAGCCGCTCGCATGCAGACGCTCTTGTTATCTCCGCAAATCAGGCGAGCTCGCTGCTCGCGGGTGACGTTCGCAGGCAGGGACGTAAGGAGTCCGTAGCGCGAGCCATACTTGGCAGCATCGAACTCGCAACCGGCGGCGATACCTCCTACGCAGCGCTCGCCGCCCATGCCGCCTCGGCTGGGCTCGCCTTTCCCTCGCGAAACACACTCACCGCATACGCGCGCACCTTCCACCAGCTCTACCTCGTGGAGGAGCTGCCGGGCTGGAAGGCGCCCATTCGATCGTCGTCTCGCGTAAAGACCAAGCCAAGACTCGTTCTCGCAGACCCCTCCCTCGGAATTACGGCAACGGGTCTTGGCGTGCCCGATCTCAGAGATAACCCCAAATGGCTCGAGGCCGGATTCAAAGCGTTGGTCCTGCACGACCTCCTAGCTTATGCGGAGGCCTTGCCTGCGAGACTTAGGGCGAGTGCAAGCTACTACGCGGACGCAGACGGGACCTCGGCCGATATCGTGTTGACGTTTGGGAACGACTGGGCGGCTATCGTCATTGCCACAAAAGAGGGAGACGTCCCAGCCGCAATCAAGCAACTGGGACGTCTCACAAGGAAGGTCGTATCCGGAGAATCGGGAATGGGAGATCCGGTGTTCCGCCTCGTCGTCACGCCCGGAGGCACGGCCTGGCGCGATGGGCGCACCAGCACCGTCGTCGCGCCCATCTCCGCCCTTGGCGCCTAGCCGTGCCAAATCCGGGCCGAAGAAACAGTCCTCCCTCGGCCTGCCCAGTAGCCCGAAACTCCAGTGCTCAAAAAGCGGCGGCCTTGCCATCCCTAGCAAGGCCGCCGCTCAGAAGTAGCAAGACTTAGTGCCTGAAGTGCCTCGCGCCCGTGAACACCATCGCAATGCCGTGCTCGTCGCAGGCCTCGATGGACTCGTCGTCGCGCTTGGAGCCGCCGGGCTGGATGATGCAGGTCACGCCGTGCTCGGCCAGCACGTCCACGTTGTCGCGGAACGGGAAGAAGGCGTCGCTCGCGCAGGCGAAGTTGCCCCTCTCCACGCCCTCGCGCTCGCAGTAGTCCTCGGCGCGCTCGCAGGCGAGGAGTGCCGAGTCCACGCGGTTGGGCTGACCGGGACCCATGCCAATGCCGGCCTTGCCGCGGCTGATCAGAATGGCGTTGGACTTCACGCCCTTGCAGACCTTCCAGGCAAAGAGCAGCTCGGCTATCTCGTCGTCCGTGGGCTTGCGCTTGGTGGGCACAGCAAAGGTTGCGGGATCCTCCTCGACGCGGTCCACGTGCTGCACGAGCACGCCGCCGTCGATGGAGCGCATCTCAAGCTCGGGTGTCTTGCCCACGCCACCCGTGGCAAGCACGCGCAGGTTGGGGCGCTTGGCCATGCGGGCCTTGGCGTCCTCGGAGAAGCCCGGCGCGATGATGACCTCCACGAACTGCTTGTTCTCGTCGGCAAAGTGCTCGACGAGCTCGTAGGGCACCTCGCGGTTGCAGGCGATGATGCCGCCGAAGGCACTCTTGGGATCGCAGGCGAAGGCGCGGTCGTAGGCGGAGGTGATGTCCTCGGCCACGGCGGAGCCGCAGGGGTTCTGGTGCTTGAGAATCACGCACGCCGGCTCGTCGAACTCGCGCACGAGGTTCCAGGCGGCATCCGCGTCCAGGTAGTTGTTGTACGAAAGCGGCTTGCCCTGAATCTGCTCGGCGCCCACGAGCGGATGCTCGGAGCTGCCAAGCTCGGCAAACTCGTCGGCGAAGCAGTAGACGGCGGCCGCCTGCTGCGGATTCTCGCCGTAGCGCAGGTCGTCGGCCTTCTCGAGCCACACGCCAAGCTCGTCGGGAAGGCCGCTCTCGGCCTCGGCGTCGCCCTCCTCGGCATCGAGCTGGTCCGCAAGCCAGGTGGCGATGGCAGTGTCGTAGAGCGCGGTGGTCTCGTAGACCTTGAGCTGCAGCTCACGACGGGTGGCGAGCGTGGTGGCGCCATTGTGGGAACGCATCTCGTCGAGGATGCCGTCGTAGTCCTCCGGGTCAACCACCACGGTCACGCTCGCGGCGTTCTTGGCGGCGGAGCGCAGCATGGAGGGGCCACCGATGTCGATGTTCTCGATGGCGTCCGCGTACGTGACGTCGGGCTTGGCAACGGTCTTCTCGAACTCATAGAGGTTGACGACTACGAGGTCGATCATGCCGATGCCGTGCTCGGCCGCCTCGGCCATATGCTTGGGGTCGTCACGGCGGGCGAGCAGGCCGCCGTGCACCTTGGGGTGCAGCGTCTTGACGCGGCCGTCCATCATCTCGGGGAAGCCCGTGTACTGCTCGATGGGCACCACCTTCACGCCGGCCTCGGCCAGCACGCGGGCCGTGCCGCCGGTCGAGATGACCTCGACGCCAAACTCGTCTTCCAGCGCCTTCACGAACTCGACGACGCCGGTCTTGTCCGTGACCGAAACGAGCGCGCGCTTGATGGGACAGTCTGCCATGGAACCTCCTCGTTGAAGCCTCTACCTTTGGGAGCAGCCTCCGGAATCGGCACGAGACTGCGCCATATCGCCGGCCGTGAGGCAATGCAAGCCGCAGGGCCGTACGATACCAGCGCGGCAAGATTCCGGTTTGAACTCCTAATCTCCTATTGTGCCGCAAAGGGGCGGACTCAGCATGTCGCATGCGAGCGTGACCACAGCGGATACAGCCGCCGTACCGCGAAGAGGCGCGCCCGAGCGCCACTACGTCTACTCGGGCCGCGCCTAGCAGGCGCCAACCATAACTCGCCGCACGTCAATTGCCCCCAAACGACTAGGGCGGGTCACCCCATTCGCGAGGTGGCCCGCCCTGACTAGAAGGCTCCGCCGCCACCTCCGCCACCGCCGCCCCCTCCGCCACCACCGGAGAAGCCGCCGCCAAAGCCGCTGCCGGAGCTGTTCGAGGAGCTCGCAAGCGCGGAGGCGCTCACGCTATGAGCAGACTCGCATGCGCGGCCAAACGCATCCGTGGGGCGGCCGAGATTCCCGTGACGATGACACCACCAGTAGCTGTCATAGAAGCCCGGGCTCTCCAGAATCTCGGGCGCAACCACCCGCAGCTGCGCGATGACGCGCTCGGCCACACCCAGGACCACCGCCATGACCAGCAGCCTGTTCCACAGGATAACGTCACGCGGCACGGCCTCCTTGAGCAGGGTGAAGTCCGTGAGCCAGCGCCTGAGCGCCCTGAGCTTGGCCGTAAGCTCCACGCCCTTGGTCGAAAGGGGTTTCATCTTGGCCACGGTGACGCCGCAGACCACGCAAGACGCAGCCACCAGCACAAGGCCAAGGCAGCCCAGGACAATTCCGCCCAGGGCAAACAGCACAATGGCGGCAGCTGCGGCAACCAGGTTCAGCAGCACGAACACCACGGCGCTGAGGGCGCGCCCCACCTTTGTCGCGTCCGCAAAGTAGCCCTTGCCCTCGCACGCCGCCTTGACCTCACTCGACCAGGCCTCGATGCCGTCGGCATACTTCTGCGGCGCCTCCTTTGCGGCCCTCTTGATGTCGGAAAACGCAATCGCATCGCCCGCCGAAAAGCCAGGCTTCACGAAGCCACCGCGCGCGTTTGGCGCAACCACGTCAAACAACAGCCGCATCGCGGCACGGTCGACGCCATGCGTGGGCCTGTCGCCTCCACGACGAATGACATAGTCCTTCTCGCGCCCGCTCGAATCCTTAACCACATCGAGCGTGATGGCCTTGCCGTCCGTTAGGCGCATGAGCGTTGCGGTGAGCAGCTCGTTGGAAACCGACCCGCCGTTGTAGAGGCAGCCGAGCACGGCCGGGTGAGCCGGCGAGGGAACGTCACGGAAGTACTCGTCCTGGAACTGCGGGACATGCGCCGCCCTGTAACGGCGAAACCTCAGAAGCGTGAACACCACCGCCACCACCGGAAGCGCAAAGGTCACGCCCGTCGCGGCGCCCATCCACGCACGCGCCTGCTCGCGCTCGGCATTTGCGGCGTCTGCCCACGCCTGTTCCTCGCCCTCGATGGTGGAGAGATGGTCGGTGCCAGAGACGGTTGCGCCCGTAAGCCACGCCACCGGGAACACGATGCGGGCTTCTGCAAACTCGCTCGTGCCAACGCCAGGCACGGTGTAGACAACGTCATTGCCATCAAAGGCAAGGCTCGCGTCAAGCGGTCCGTGGCCCCAGGCCTTCACGTTATCGCCCGCCGTCACGGACTGGCCTGCTGGCACCGGCAGGTGCACGCGACAGGTCACGTTGTCCGAGGGCACGTCCCAGCCGTCCGAAACAAACTTCCAGTACAGCTCGCCCGCGTCGCGCCAGGCGTTTACCACATTCGTGACGGTATAGGCGATTCGAATGGTGGCGCTCTCGTCCTCATGGGCCGCGTAGATCTTAAGACGCGTGACGTCTCCGCCCAGGTCGCTAAGCTGGTACGTTCCCGTACGCTCCGCACCAGACTCGCTTAAGGCGCCGCCGGCCGTAAGGTCCTCGACGGACGTAACTGCGAGCTGCGGGCCTTCCGTGTTGGTGGTTGCATCCGGGGCGCCATAGGCGATATCCCAGTACACGCCGTTGTAGGAGCCGCTGAAGTCGAAGGTGCGCTCCTCAACCACGCTGATCGACGCGTCGGCGTTCACCGTGAGGCCAATGTTGACCCCGTCGACGGAATACTCGCGCGCAAACGCATGGCGCGGGATAGCCGCAAGGCAGATGACCATGCCAAGCAGAAGCATCAGGACGTGCGGCGCCAGGCGTGTGGCGCGGTAGGGCGAGAAACGGTCGTTCATGGGACCCCCTCGAGCAGCTTCTCAGTTGCTCCACATGGTACGCGACATGCCGGACGCCCTCGGCGCGCCCCGACCTCTTATCGGCGACCGTCACAAGCGCGAGCCCGCAAGCCGTCGAGCTCCACGTACAAAATCTAAGTGCGCCGCTAGCAAGTCTCGTGCTTGCCGACGACTCAACTGGGTATGCTGGTTGGCGGTCGAACGAGACGCGCCCATTCGACGCATTCAGACCGGGACGCGCGTCAGCGCCCCAGGGAAGGAGTTGCCACCATGGCCATGAATCAGAAGGTTGCCGAGGTTCTCAACGAGCAGATCAACAAGGAGCTCTACTCCGCCTATCTCTACCTCACGTTTGCCGACTATTACGAGGAGCGCGGCCTGAAGGGCTTCGCCAACTGGTACCAGATCCAGGTCCAGGAGGAGGTTGACCACGCCAAGGCGCTGCGTCGCTACCTGCTCGACAACGACTACAAGCCCACGATGGAGGCCATCGCCAAGCCGGACAAGACCTTCAGCAACGACCTCGAGCCGCTTGAGGCCGGCCTCGCCCACGAGGAGTACATCACCGCTTCCATCCACCGCTGCTACGAGGTTGCCCAGGAGGCTCACGACATCCGCGCCCAGAAGATGCTCGACTGGTTCGTTGGCGAGCAGGGCGAGGAGGAGACGAACGCCCGCGACATGATTCAGAACATGAAGCTGTTCGGCGCCGACCCCAAGGGCCTGTACGACCTCGACCGCGAGTATCGGACGCGTACGTATGTCGCTCAGACCACGCTGCCGATGTAACCAGCTCCCGGCGCTACCTTTCGTAGCTCGGTTCTGCCCCCGGCCCGTTTTGGGCTGGGGGCTTTTTCGTGCCATACTGGCGGACATGATTACTGACTTTGCCCCCGCACAAGAGAAGCGCGAGCCCCGCCCTGTGGTGGGGCGGTTTGCGCCTACGCCGAGCGGGCGGATGCATCTGGGCAATGTTGCCTCGTGCCTCGTGGCATGGCTGGGGGCGCGTTCCGCCGGCGGCCGCATGGTACTGCGCATCGAGGACCTTGACCCTCGCGCGCAGAGCCGCGAGCACGCCCGCCTCATCATGGGTGACCTCCACTGGCTTGGGCTCGACTGGGACGAGGGCCCCTATTACCAGAGCGACCGCACCGAGCTCTACGTTGACGCCATCTCGCGACTGGGCAAGCTGGGCCTCACCTACCCCTGCTTCTGCACGCGCAGCGAGCTGCATGCCGCCAGCGCCCCACACGCGAGCGACGGCACCTACGTGTATGCGGGCACGTGCCGCAACCTCTCGACGGAGGAGGTGGCGCGGCGGTCTGCGACGCGGGCCCCGGCGACGCGCCTCCGCGTGCCAGACGTCGATGACCCGGCGGGTACCGTCGCATTCGATGACCTTGTCTACGGACATGTCCGGGAGACGCTCGCAACGGAGTGTGGGGACTTCCTCGTGCGCCGCAGCGACGGCGTCGTTGCCTATCAGCTTGCCGTGGTGGTCGATGACGGCGAGATGGGCGTCACCCAGGTCGTTCGGGGCTGTGACCTTTTGGGGTCCTGTCCTCGCCAGATGTACCTGCAGCGGCTACTTGGCTGCGCGGAGCCGGAGTACGGACACGTGCCCCTCCTGGTTGCCCCCGACGGCCGCAGGCTCTCCAAGCGAGAGCACGACCTTGACCTGGGCGCGCTTCGCGAGCGCTACAGGGGGCCAGAGCCCATCCTCGGCGCCATCGCAAACCGGTTGGGGCTCTGCGAGGCCGGCGAGCCGGTATCTGCCGAAACGTTGGTAGGTCGCTTCTCATGGAGCGTCGTCGCCGCCCACCGTGACAACATCGTCGTGGATGACGACTTTCTTCCCTAAGGCTTCACGGGTGGCACCTTAGCCACCTCTTTTCGAGGGCGTGGCCGGCTAAAGCGCGCACAGCCAAAAACCCACCCACGTCAAAGGCCCCAGTTGAATGCCCCATTGTTGAGGCGCAAGCCAAGGCGCCCACCAATTGCGATGCATCGCCCGTTGGTACCCAGGCATGCCCTGATTGCAACCGACTGCCATCGGAGCCAAAACAGAAAAGAGCCCGGGGCCTCTCAGCTCCCGGGCTCGTCTTATCAGTGGTGCGGCATATAGGATTCGAACCTATGACCTTTTGATTCGTAGTCAAACGCTCTATCCAGCTGAGCTAATGCCGCAGCGCAAGAAATATAATGCCATCGCCCCAAGGGGCTGTCAACAAGAAATTTGAGAAATTTTGAAACGGCTTCTTTAGGGAAGGATTTACGCGTACACGAGAGCCCTCAAGCGCATTGCACAATCTTTCTTGTTTTCCCTTTGAACTTGCCGAGAGGTGCGGTATGATACTTCAGCACCTTTTCCGGAGAGCTGACCGAGAGGCCGAAGGTGCTCGCCTGCTAAGCGAGTATACCCCCTAAGGGTATCTGGGGTTCGAATCCCCAGCTCTCCGCCAGAACGCGCAGGGACCTCTGAGTAGTAACTCGGGGGTCCTTTTTGTTTTGCCGCTCCCGACAGCATCGATTGGAGCCCCATGCAGCCCGATGACCGCCAGGATCTGCACGCCCGGTTCCTGTCATTGCTCGCGCGGCGTAAGCTCCTCCTCCCAGACGGCGAAACGACCATCTACGGACTCCCGGCATGGCGCGAGGTGCCACCCAGCCACAAGCCACAGGCACTCCAAGACGCCAACAACACCCAAAACCATCTGGTGACCTGCGCCTTCGCCACACCCGCAACCGGGCCTGACAAGTGCGCACTTTGGGTCGAGAACGTGTTCGCCTTCCTTGGCATCGACCTCGTGGGCGATTCGGCATCGACGCTCTACGAGCGGTTCTGCCCCTTCACTGACACCTCCCAGCTCCTGGTTGGGATGATTGTGGCAACCTCGGTGCACCCTTATGGCCTCGGCGGAGCCGGCTATGGCCACGTTGGCCTCTACATCGGAGACGGCGAGGTCCTCGACTGCGCACAAGGCAGCGTTAGGCGCGCTCCCCTCGACCTATGGCTTAGCACCTACGGCATTGCCGCCGAGCCGCGCTGGGGCTGGCTCGGCGGCCTACCGCTTGCCTAAGGAGCGAGGCAAACGGGCGGCAGCCCTCCTCTCCGCAAGCGGACGGCAGTCCGCCTCTCACCTGAGGGGTGGATCGGACGGGAGCATCCCGCCCCGGAACGCAAGGCGGGCAGCTGTGGCCGCGACCACGCGCGCTTCGTGCGCGAATCCCGCCCCGGAACGTAAGGCGGGCAGCGCAGGCTTACCTCCGGCAATAGGTAAAAGCTACGCCGCCAGCTCCCCGCTCCTGAAAAGCTCGGCATAGGTATCAAACGAGCGGTACTCGTAGGGAATCCCCTGAGCATCGAGGAAGTCAAGCAGGTCGGCCAGCTGCAGGTCCTCGTCCAAAAAGAACCTCGCGAGTGCGGCAATGGGAGATTCCACGCCCTGCTCAAGAGGGTCCCCGAGTCCATAGGCCAGGCTCTCCGCCGCCTCGCCATTCAGCACCGCACATCCCACATGCCATGGCGAGCCGAAGGCCTCGCAAGTCAGCTCGCCCTCTGTCTTGGCGTAGACGAGCAGCCCGCCGGCACGATGAACCGCGGCAATCTCGAGTACTTCGCGCGAGTCCCCGCGCCTTACCAGCAGAGCGCCTCCATTACCCAGTACGTCCACAAGCTCCATGACCTCTCCCCTCTCTCGTCCTTCTTCTGCCAAGAGGATACCTGGGCTTGCGGACATTATACCGAACTTGTGTTTGGTATTGCGCTTCAAAACATCGAGGTAATCGCACCGCGCGAATATCTTGCGGTACAAAAAAGCGGGCCGCCGCTTTCGCGACGACCCGTCCTACCGTCTAGGAAATTGCGAGGCAACCGCCTCGCGCAAGCTCATCAGCCGAGCAAACTCAGCTAGTCGATGGAGACCTTCGTGACGTTGGCCTTCTCGTCCTGCTTGGGCACGTTGACGGTCAGAATACCATCGGCGAGCTTGGCGCTCAGGCCTGTCGTGGCAGCGTCCTTCAGGAAGACGCCACGCGTGCAGCTGTACTCGCCGGTCTCACGCTGCAGGTAGTTCTTGGCCTTCTCCTCGTCAGAGTCCTTCTTGTCCACGCTGACGGACAGACGGCCTTCGTTCAACTCGACGTCAATCTGGTCGCGCTTCACGCCGGGGACGTGCGCGGTGACAACGTACTTGTCGCCGGCATCCTCAACGTCCATCTTAAAGTCTGCCTGATTGGTCACCGGCGCGAGGACATCGCCAAACACGTCATCGAACGGGAAGAACGAGCGAGCGAGACGATTGTAACGGTCATACGGAATCATGCTTGCCATAGTTACCAGCTCCTTTGGCTTGCGGGCGCCCCGTGAACCCTGCGCCCCTTTGTCGTTGTTGTTTGTTCCCCAGCGGGTCTTCTTTATACACGGGTACGCAAGATTCTTTAGCGAATTTAAGAAGATAATCTAAGTCATTCTATTTAGATTATGAGAAGGCCGTAAGGCGGGCCGCAACGGAATCGGGAGTTGCCGCATCGCACGCCCGGAGGCAAGAGACGCGCGCAGATGTGCGGCGCGCAGTCGAACGCGCCCGAGTTCTCACGGCGTCGCAGTGCTCATTTGGACGCAATGGGGCACTCGAGGCGAAGCGACGCGCAGCCCATTGCACGAGGGGCGCCGTGACGTCGCGACGCGCGGCTCGCCCCGAGAGAGGTGTCGCAGCACCCCGCGCGCATGCCAGAACCAAGTTCAGCCCAACCTGATGGACGAGGGGAGCGGGAACACCCCGCGCGCGCCAAAACCAAGTTCAACCCGCACCAAGTTGCCCAACTCCCCATTTTTTGGCTTTCTTGGGTACCTCGAGCCCTCACTCCGCACACAACCCTCATATGCAGCTTGTTTACAGGCATGCAAGCCGCAAGCAGGGTATAGTGACAGGGTATTTTCCAGTGCTGGCAAGGAGCCCTCATGGCTGACGACAGGGAAACGAGAGCAATTCCGGAGAACCCCGCCCCACTACGGGGAGAGGCGCTCGGCGCACAGCCAGACTACGAGACTGCCCCGTCCCAGCAGCCAGAGGAGCAGGACTCTTTCGAGGCCCACGCCGCCTTTGAGGAGCAGCCCCGCACGTTCGAGGACCAAGGCGACGCCCCTCGCCCGCAGGCAAGGCCCGAGGGCGACCAGCCCTTCGTGCGCCAGCGCAGGCCGCATCACACCCAGCCGCCCGTCAATGACGTGCAGGCAGACGATGCAATTCAGCAGGACTTCTCCTACGAGTCCTCGTACACCTTCTCCAAGCGCGGCCCCGTCGGCGGTCACAGCCATACGTATCGCCGCTCTCGCTCAGACATGAAGCGCGCCAAGAAGACGCTTCGCTACGGCCAGTACCTCTCCGTACCCAAGGGCAGCCGCGAGATCTTCAGCTCGCATGACCGTATCCACCGCAAGCAGATGATTGCCGTAGGCGTTGCCGTCGCCGCGGTTGCCATCATCATCTTCATCGTGGTGTTCCTGCAGCACTAGGCCCCAATAGACGAATTTACGGCGCCAACCCTCGCGACGCAGACAAACCAATCAGCCCGCCGCCCGATTTGACCCACTTGGGAAGCCAATCGGGTGGCGGACTGACTCGGAATGGCAGGCCGGCTCATGCCGATTCTGTTTGAAAAATGAGTCAAAGTAGACGGCAGGCTGACTCAAAACTGGGCGGCGGGCCGACTCACGGATGGCGGGCTGGCTCGCTGCGCCTGTGCTAGCTCCAGGGGTCTCGCTCGAAGAGGGGCTCCGCCTGCGGGCGGCGGTCGGAGTATGGATCGTACCCGTCGTCGTCCTCGCTCTCGGCCCTCACGAATGGGTCCTTGGGCTTAGCTATCTTTGCCGCAAGCTCGGCTTGCTTGTGGCCGATGAGCTCTGCCAGCCGTTCCTCCGCGGTCTTGGCAGCTTCCTGCGCATCCCGGCGCGTTTCCATTGCCTTCTCCACCACCTGCGCATCCAGACGCTCTTCCACGGCCTTTGCGCCCACCCGCGCGTCCCGATATCCACCGCCGGCCTCGGCAGCCGCTTGCGAGCCCTCACGACCGCCAGCGCCCGACCTTATCGCCTTGCTCTCCATGCTTGCCCCCCCTACTTGCCAAACGCCGCGTGCCACGCCAGATACAGCCCCAACGAGTTATCGTAGCCCAAAAGGTCAACGCCGGAATACAGGCTCTTTGGCGCCACAACCACCGTCACGCCCTTGCCCTTCTCGACGGAAACAGACCAGACGGCATCGTCCATCTCGCCATATCCCACGAGCATATCGGGCACATTGCCAGACGAAGTTACCGTCTCCCGGGCAATCTGGTCTGCCGAGAGCGCCGCTTGGATGCCGCTCAACCCGCAACGCGAGGCCCAAGAGTTCACGGTGGCGGAGTCCACCGTGGGGTTCGCGTTGTCGCCAGACTCCTCCGGCTCAAATCGGATGCCGCCCACCGAGGCGCCATCCGCGAGCACGTCGCTTGTGAGCAGCTCTCCCAGGAAGCTCCCGTGCTTCGACGACTCGGGCGTGGGCGTCACGATGAGCGTGCCCACGCCAGGCTTGGTCCAGCCCGTCTCGGCGCAATCGGTGCCGGAGAAGTCGCCCTGCCCCTTCACCGTCTTGCCGTAGCGGAACGTCCAACCCTTCCAGGAGAGGTAGGAGGAGACGTCCCGCGGGTTATCGCCAAGGTAGTCGGCCAGGTAGGTTTCATTGCGAGCGCCAGGCGCCACGACCGTCACGGTCACCGTCGCCCCAGAGCCCACCCTCTCGCCCGAAGCAGGCGAGGTGGAGAGCACACTCAGCGCGTCTCCCTCAGACTCCTGCCACTCAATCTTGGACTCGAGGCCTGCCTCCGCAATCTTCTTGGTGGCCTCGTCCTGGGAGAGTCCCACCACATCCGGAACGCTGTAGGCCTGGGCAACCCGCAAGGTCACCTCATCGTCCTCGGACACGACGGTTCCCCTGGACGGCGAGACCGAAAGAACCGCGCCCTCTGCCTCGTCGGAGTTCTTGTGCTCGATTCTGATGTTCGAGACACCGGCATCTGCCAGGGCCTTCTTGGCGTCGTCCGCGCTCTTGCCCACAACGTCTGGCACGATGCGCGGAACGCCCACGCTCATCTTGACCATCGACCCCACATCGACGCGCACGCCATGGTCGGGCTCGGTGGCAAGCACGGTACCGACACCCTCATCCGCCGGCTCGTCGGTACGCTCGACGGAAAAGCCCGCGCCCTCCAGGCGCCGCTGCGCCTCGGCAGCGGTGAGCCCGTCGACGTTGGGGACGGTCTTGCCGCCCCAAAGCTCTGCGGTATACGTTCCCACGAGGATGACGGCGAGCAGGGCCAGAGCAAGCGCCGCGCAAACGATGCGATGGGGCGTGAGGATTCGACGGCGAGCCGCCCTTCCGGGGGCGTCCGGAGCTGCAAAGGCATCGCGCGAGGTGGTGCCCCTAAGACCGGGAACCTCGTACTCGGGCGGCATGCTCGAGAGACCGGCGGCCTCGGAGGTCGCCTCCGACACGGGCCTGACGCCCGCCTCGGCACCGGGAGCGGCGTCGAGCTTGTCCTCGGTCTCGGAGGCAGCCGCGGGCACGGCCGCGGGCGCAGAATCGGAATCCTCCGCGGTACCAACGGCAGCCCCGGCTTCGGAGGCAGGCCCAGCGCTCGCATCGCTCCCCATCATCGCCACAGTTCCGGGGGCGGCGTCGAGCTTGTGCGTGGCCTCATCCGGACGCATGCCGGGCTTGGGCATAGGAAGCGTGCCGCTCGGGCCCTTGGCGGCCTCGCGTGAGCCAGCCTCGCCAGAGCCCCGCTCCTCCGCCGGCTTACCGCCGCCGGGGGCAAGCACCGTCTTCTGAATCTCGCGCTCGTCCATGACCGTCCCCCAGGCCTCACGGCGCCCCGCGCCCGGCAGCCGCCCTCACTTGCAGACAAATAAACGGGCCCGAGGCACAGAGCCCCGGGCCCGTCCCGTTATGCGATAGGGTACCGCAACGGCGGATTGAGCCGCACGCGGGGCCTGGGCTTCGAACCAGGCCGCGGCCGGCTTGGCTCGGCGCCCGCGAGGTCTCGCCACGACCCCACGCGCCGCCCGCAGCCCGAACGTCACGCCCGGGCCGCAGGCTCAGCCTGGCGCGCTCGAGGCCCCGCTGCCAGACCGGCTACTCCACGGCGTCCGGCTCGACCGGCTCGCCATCATCCTCGCCAACCCCCTGCGCCTTGGCTGCGTTCTTGGCGCTCGTCTCGGCGTCTCGCTCGGCAAAGAACTCGTTATCGCCGCGCACGTCCACGCGCACCACATCGTTCTCGTGCAGCTTGCCCGCGATGATCAGGTTCGCCACGTTGTCCACAACCTGGCGCTGGATCAGGCGCTTGAGCGGACGCGCGCCATAGACCGGGTCGAGGCCGTCGAGTGCCAGCGCCTGGATGGCCGCCGGCGTGAGCTCGAGCGTGATGCGCTCCTTTGCCAAACGCTCGCGCACGCCCTTGAGCTGGATGTCCACGATCTTCTCGATGTCGTCGAGTCCCAGCGGGTGAAACACCACGATGTCGTCGATACGGTTGAGGAACTCCGGCTTGAAGGTGGCGCGCAGGGCATCGTTGACCTGCCCGTGCATCTCCTCCTTGCTCTCGCCCTTCTGCTCCGCGTTCGCAATCACCTGGGAGCCCACGTTGGAGGTCATGATGATGATCGTGTTCTTGAAGCTGACCACGCGGCCCTGGCCGTCCGTCAGGCGGCCATCATCGAGCACCTGGAGCAGGATGTTGAAGACATCTGGGTGAGCCTTCTCCATCTCGTCCATGAGAATGACGCTGTACGGACGACGACGCACGGCCTCGGTGAGCTGGCCGCCTTCGTCGTAGCCCACGTATCCAGGAGGCGCACCGATGAGGCGCTGGACCGAGAACTTCTCCATGTACTCGGACATGTCGATACGCACCAGGGCACGCTCGTCATCGAACAGGTAGTCCGCAAGCGCCTTGGCGAGCTCGGTCTTACCCACGCCGGTGGGGCCAAGGAAGAAGAAGCTGCCGATGGGGCGATTGGGGTCCGAGAGGCCGGCGCGGCTGCGGCGCACGGCGGCGGCCACGGCGTTCACGGCCTCGTTCTGGCCCACGACGCGCTTGTGCAGCTCCTCCTCTAGGTGCTGGAGCTTCTCAATCTCACCCTGCATCATCTTGGAGACGGGCACGCCGGTCCAGTTGCTCACGACCTCGGCAATGTCCTCGCTGGTGACTTCCTCCTTGAGCAGGCCAGAATCCTCCTGCTTGGCGTTGAGGGCGGCTTCAGCCTGCTCGTACTGCCTCTGCAGGGTCGGAATCGTGGAGTAGCGCAGCTCGGAGGCACGGGCAAGGTCGCCGGCACGCGTGGCGCGCTCCTCCTCGCCCTTGGCGTCAGCGACCTGCTTCTTGAGATCCTGAACCTGGTCGATGGCATGCTTCTCGTTCTGCCACTTGGCCTTCATACCGTCGAGCTTCTCCTGCGTGGTGGCAATCTTCTTGCGCAGGGTCTCGAGGCGCTCACTGGAGGCCTGGTCGTCCTCCTTCTTAAGCGCCTGTTCCTCGATCTGCATCTGCGTGAGCTGACGGTTCACCGCGTCGATGTCGCTCGGCATGCTGTCGAGCTCCATGCGCAGGCGACTTGCCGCTTCGTCCACCAGGTCGATGGCCTTGTCGGGCAGGAAGCGGTCGGCGATGTAGCGGTTGGAGAGGTCTGCGGCCGAGACCAGTGCGGCATCAGCGATGCGCACGCCATGATGCTCCTCATACTTCTCCTTGAGGCCACGAAGGATGGAAATCGTGTCCTCAACGGAGGGCTCGGAGACCAGCACCGTCTGGAAACGACGGGCCAGCGCGGCATCCTTCTCGATGTACTTGCGGTACTCGTCGAGCGTGGTGGCACCAATGGCATGCAGCTCGCCGCGGGCGAGGGCCGGCTTCAGGATGTTGCCGGCGTCCATGGAGCCCTCGGTGGCACCAGCGCCCACGATGGTGTGAAGCTCGTCGATGAACAAGATGATGCGGCCGTTGGACTTCTCGACCTCTTTGAGCACGCTCTTGAGACGGTCCTCAAACTCGCCACGGTACTTGGCGCCGGCCACGAGCGAGCTCATGTCAAGCTCGACGAGCTCCTTGTCCTTCAACGTTGAAGGCACGTCGCCGGCCACGATACGCTCGGCCAGGCCCTCCACGATAGCGGTCTTGCCCACGCCCGGCTCGCCGATGAGCACAGGGTTGTTCTTGGTGCGACGGCTCAGCACCTGAATGGTGCGGCGAATCTCCTCAACACGGCCGATAACCGGGTCGAGCTTGCCCTGGCGCGCGAGATCCGTGACGTTGCGGCCGTAGCGCTGCAGCGCCTCGAACTCAGGCTTGGAATCCTGGCTGGTAACGCGCTCGTCTCCGCGGAGCTCCTTGTAGGCCTCCTGGACGCGCTTGGCCGTGACGCCCGCGCCCTTGAGGATGCGGCCGGCGTCCGAACGGTCGTCCGCGAGGGCGCACAGCAAGTGCTCGCTCGTAACGTAGGAGTCCTGCATCTTGCCGGCGAGCTTCTCTGCCGCGTCGATGACCTTGACGAAGTCATTGGCGAGGCCCACCTGCTGGCCAGAGCCAGACACCTTGGGCTCGCGAGCAATCTGGGCATCTGCCTCGGACGCAATGGCCTTGGGGTCGGCACCCACGCGCTCGATGATCGAGCTCAGGTTGCGCTCGCCGGAGTCCAGCAGCGCCTTCAGCAGGTGCACCGGCTCTACGGAGCCAGCCTGGGCGTCGGTCGCGATGCCGATGGCGCTCTGCAGCGCCTCCTGGGCCGTGACGGCCATCTTGTTGAGGTTCATGGAATCACCCTCTCTGGGTGTTGCGAGCCCGTGCGTGCGACTCGGCGTCCCATCTGGCCGTCATCCGCGAAAGCTCAGCGGAAAGCGAACGTGCCAGAATCCCCGTCTTTTTGTCACGCCGTACGGGCTACTCTATTTATCGATAGTGCTTGTACCCCGTACGCAGCGAATCCATACGCAAATCTAAGTCTGTATAAGATAGATTTTCTCATACTTTACATGCAGGGCTAGACTGAAGAGCATCAGATTGCCAGTAAATTAGGTGCCATAGTGATCTTCAGGGAAAGCATGCACTGAGGGGAGATTCCCTGCCCGCCATGACGCCCGTCGCCGAATTTACCCGCAAGCCTGGGGAGATGATCTCCAAGCCGCATGAGACGCAACCGACGCGAAGTCGCGCTTTGGCTATTCGGGCCTGTATTAGCTTCTAGGATCGTGCGTCATGGCAGCACCTCGTTGCGTCACGTGACAGCACGCGACCATCCGCCGAAAGAAATCGGCCGGCCCGGGACGCTAGCCCCGTGCCGGCCGACTCATGTGACATCAGATACCCGTGCGGGGGCACCCCACGGACGTGGCGACTCCCTACGGACGTAGCGGCACCCCACGGACGAGCGATGCCGCGCCACCCGCCAGCAGGCCCGTGGCTACTTCTCCACGTCGCCGTTGAGCAGGCCGCGCATCACTGTATCGGGCGTCGCGCCCTCGTACTTCGCCAGCGCCGTGATGCGCTCGCGGGTGCGATACTCGCGCACCTGCTCCTCCAGCTCGCGCACACGGTCGCGAAGCTCGTCAATCTCGCGCTCCATCTCCTCCTCGTGCTCGCGCATGTCGAGGATGCGCACCACGCCAGCGAGGTTGATGCCCTCGTCCGTGAGCCGGCCGATGAGCCCCAGCCGGTCGATGTCCGCCTGCGAGTACAGGCGCGTGTTGCCACGGCTGCGCCCCGGGTTCACGAGGCCCTTCTGCTCGTAGACGCGCAGGGTCTGCGGATGCATGCCGGTGAGCTCGGCAGCGACGCTAATCATGTAGAGGGGCTTGTTGCGGCCCTCGTCGTCCTTGTGCGCCATAGCCGTCTCCCTAGGCCTTCGTGTTCATGTACTGCTCGACGTCCTTGCGGTAGTCGCGCTCGTCCGCGTCGCGCAGGGCCGTGAGCGCCTCGCGTTCCTTCTGGGTGAGGCGCGTGGGCACCTTGGCACGCACGGTCACGAGCATCGCGCCACGCGAGCCCTTGCGCTTGACGTTGGGCGCTCCCATCTCGCGGAAGCGGAACGTCTTGCCGTCCTGCGTGCCCGCGGGAACCTTGAGCAGCACGGTGCGGCCATCCGGCGTGGGCACATAGGTGCTCGCGCCCAGGGCCAGCTCCCACACGCTCATGGGCAGGTCCATACGCACGTCCGCGCCATCGCGCTTGAACAGCGGGTGGTCGGCCACGTTCGTGGTGATCACGAGGTCGCCGCGCGGGCCGCCGTTGGCGCCGTGCTCGCCATGGTTGCGGTAGCGGAGCTTCATGCCGTCATAGGCACCGGAGGGCACCTTCACGGTGAGGCTCTGGCGCTCGCCGCTGGAGGGCACCATGAAGGAGACTTCGCGGGTAGTGCCCTTGAAGGCCTCGTCAAACGTCAGGTCGATGGAGAGCGTCAGGTCACCGCCACGCTGGGGTCTGCGCGCCTGCTGGGCACCCATCCCGCCAAAGATGGACGAGAAGTCGAAGCCGCCGCCAAACGCGCCATCGCCGTTGCGGATGTTGTTGAAGACGTCAGACCAGTCGCCGCCCACGTTGGTGGTGTAGGTGGTGTAGCCGCCGTTGCCGCCAAAGCCCGCTCCGGGAATGCCACCAAACTGCAGCATCTGGTCGTATTCGCGACGCTTCTTCTCGTCGGAGAGAGTCTCGTAGGCCTCGCTGACCTCCTTGAACTTCTGCTCGTCTCCGCCCCTGTCGGGGTGATACTTCACCGCGAGCTTGCGGAACGCCTTGCGGATGTCATCCGTAGAGGCGTCTTTCTTGACGCCCAACACGTCGTAGAAGTTCTTCTGTGCCATGGCGAAGGCACCCCCTTTCAATCGGGATACTCGGGCGCGGCAACCATCGCCGCGCCATACAACGGGCACGATGCGGAGCGCACCGTGCTCAAGACAAAGCGCGCGCCCGGGCTGAGGCCCTGACGCGCGCCGGACTTACTTGCTCTCGGCAGCCTTGCCGTCGCCCGGGGCCTCACCCTCCGGCTCGGCCGGACGCTTGGCGCCGCCGTAGGAGACGGTCACCATCGCCGGACGAACGACCTTGCCGCCCAGGCGATAGCCCTTCTGGTACACGTCGGCCACCGTCTCGTCGTAGACGTCCGGGTTTTCGACGCGGCCTACCGCCTGGTGGTCCATCGGGTTGAAGGCTTCGCCCGCCGGGTCGATGACCTCCACGCCCTGCTTCTCGAGCACGGAGACCACCTTGGCGTGCACGGCGGAAACGCCGTCCACGAGCTGCTTGGCAACCTCGTCGCCCTCCGCCGCGGTCTGGGCGTGCGCGATGGCGCGCTCCAGATCATCAATGGCAGGAAGCAGGTCCTTCACCAGGCCCTCGCACGCGCGCTCGTGCTCAACGACGCGCTCGCGCTCGGTGCGGCGACGATAGTTCTCCCAATCTGCCTGGAGTCGGGAGAGGCGGTCGGCGGAGGCAGCTGCCTCGGCCTTGGCCGCGGCGATGTCATCGGCCACGCCGGCGAGCTTCTTGTTCAGCTCGTCGCGCTCGGCGCGCAGCGAATCCGCCTCGGACTTGAAGTCTGAGCTGGCGGCGGCGTCGCCCGCACGCTTGGCCGCCTCGACCATGGCGTCCTCGTCCATGACCTCGCCCTCCGCAGGCACGGCGTCCTTGGACGCCTGGGCCTCCGCGGCCTCGTCCTTCTTGGGCTCCTCGCCCTCGACCTCGATGTCTACCTTCACGTCGCCTCCCTCGCGCTCCTCGGCGGGGGCAGCCGCCCCCGCGCGCTTCTCGTTCTCGTCAGAGCGAGCCATACCGCTCACCCCTCGTTACTTGTTGTCCTTGTCGTCGTCCACGACCTCGTAGTCGGCGTCGACCACGTCATCCTGGCCGGCGTCCTGGGCACCAGCGGCGCCGGCGTTGCCAGAGGCGGCGTCAGCCTGCGTGCTGGAGTAGACGACCTCGGCAAGCTTGTGGCCGACCTCCTGCAGCTTGTCGCCGGCGGCCTTGATGGCGTCCACGTCGTGGCCGTCGAGGGCCTTCTTGGCCTCGGCAACCGCGTCCTCGGCCTGCTTCTTCATGTCAGCCGGGACCTTGTCGCCAAGCTCCTTCACGGTCTGCTCGGTGCTGTAGGCAAGGGAGTCGGTCTGGTTGCGGACCTCAATCTCGTCCTTGCGCTTCTTGTCCTCCTCGGCGTGGGACTCGGCGTCCTTCACCATGCGGTCGACCTCGTCGTCAGAAAGCGCCGTGGAGCCCGAGATGGTAATCTGCTGCTCCTTGCCGGTGCCCTTGTCCTTGGCCGTGACCTTCACGATGCCGTTGGCGTCGATGTCAAACGTAACCTCAATCTGAGGCACGCCACGACGGGCCGCGGGGATGCCGGTGAGCTGGAACTTACCGAGGGACTTGTTGTCCGCGGCCATCTCACGCTCGCCCTGCAGGACGTTGATCTCGACGGACGTTTGGTTGTCGGCGGCCGTGGAGTAGACTTCGGTCTTGGAGGTCGGAATCGTGGTGTTGCGGTCAATCATCTTGGTCATGACGCCGCCCATGGTCTCAACGCCCAGGGACAGCGGCGTGACATCGAGCAGCAGGATGCCGGAGACGTCGCCGGTGAGCACGCCGCCCTGGACGGCAGCGCCGTCAGCAACGACCTCGTCCGGGTTCACGGACATGTTCGGCTGCTTGCCGGTCATCTGCTTGACGAGCTCCTGGACAGCCGGCATACGGCTGGAACCACCGACGAGGATGACCTCGTTGACCTCGGAGAGCTGAAGGTTGGCGTCGTGCAGGGCCTTGGTGACAGGAGCCTTGCAGCGATCGAGCAGGTCACGGGTGATCTTCTCGAACTCGGCGCGAGTCAGCGTGTAGTTGAGGTGCTTCGGGCCCGTGGCGTCAGCCGTGATGAACGGCAGGTTAATCTGGGCCTGCTGGGCGCTCGAGAGCTCCTTCTTGGCGTTCTCGGCGGCCTCCTTCAGGCGCTGCAGGGCCATGGGGTCCTTGCGCAGGTCGATGTTGTTCTCCTGCTGGAACTTGTCAGCCATCCAGTCGATGACGCGCTGGTCCCAGTCATCGCCGCCCAGGTGGTTGTCGCCGTTGGTGGCGAGAACCTCAACCACGCCGTCGGCGAGGTCGAGCAGCGAGACGTCAAAGGTGCCGCCGCCCAGGTCGAACACGAGGACCTTCTGGTCGATGTCCTTCTTGTCCAGGCCGTAGGCAAGCGCGGCGGCCGTGGGCTCGTTGACGATACGCTTGACGTTGAGGCCCGCGATCTTGCCGGCGTCCTTGGTGGCCTGACGCTGGGCGTCATTGAAGTAGGCAGGGACGGTGATGACGGCGTCCGTGACGGTCTCGCCGAGGTACTTCTCCGCGTCGGCCTTCATCTTGGACAGAATCATGGCGCTGACCTGCTCGGGCGTGTAGTCCTCGCCGTTAATCTCGACGACGGCACGGCCGCCCTGGCCCTCCTTGACCTTGTACGGCACGGTCTTGAGCTCAGAGGCGACCTCGCTGTACTTGCGGCCCATGAAGCGCTTGATGGAGAACACGGTGTTCTGCGGGTTGGTCACGGCCTGGTTCTTGGCGGCCTTACCAACGATGCGGTCGCCGTCGGAACGAAAGCCCACGACGGACGGGGTGGTGCGGTCGCCCTCGGCGTTCACGATGATGGTGGGCTGACCGCCCTCGAGGACCGCCATGGCGGAGTTAGTAGTACCGAGGTCGATGCCGAGAATCTTGCTCATAATTGGCACGTTCCTTTCTTGTCTGCGCGGCGACGGTCTGTCGCGCCGCGGCGTCTGGCCGGCCGGAACCGCCGTACGGCGGCGACCGGCCTACCCGCTTACGCGGGCGCGTTTGTTACTGCTCACTATATATCCTCTGCGCGCCCAACTTATACATAATCTAAGTGGGATTGAGATAGATTTTTTGGTTCACACAATATAGGTGAGGCTCGGCGCGCGGCACAACACCCCACATACGCTTGGCATAGCGTCCAAAACACCGGCAGCACACAAGCGCCTGGCGCAGATTGGCATAGCCACCATCCGGCATTCCCACGTGCCCCGTACGACGGTTTGCGCGCAATGCCCCTGCTCCATTCGGGCTCTCCTCGGCCCGGAAGAACCTCTACTGCGGCATACGCAGCTAGTATGTCTGCGTCCAATCCCCTCAAGCCAGGGAGCTGCCATTGACGCTTGTCCAATCGATGTAAATCCCTACAACATGTGGGGATTTATCACGACGAACAGACGTCGAAATTACATTCAATTCCGGTGTTGCAAAGCCGGCCACAGTTGGTATTCTCCAATAAAGAAGCAGCTAGAAAGGTTGCCAAGGCTTACTTTTCTAACTGTCTGCAACTCTGACGAAGGAGATCATCATGGCTCATCCTGTTATTGATGCCGACGAGTGCATCAGCTGCGGCGTCTGCGTCGACACCTGCCCCTGCGACGTTCTCGAGCTCGGCGACTCCAGCGCTGAGGTCAAGGACGAGGATTCCTGCGTGGGCTGCGGCTCCTGCCAGGAGGCCTGCCCCGCCGGCGCCATCACCGAGATTGCCGAGGACTAGCTCCTCGTCTGAGGGCCCTGCCCTCGCGCGCCGGGAGATCCGACGCCTGGTTGGATGCGGCCGGCGTAGGCCGGATGCGTCCAACACCCGCTAGCCACTGTACTCGTCATCAGACGCCCCACTTGGGGCCTTCCGGTAGACGCGGCCAGATGGCTGGCGGCCCATTAGGGGAAGAGGCCTAGTCGCGGAGAGGCGACCGGGCATTTGCCGGGACGTGGAGAGGCGCCTCGGCACACGGCTGGAATCTACCAGCAATGCGCCACGGGGGCCTTTGGGCTGGGCGCGCAAGAGGGGCGGACCGTTGGTCCGCCCCTCTTTTTCATGGGACCCCCCGAGTCGCGCGCCCCGCGCGTTTCTTTTCATGCAGCTCGCGAGTTGTGCGAGTCACTTTCTTTTCATACAACTCACGAGGAGAGCTCATTGATTCGATAAAGGCATTCTGCCGGGGCACAGACTCGAAGGGAAACTCGATAAATCCCGTCACAACGCGCGATCAAGTGCTGTACGGGGATATCAATCAGGAGTGCACGGGTATCGTAACGACCATCTACGCATCGCCAGAAGTCATCCGCGCCGCTGCGAAACAGGGGGCGAACCTGGTCATATGCCACGAGACGTGCTTCTGGTGCCGTGGTGGCAAGACGGAGTGGCTCGCCGATAATCCAGTCTTTCGGGCCAAGCGAGCTTTGCTCGACGAATGCGGCATTGCCGTATGGCGGTGCCACGACTATATCCATTCCGGCATCCCCGTTGGCCCGGGAGGAAGCTATATCGATGGCATCTTCTATGGCCTTGCCCAGAAGCTCGGATGGACTAGCTACTCAAATGGTGACTTCTTCCGCAAATGTGCCATTACGCTTGGGCATTTTGACACCGAAGAGCCTGGCATGGAGTATATGGCCGAATGGCTTCCAAGCGCATTGGGGGACGAAGGTGATGGCCTGCCAATCAGCTATGTACAGGCCGGCGGGTTCTCGCGCTACCTATGCGCATAAACAATGGACTCGAGCCCGCCAGCCGTTGGGCTGACGGGCTCGCAATGTGAGCGGCTCTCTTCGATGAGCTGCCGACAGTGAGGCTGCCTTAGGGGCCTTGCCTACAGATTCCTGAGCGCGTCGACGAGGGAGACCTTGCCCGCGGCGACCTCGTCGGCCTGCTTGATGACCTTCGCGGGCACGCCGGCCACCACGGCGCCGGCGGGAACGTCCTCGACGCACACTGCGCCAGCGGCCACCACAGCGCCCTTGCCCACGCGCACGCCCTCGAGCACCACAGCGTTCGCGCCGATGAGCACGTCGTCCTCGATGATGACGGGCGTGGCGCTCGCCGGCTCCACCACGCCGGCCAGCACGGTGCCAGCGCCGATGTGGCAGTGCTTGCCTACCGTGGCACGGCCGCCCAGCACGGCGCCCATGTCGATCATGGTGCCCTCGCCGATCACCGAGCCGATGTTGATGACGGCACCCATCATGATGACGGCGTTATCGCCAATCTCAACGCGATCGCGGATGATGGCGCCGGGCTCGATGCGCGCGTGCGCGCCCTTGAGGTCGAGCAGGGGCACGCCGGAGTTGCGACGGTCGTTCTCGACCACGCAGTCCTCGATGTCGCCCGTGGCCTGGGCGGCAACGAGCACGGGACGGAGGTCTTCCCACTCGCCAAAGACCACGCGGCCCTCGGGTGTGCCAAAGACGTGAGCCTCGCCGTAGTCCACCTCGACTCCCTCGCGCTCGCGAACGTAGACCTTCACGGGCGTCTTCTTGGGGGCAGAGGCAATGAAGTTGATGATTTCCTGAGCGTCCATCGAATTCCTTTCAATACCGAATTGAGTCACCGTTGCCGTCTACTTTGACTCATTTTCCTGACAAACAGGAGACGGCAGCGGGGGCGTCGCAGACCCTACCGCCGTCCGCTTCGACTCTTTTCCCCGACTCAAAGCGGACGGCGGCGGAGCCAACGACCCAGCTCAGCGAGCCGGCGGCGGACCATAGGCAGGAAGGGGCGTCGGCCAAGCCACCGGGGCAGAGGCGGCGGCCCCTACGCGAACATAACCGCGTCGAAGTCGTACCAGCCGGCGGACTTACCGGCCATCTTGCGCGCCGCGGCGAGGGCCCCGTTGACGAAGATCTGGCGGCTCGTGGCGCGATGCGTGAGCGAGACCTCCTCGTCGGGCCCGAAGAACGACACGGTGTGCACACCGGCGACCGTGCCTCCGCGCAGCGAGTGCATGCCCACCTCGCGTGGGTCGCGAGCCCCCACCATGCCGTGACGGCCGTACGCCGGGTGGTACTCGCCGCGCCCCGCGGCCTCCTCGGCATCGATCACCGCATCGAGCAGCAGGTTCGCCGTGCCGCTGGGGGCATCGACCTTCTGGTTGTGGTGCGTCTCGACGATCTCCACGTCAAAGCCGGGAAGCTCGCGAGCCACAAGCTCCGTGGCATGGCGCAGCGCCGCCACGCCCAGCGAGTAGTTGCCCGAGTGCAGCACGGCAGCCACCTCGGCGAGCGAGCGGAGCTCAGCCATCTGGGCCTCGTCGTAGCCCGTCGTGCCCGAGACGAGGGCGGCACCCGTACGGCGCACGTACGCCGCCACCGCGGGCAGCGTTGCCACATTGGAGAAATCCACAAGCACATCGGCTGCGGGGGCGTCATCAGCAGCACTCAGATCAAAGCCGATCTGGGCCACAACCTCGAACGCCGGCTCGTCCGCCTCGGTGCGGGCGGCCTCGGCGGTGGCGCGAACGAGCGTGCCCATGCGTCCCTCACCCATGATGGCGAGCCTGATGGCGCCGGAAGACGCCTGGCCGCCCGCGGCGACGCCCTGCTCGCACGCGCTACTCAATGACACCAGCCTCCTTCAGGGCCTCGACCAGCACGGCCTTGGGCCCCTCGCTCATCTGATACAGCGGCAGGCGGTAGTTCGCCCCGATGAGGCCCATCTGCGCGAGGGCCTCCTTCACCGGAATGGGGTTGACCTCGCCAAACAGAGCCGAGATGAGCGGTTGCCCCGCGACCTGAATCTTCGTGGCCCACGCCACGTCGCCGTCTAGGTAGGCGCGGCACATCTCATGAACGAGGGCCGGCTGCACGTCGGCCCAGACGCTGATCGTGCCGGACGCGCCAAGCGCCATGAGTGGCACCGTCAGTGCGTCCTCGCCCGAGTACATGCGGAAGTCGTCGGAAAGATACTGGGCGATGCTCGCGGCGTAGGACACGCTACCGCTGGCCTCCTTGATGCCCATGACGTTGGGGTGCTCGGCCAGGCGCTCCACGTTGCGCACGCTGATAGAGCAGCCCGTGCGCCCCGGGATGTTGTAGAGGATGCAGGGAATGTCCGTGGCATCAGCCGTGTGCTTGAGGTGCTGGTAGATGCCCTCCTCGTTGGACTTGTTGTAGTAGGGCGAGATGATGAGCAGTGCGTCGGCGCCAAGCTCCTGATAGGTCAGGCTCTTGGACGTCTGCACGGCAGTGCAGTTGGAACCGGAGCCCGCAATGACCGGCACGCGCCCGGCCACGTGGTCCACCACGAACTTCACGACGGAGTTGTCCTCCTCGTCGGTCATCGTGGCGCTCTCGCCGGTGGTGCCCAGCGTGAGGATGGCATCGGTGCCCTGCTCCACGTGGAACTCAACGAGGCGCTCGAGCTGGTCGAAGTTGACGGACCCATCCTCGTTGAACGGGGTGACGAGGGCGACGATGGAGCCCTCGAGCTTGCGTACGTCCATACGCTTACCTTTCCCTCGAAACGTAATCCTGAACGGAGTCGACACAGATCCGCTCCCCCACCGGGAAGCAGTCAAAGGTGGCGAAGTAGTCGCGCGGCTCCTCGGCACGGCGGATGAGCCTGCCGGAGCCGTCCTCGCACAGCAGCACCTCGGCACTCTTGAGCCGGCCGTTGTAGTTGTAGCCCATCGAGAAGCCGTGGGCGCCCGCATCGTGGATGACGAGCAAGTCGCCCTCCTCCACTTCGGGCAGGTGCCGGTCGATGGCGAACTTGTCGTTGTTCTCGCAGAGCGACCCCACAACGTCGTACACGTGGTCTGCCGCGGCACGCGTCTTGTCCGGGCCACCCGGCTGACCCACCACGGAGACATGGTGGTAGGCGCCGTACATGGCAGGGCGCATCAGGTTCACCGCGCTCGCGTCCACCCCCACGTACTCCTTATAGATGTGCTTGTGGTGGATGGCCTTCGTGACCAGGCAACCGTAAGGCCCCAGCATGAAGCGGCCCATCTCGGTGTAGATGGCCACGTCGCCCATGCCCGCGGGCACGAGGGTGCGCTCGTACTCGCGGCGCACACCCTCGCCGATAACGTGGATGTCGTTGGCCGTCTGGCCCGGCAGGTACGGGATGCCCACGCCACCGGACAAGTTCACGAAGCGCACGCGGGCACCGGTACCCGTTGCATCGAGTTCGGCCTGCAAACGCGTCACCAGCTCAAAGAGAATGCCCGCGAGCTTGGGGTAGTACCCATTGGTAACGGTGTTGCTCGCCAAGAAGGCGTGGATGCCAAAGCTGCGGGCGCCGCGCGCCGCAAGCTTCCGGTACGCCTCGAAAAGCTGCTCCTCCGTCATGCCGTACTTGGAGTCTCCCGGGTTGTCCATGATGCCGTTGGAGAGCCGGAACAAGCCGCCCGGGTTGAAGCGGCAGCTGACAGTCTCGGGAATGTGCCCCGTGGCCTTCTCGTAGAAATCGATGTGGCTGATGTCATCGAAGTTGACGATGGCGCCGAGCTTGTCCGCCAGCACGAAGTCCTCGGCGGGAGTGTCGTTGCTCGAGAACATGATGTGGTGGCCGGAGACGCCCACGGCGTCCGCAAGCATCAGCTCGCAGGCGCTGGCGCAGTCCGTGCCGCAGCCCTCCTCGCGCAGGATGTCGAGGATGAAGGGGTTGGGCGTGGCCTTGACGGCAAAGTACTCGCGGTAGCCGGGATTCCAGGCAAAGGCCTCGCGGACAGCGCGCGCATTGGCACGGATGCCCGCCTCGTCGTAGAGATGAAACGGCGTGGGGAATTGCTTGGCAAGATCTTCGAGCTGCGGCTTTGTGGCAAACGGGGTCTTGAGGTCATAGCCATGGTTGGGCAGCCGGTCCACGTCTTCCGTGGAGCGAACCTCCGCCGGGCAATCCTTGCCCCCCGCGGCCTGACCGGGCAAAACATCGTGCGGTGCGCTCATGTAGCTCCCATCGATAGCGCTCCTGCAGGGATAGGCAGGCGGAGCATGCGGGTGTGCCGGCAAGGCTTCGCGCGGCACGAACGCATCATCCGCCCACTGCAGACAGTCCCGCAGGTATCCCCCGCAGGCCCACCCGGTTCGCCGCGCCCGGCGCCCGAGTTCGGCGAGTTTGCCTCCGCATGGGGTCCGCGCCTGCCGGCTCGCCCACGCGTCCTCGCACCCGCGCCTCTATCAGTAGGGGCTACCTTAGCACGTTGGCCCCGCGCGCCGGCGCGACCTTACGTTACGGGTAGGTTTCGTGCGACAGGAGGCCAGGCGGCACAAGAGCCGCGGACGCCGCACGGACCACGGGCAACACCCAGACGGTAAGCTCCGCAAGGCAGGAAGCCAGGTCTGGTCGCATAGATTACACGCCCGCTCCGCCAACGCCGCGCCCCGCCAGACAACCGTCGAATCGCGCGGCCCCCTTATCCGAGGGCTCCGTCACGCGTAAGATGGCCGAAGCACCTGGCGGGCAAAGGCTCCGCCACTGCCATAAAAAGAACCGCGAGCAGAGATCGGGCCAACTGCCCCGACGAGAAGGCCCACGGCTCGGCAACACAAACATGCAGCGCCCTCACGCGCCCTAGAACGGAGACGCCATGGCAAAGACAGGCCCGTCCGCAACCGCCACGCCGGCCGACCTCGAGCTTCTGACCAAGTTCCGCCGAGACCTGCACGGCATCCCCGAGCTCTCGTTTGACCTCCCCGAAACCGTCGCCTACGTTCGCAGCGTTCTCGACGGCCTCGCCTGCGAGGTCACGAGCCCCTGCGAGTCCTGCGTCTGCGCCTTCTTTGACGTGGACGCCGCCTGCGGCAGGCCTGCCGGCCCCGCCACCGCCATCCGCGCCGACATGGACGCTCTGCCCATCACGGAGCGGAGCGGCGTGGCCTTCCGCTCCACCAAGCCGGGCCACATGCATGCCTGCGGCCACGACGGCCACATGGCCATGGCCCTCGCCGCAGCTTGCTGGGTCGACGAGGAGCTCACCGCAACACGCAAGCGCATCACCGCAGGTCAGCCTGCCGATTGCCCCCTGCCGCGCAACGTCCTGTTCGTTTTCCAGCCCGCCGAGGAAACCACTGGCGGCGCCAAGAACGTCTGCGAGTCTGGCGTGTTCGAGCGCTATCGGGCCGACCGCATCTTTGGCTTCCACGTCTGGCCCGACCTGCCCGCCGGCGTGGTGGCCACGCGCCCCGGCCCGCTGCTGGCGCGCGCAAGCGAGACGACCCTCACGATTAACGGCGTCTCGAGCCACATCGCCAAGGCGGCGAACGGCCGCGACGCCCTGCTCGCAGGCGCGCACTTCCTCACCAAGGTCGAGGCTCTCATGGCCGAGCTTTCGGCCGAGGAACCCTGCCTGCTCAAGTTCGGCCACATGACGAGCGGCACCGTCCGCAACGCCATCAGCGCCGAGAGCGTCATCGAGGGCAGCCTGCGCGTGTTCTCCGCGAGCATGTTCGACCGCGCGCGCGAGGGCGTGCGCACATGCGCCCAAGAGGCCTGCGACGCCTACGGATGCACCTATGACCTGCACTTTTCTGAGGGTTACCCACCCGTCATCAATGACGAGGCACTCTTTGACCTGGCACGGCACGCACTGGGAGGCATCAACGCGGGCGCCGCGGGGCGCGTGGCGGAGATCGGCGGCTCCGACATCGAGCAGGACGAGGCCGCAGGCGCCGTCCGCATGAGCGGAGACGGCCTCGCCCTCATCCCCAGCCCGTTGCTCATCGCCGAGGACTTCGCCTTCTACCAGCAGCACCTTCCGGGCCTGTTCTTCCTGCTGGGCACGGGCACCGGCATCGCGCTGCACTCGGACAACTTCGTCATGGACGAGCGCATCCTGCTGCGCGGCCTCGCCACGTATCGCGCGTTGCTGCAAACGGCGGCCCCTCGCCCCCGAGACGTAGAATCGAGCCAGTAGGCGCGGCGCCAAATGTCGGCGCGCCGCCCACCAACGACCCGGAGGTCTTCATGAAGTTCCTCATCGCAAGCGACATTCACGGCTCGGCCACCTGGTGCCGCCGCCTCATGGACGCACTCGACCGCGAGCAGCCCGATCGCGTCCTGCTGCTGGGCGACCTGCTCTACCACGGCCCGCGCAACGACCTGCCCGGGGGCTACGCGCCCAAGGAGGTCATCGCCATGCTCAATCCGCTCGCGTCGCAGGTCATCGCCGTGTGCGGCAACTGTGAGGCCGAGGTTGACCAGATGGTCCTGGACTTCCCCTGCATGGCCGACTTCACCACCGTGTTTGACTCCACGGCCACGCTGACGGCAGACGGCTCCCCCGCCGAAGCGCCCGCAGCCCCCGGCCGCGAGCTCTTCCTCACGCACGGCCACGTCTACGGCGCCGGCTTCCACAACAGCGTGGACAACCTGCCCGAACTGCCCGAAGGCTCCATCCTCCTCTACGGTCACACGCACAAGAAGGTGAGCGAGCCGGCACCCACGCACCCGGGCGTCTGGGCGTTCAATCCCGGCAGCGTTTCCATCCCCAAGGACGGAACCCACAGCTACGGCATCTACGAGAACGGCGCGGTGCGCTTCGTAGGGCTTTCGGCCGAGTAGCCGCCGCGCAAGCCGCCTAGAACTTGCTCGGGGCGCCATCCTCATTCAGCAGGCTGGCGGCGTTCTCGCGCAGCTCCGCGATGATCTTGGGGATGTCCTCGCGCTCGTAGCTCGACGTCTGGTACAGGTAGTTGAGCCAGTTGCGATAAAGCAGGTTGGCGTGCGCGCGCCAGGTGAACAGCGGCTGCTTCTCGGGGTTGTCGTCCGGGAAGTAGTTCACCGGCATCTGGATGGGAAGCCCGGCGTGGAAGTCGCGCCAGTACTCCTGCGCCAGCGTATCGCGGCCATACTCGAAATGGCCGAGCGCGTAGATCTCGCGGAAGTCGTGCGTGGCCACCAGCGCCGGGCCGCTCTCAAACCCGCGCGAGAGCACCTGCAGCGTGGGGTCGGCGTCGATCTGGTTGGCATCGGGCGCGGCGTGCCGGCTGTGCGGCATGTTGTGCACCTCGTCGAAGCCGTTGGTGAGGAAGTTGTACTCGTCGCACAGCTTCTGCGGGAAGATGCCAAACAGCTTGGACCCCAACAGGCGCTTGCGGATGCCGTGCAGGTGATAGAGACCCGCGAACGCGCCCCAGCATAGGAACATCGTGGAAAGCACGTGCTCCTTGGCCCAGTCCATAATCTCGACAAGCTCGTCCCAGTAGTCAACGTCCTCGAACGGCATCTGCTCCACCGGCGCACCCGTGATAATCAGGCCGTCGTATACGTTGTTGTGCAGGGACTCGAACGTGTCATAGAACTTCACGAGGTGGTCGACCGCGTGCGTGGCCTCGTGGCTCGACACGCGCATGAAGTCCACGCTCACCTGCAGCGGGCTTTTGGAGATGAGGCGCAGGATCTGGGTCTCCGTCTCCACCTTGGTGGGCATGAGGTTGAGCAGGACCACGTTGAGCGGACGAATCTGCTGGTTCTTGGCCACGTCCTCCTCGAGCGCATAGATGCGCTCCTGCTGGAGGATTTCCTTGGCCGGCAGGCCGTCGGGGATGTTGATGGGCATTGCGGGTACCTTTCTGCGACGCCGCGCGCGGCAGATGGAACCCCGCGGGAGCCGATGCGCCGGACGGTCTACCGCCAGCAACGAGCGTACGGGTCAAGATGGTACCGTAGCCCGGGCTAAGCTGCGCCGCATTTCGGGTGAGCGGCAGGGCGATGGGACGAACCAGAGGCTGGAGGCGGGACGGCGTCGTCTGCCGATTACATCGATTGGCTCCACTGCCCGCCCGATTACCCGCGCCATCGGCCGCCTGGCCGCCCACGCCGAAGCCACCCCCTCTTCCGCACCGCCCGACTCCGTTACCAGTCCAGCCCGCCCGCAGACCATCGGACCCTCCCGCCGCGCCACGGCAAACGACGCGCAACCGCGGGGGTATAAAGATGCCCGATTGGCAACCGTGAAAGGAGCACGCATGAACCAGGTTGTCGAGGCCCTCAAGAATCGCCGCAGCTGCAGGAAGTACACGGACCGCCAGGTTGACCCGGAGGCGCTGGCCCAGATCGTCGAGGCCGGCGAGTGGGCGGCGAGCGGCATGGGCCAGCAGGCCACGCACCTCGTCGTGGTGCAGGACCCGGATGACGTCTCCCAGCTCAGCCGCATGAACGCCCAGATCATGGGCACCACGAGCGACCCGTTCTACGGCGCGCCCACCGTGGTTGTGGTCCTGGCAGACCCGGAACGACCCACCTGCGTGGAGGACGGCTCGCTCGTCATCGGCAACCTCATGAACGCGGCGCAAGCGCTGGGCGTGGCCTCGTGCTGGATTCACCGCGCCCACGAGGAGTTCGAGAGCGAGGAGGGCAAGGCGCTGCTGGCCAAGTGGGGCGTCGAGGGCACGTGGCGCGGCGTTGGCCATTGCATCCTGGGCTACGCCGCAGAGGGCGGCGAGGCACCTGCGCAGGAGCGCAAGCCAGGTCGCGTCACCTACGCGAGGTAGTGCGATGGCCTTACTCACCAGCTATTACCTGCCGGGTCTTCATGTTGAGGACCACTCCATCGACGTGCCGCTCGACTGGCGCGGCACCGAGCCCGAGCGCGCTGCCGCCGAGGGCCTGCCCGCGGGCGAGTGCATCAAGCTCTTCTACCGCATCGTCTGTGCGCCCGAGAACGTGGGCCGCGACCTGCCACTGCTCGTCTTCTTCCAGGGCGGCCCGGGCGGCCAGGGGCCGCGCCTTCTCTCGCCCACGTCCGACGGCTGGGTTGAGGAGGCCGTGAAGCACTTCCGCATCATCCTGCCCGACCAGCGTGGCACCGGCCGCAGCAGCCACGTGAGCCGCCACTCGCTTGCCGCGCGCGGCAGGGGCCGCGATCAAGCAGAGTTCCTCAAGCGCTTCCTTGCCCGCTCGATCGTCCGCGACTTCGAGTACCTGCGCCTCACGGAGTTTGGCGGCCGGGCGTGGACCACGCTCGGCCAGAGCTATGGCGGCTTCCTCACCCTCACCTATCTGAGCTTTTATCCCGAGGGCGCGGCGGCAAGCTTCACCTGCGGCGGCATTCCGCACGTGCCCGCCAGCGCCCGCGAGGTGTACGCGCACACGTTTCCGCGCATGCTCGCCAAAACGCGTGCCTACTACGAGCGCTATCCAGAGGATGCCGTTCGCGTTGCCGCCATTGCAGACCGCCTTGCGGCCGGCGACGTATGCCTGCCCAACGGCAGCCCCCTCACGGCGCGCCGCTTGCAGGCGCTGGGCAGCGGCCTGGGCATGAAGCCCGCACAAGAACGCCTGCACAACCTGTTCGACACGGCATTCGGGGAGGACGACGGCTCGTCGTCTTCCATGGACGGCCAGCTTACGGACGGTTTCCTCATGGCGGCGCTCCAGAACCTCAGCACCGCCGGCAATCCACTCTATTGGACGCTCCAAGAGTTCATCTACGCAGACGGCACGCTTGAGCAGCCAATTCGCTGGGCAGCCGCGCACGAGTACGCTAGCCGCCCCGAGTTCTCCGCAGACACCCGCCCGCTCATGCTCACCGGCGAGGCCTGCTTCCCCTGGACCTTCGAGGACGACCCGCTGCTCGCGCCCTTCAAGCCGGCGATGGACCTGCTCATGGAGGACACGGAGTTCGACTCCATCTACGACGCCAAGCAGCTCGCCGCAAACGAAGTTCCGCTGCAGGCGGCCGTCTACCACGACGACCTCTACGTGGACCGCGACCTCTCGCTCGACACCCTGAGCAGGATTGGCCACAGCCACGCCTGGGTCACAAACGAGTTCGAGCACGACGGCCTGCACGGCAGCGCCGTGTTCCGGCACATCTTCCAGGAAGCTCTCAACCGCGGCGACCTCGAGCGCGCCCTGCAGGCATAGGCCTGCCGAACTCCGCAGGCCGCGCCCACGTTGTGAAACCCGAGCGTATGCGGCATACTTGCAGCTATGACTACTTCATTTGCCGAGCTCGGGCTTAACGAGCAGATACTTGCCGGGGTCGATTCCCTCGGCTTCACCGAACCAACCCCCGTGCAGGCCCGCGCCATTCCCGCGGTGCTCGAAGGCAAGGATGTCCTCGCCAGCGCCCAGACCGGCACCGGCAAGACCTGCGCCTTCACGCTGCCCACGCTGCAGCGCATCGCCGAGGCGGGCAAGGAGGCCAAGTCCAAGAAGCCCCTCGCCCTCGTCATCACGCCAACGCGCGAGCTGGCGAGCCAGATCGAGGACGTCACGAAGGAGGTCTGCGCCCAAACCGGCCAGTCCACCGTCGTGGTCATGGGCGGCGCCAAGTTCGACCGCCAGATCAAGGCGCTCGAGAGAGGATGCGACCTGCTCGTGGCCACCCCGGGCCGCCTCATCGACCTCATGGAGCACAACCACGTGAACCTCTCGCAGGTGCAGGTGCTCGTGCTTGACGAGGCCGACCGCATGCTGGACATGGGCTTCTGGCCCAGCGTGCGCCGCATCGTCTCGGCCTGCCCGGACAAACGCCAGACGCTGCTGTTCTCAGCCACCATCCCGTCCAGCATCAAGGGCACGGTGGACGCCATGTTGCCCGACCCCGTCGTCATCGAGATAGCTCGCGTGGGCGAGACGGCATCAACGGTGGAGGAGCACCTCTGCCCCGTCACCCAGGGCGACAAGATCTCACTGCTCGAGACCCTCATCAAGCGTGAGCAGTTCGAGCGCGTCCTCGTCTTCTGCCGCACGAAGATGCGCGTAGACGGCGTGTGCAAGACGCTCAAGGACGCCAGCCTCAAGGTCGACGTCATGCACGCAGACCGTCCGCAGAAGGCACGCGAGCGCGCGCTCGAGAAGTTCCGCTCCGGAAAGGTGCAGGTGCTCGTGGCCACCGATGTCATGAGCCGCGGCATCGACGTCTCCGGCATCGACGCGGTGGTGAACTTCGACGTGCCGATGGACCCCGAGGACTACGTGCACCGCATCGGCCGCACCGGCCGCGCGGGCGCCACGGGCCAGGCGTACACGTTCATGGCGCCGGACGAGGTGAGCCCGCTGCGCGAGATCGAGTACTTCACCAAGAAGCTCGTGCCATGCTGGGACCTCGAGGGATTCTCGTATGCCGAGGGCCGCATCGTGCCCAACGAGCACCGAAGCGCGAGCAAGCCCATGCGTAGCCTCTTCAGCGGTTCGCGCTCCCGCGGGCGCGGCTTTGGCGGTCCCCGCGGTGGCAGGTACGGTCGCCACTTCTAGGACGAGACAGGCACCAGCCGAAGATCATCCGACCTCACACAGGACAATACGCATGCGAACGGCCCGACACCCACGAAAGGAATGCCGGGCCGTTTGTGGTAATGAGGCGGCGCCCTACGCGAGCAGGCCCTCCACAGCGGCCACGATGCCGGCGGCATCCAGCCCGAAGTGAGCGATAAGCTCGTCGCCCGGGGCACTGGTGCCAAACCCGCGCATGCCCACGAACGCCTGCGGCGTGGGGCACTTCTCAGCCAGAAGCTCGGCCACGGCAGAGCCCATGCCGCCATAGACCATGTGCTCCTCGCAGGTCACGATGTGTCCCGTCTTGGCAACGCTGCCAAGAATGACGTCCTCCGCGAGCGGCTTCACGCTGAAGACGTCGATGACCTCGGCAGAAATGCCCTTCTCGGCCAGCAGGTCTGCCGCGGCGTTGGCCTGGGCAACCTCGACGCCACAGGCGGCGATGGTCACGTCCGTGCCCTCGCGCAGCACGCCGGCATACGGCAGGCCACCCTCGAACGTCTCGTCGTAGACCTCGGGCACCTTGTGGCGACCCATACGCACGTAGACGGGACCATCCGTCTCGGCCGCGATGCGGATGGCGGCCTTGGCGGCACGATAGTCCGCCGGCACCAGCACGCGCATGCCGGGCAGCGCGCGCATCATGCCAATGTCCTCGAGCATCTGGTGCGTGGCGCCGTCCTCGCCCACCGTAACGCCGGCATGCGTGGGGCAAATCTTCACGTTGAGGCCGGCGTCGCACACGGTGTTGCGAATCTGGTCATAGCAGCGGCCAACGCCGAACACAGCGAACGACGCGGTAAACGCCACGCGGCCGGTGAGCGAGAGGCCCGCGGCCACGCCCACCATGTCCTGCTCGGCGATGCCCACGTCCACGAAGCGGTCCGGGTACTTGGCGCCCAGCTTGTTGAGCGTGGTGGAGCCGGCAAGGTCCGCGTCCACGGCAGCGACGTTCACGCCCTCCTCGACGAGCTCCAGCAGCGTCTCGCCAAAGGCCTCACGGGTAGCCCTGTTAGCCATTGTTGACCTCCTTCTCGAGACGCTCGTGCTCGGCGGCGAGCTCCGCCAGCGCAACCTCGGCCTGCTCGGCGCTCGGCGCCTTGCCGTGCCAGCCCACCTGATCCTCCATGAAAGAGACGCCCTTGCCCTTGATGGTCTCGCAGATGATGACGGACGGCTTCTCGGAGCCGATGTTGCCCTTGGCCCACGCGATGGCATCGAGCACGGCGGGGATGTCGTGGCCGTTCACGCGCTTGACGTTCCAGCCAAAGGCGGCAAACTTCGCGTCGATGTCGCCCAGCGAGCAGACGTCGGTGACGTGGCCGTCAATCTGCAGGTTGTTGAGGTCGAGGAACGCAACGAGGTTGTCCAGCTTGCGGGCGGCCGCAAACATCATGGCCTCCCAGTTGGAGCCCTCCTGCATCTCGCCGTCGCCGAGGACGCAGAAGACGCGGCGCTTGTCGGCGGCCTCGCGGTCGTCAATCTGGAGGCCCAGCGCTACGCCGGCGGAGACGGAGAGGCCCTGGCCCAGCGAGCCAGAACAAATCTCGAGGAAGGGTAGGGCGTGGCAGTCTGGGTGGCCCTGGAGCTTGCTGCCCAGCTGGCGCAGCGTGGGGATGTCCTCGTCCGCAACCCAACCCAGCTGGTGGAACACGGCGTAGAGCACCGGCGCGGCGTGACCCTTGGAGAGGAAGAAGCGGTCTGCCGAGTGGTCGTTTGCGTCGGCCTCGTTGTAGGCCATGGCGCCGGAGAACCACAGTGCGCTCATGATGTCGGCGGCCGAGAGCGACCCGCCCGGGTGGCCGGACTTGGCGGCCGTGACCTCACGGATGACGTCCTGGCGCAGCTCGTTGGCGGCAAGCGCCAGGTCTGCCACGGAACGATCCGCAGGTGCCTTCGTTAGGCTCATGCGACTCCTATCCTTGACGAACGCCCCGCAGGTACGGGGCCACGTATGGACATACGTACCGTAGTTTACTGCGCTTTTCTGCGCAGCATGGCCGAATGCGCAGAGACAGAGTGAATCTCACAACCATCTGCGCGAAAAAAGGCCGGCCGAGCGCGGCGTTGCGCGTCCGGCCAGCCGTCCGTTAGCTATTGCGCGTCCGGCCGGCCATCTGTTAGCTATTGCGCGCCCGTCCGGCCGTCTGTTACCTATTGCGCGGCCACGACCTTGGCCCAGTCGGCGGCGAAGCTCTTGAGGCCGGCGTCGGTAAGCGGGTGGTGCACGCACTTCTTGAGCGCGGCGAAGGGCACGGTGGCAATGTCGGCGCCCATGAGCGCAGCCTGCGTCACGTGATGCGGGGTGCGCACGGAGGCGGTGATGATCTCGGGGCCACCTTCGGCATCCCAATAGCCGTAGCTGTAGTTCTTGACGGCACTCACCACGGTCTCGAGCTGATCCAAGCCGTTGTCCCCGATGTCATCGAAGCGGCCGACGAACGGCGAGATGTAGCGGGCGCCGGCGCGGGCGGCAAGCAGGGCCTGGGGCGCAGAGAACACGAGCGTCATGTTGACGCGGACGCCCTCCTTGGCGAGCGCGTGCGTGGCGGGCAGCGATGCCTCGCAGATGGGCAGCTTCACCACGATGTTGGGAGCGAGGGCCGCAAGACGGCGGCCGTCGGCGATCATGTCCTCCGTGGTCTCGGCGACCGACTCGGCAGAGACGGGCAGCCCCTCGCAGGCCCGGCAGATCTTGACCATGTGGTCCTCGAAGTCGGCGAGCTTGCCGCCCGTCTTGGCATAGAGGCTCGGGTTGGTGGTGACACCAGAAAGGATGCCCCAGCTCTCGGCCTCCCGAATCTCGTCAAGGTTGACGGTGTCGATGAAGAACTTCATTCGGTGCCCTCCCCATCTCGGGTAATGTCAGTTCGAATAGCATAGCGCCCGCACAGCGTCCGCAGGTCAGCGCTCGGTCAGCGGCAGCACGATTCGCCACGTGCCGCCGGGGTTGCCCAGTCACGCCCGCCTCGCCCGCCCCCGCTTTTGCGAGCACAAGCCGCAGGTAACGGGTACGCCGGCTCCTCCGCCTACGCCCTCTTCTTGCGCCGCGCCCGGAAGAACTCGCGAAGCATACCCGCGCACTCATCCGCAAGTACGCCCGGCGTCACCTCGAACTCATGGTTAAGCCGCTCGTCGTGGCTTACGTCAAAAAGCGTCCCAAGCGCGCCGCCCTTGGGGTCGGCGGCGCCATAGACGCAGCGGTCGATGCGGGAGTTGACCATGAGCCCCGCGCACATAAGGCACGGTTCGAGCGTCACGTAGACGGTGCAGCCCGTAAGTCGCCAGCGGTCCAAGGCGCGCGCCGCCTCGCACATCGCCGAGAACTCCGCATGCGCCGAGGGGTCGCGGTCGGTCTCGCGCCGGTTGTGGGCGCGGGCGACGACCTCGCCGCCCTCGATGCCACAGACGACGCGGACCCCTCCGCAGCCGTCGGGCTCCTCGCGCTCGAACCTTTCGCCACCAGACACCACCACGGCCCCGATGGGCACCTCGCCCTCGTCCGCCGCCGCGAGGGCCTCATCGAGCGCAAGGCGCATGCAGTCTTCGTCGGTCATGACTCCCCCAGCTTCCGGCCCGGCGCAGGCTGGCCGGCTGAGAGAACGCTACCACACGTCGGGCAGCCGCACGGCACGCGAGCCCGCGACGCGCAGGTCCTCGCCTTCGAGCTCGGACGCGTCAAAGGGAATCCCCGCCGCCGCCATCATCGTCGGAGCCTCGTCCACGAGACGCGCGCCGGCGAAACGACCGGGCTCGATTCCCGGCCCCGCGATCACAAAGGGCGGCTTGTCTCCGCGATACGGCAGGTGACCGTGGGTGGAGACCGCGTACTTGTAATCGGCGCTGCCGGCGGGCGTCACGAGTTCGCCCGTACAGTCTCCGCCGATGCCGTAGTTGGGGGCGGCCTCGACCATCAGCGCGAAGGCGCCGTCTGTGTGGAACTTCTCCAGCACCTCGTCGTGCGTGAAGACGTCCTGGATCAGGTCCTGCTCCACAAGCGGGCGCAGCGCCGCCTCGGCGGCATCGAGCACGCCGGCGTCGCGGACGAAGAGCTGGCCGCTCACGCCCGAGCTCTGCATATAGGCGCGCCACCCACTCACGCGGCCGTTCTCGTCCACATCGAGCAGACCGGCTTTCGCCAGCAAAACGTTGGGGCTCAGCTTGTAGTCGATGCGCAGGTGGCCATGGTCGCCCAGGATCACGAACACGGTGTCGTCGTAGGTCCCCGCGTCCTTCATGGCCTGAATGCAGCGACACAGCCAGCCGTCGTGGGCGCGCAGGGCGTCCTGCACCTCGGGCGCCAGCACGCCGTGGGCGTGGCGCGCGTGGTCGAGGTGGGCCTGGTGCGTAAACATCACGTTGGGGCGCATCTCGCGGAGAATGTCCTCGTTGCACGCGGTGTCGAACTCGTCGAGCTCGGGCGTGTGGTTGTTGGCCAGCAGGCCGCGATGGCGACGGAAAAGCTCGTAGCCCATGGGCGAGCAGCCGCGGGCGTAGATCTTGTCGAGCTCCTCGTCCTGCTTCTCGCCCGGCTCCTGAGCCTCGGGGTCGACCGTCCAGACCTCCGGCACGTTGCAGTCGATGGCCGCGGAGCCCGCCGTCACCGGCCAGCCGGTCGAGGCCGTGGAAAGCCCTGCGCGCTTGGCCCAGTCAAAGACCGTCGGGACCTTCAGGCTCGCGTAGTCCCAATACCAGTTGCGGTCCTCGATGGTGGGGTCGATGATCTGGTTGTGAGGCACGCCGTGGCGCCCGGGCCAGCAGCCGCTCATGATCGTGGCGTGGCACACATAGGTGAGCGTGGGGTACACGCAGTAGACGTTCTCGTAAATCGCCGCGCGCGAGAGGACCTGCGAGAAACCGGGAAGCTTCTCCACATCGGGCAGGTTGTCGGTGAACAGCGCGTCGACGCTCATGACGAACAGGTTGTGCATGATGCCTCCTGGGAAATGGATGGGCCCGCCGCCAATCGTGGCGACGGGCCCGGGAGACGGCCCGCGGCACCGGGGCCTCGGATTGGTTGACGGGACAGTAGCGGCACCGGGACGCCCAGCGGCGGCAGGGCCGCACGCACCAGCCGGGACCGTGGCGCCGGAACCAGCGCTTAGTTGCCCGCGAGCACCGGATCGGCCTTGGCCTTGGCGTCGTCGAGGATAGACTGGATCTGGTCGGCCGAGCTGCCCATGGCCTTCTCGATGGCGTCGGTGTAGTCCTTGGACGCCTCGGCGTAGCCGGCGTTCATGTAGTCGCCGATGGCGTACTGCATCTGGTCGAACGCCACCTGGTACTCGGGGGTCTTGGCGTAGGCCTCCTTGATGCGGTCATCGTCCTTGTCGGACTGGCGGGTGAGCAGATAGCCGGTCTTGAGGTGGTTCTTGACGGCGGCGTCCCTGCTCGTCATGAAGTTGATGAACTCGCCAGCGGCGGAGCGGCGGTCGTCCTGCAGGCGGGATGTCATAACGAGGTTGCAGCCGCCCGTCGGCACCTTGTTCTGGACGTTCTTCGGGATGAAGCCGACACCGATCTCATAGCCGCCCTGATTGGCAAGGTCGAGGTAGTTGGTGAGGTCCGCCGTGGAGCTCACCCACATGGCGACCTTCTGGTTGGCGGCGTTGGTCTTGAGCGTGTCGGAGCCGTTGGAGCCGCCCGCGAACGCGAAGTTGTGGTTGTCGACGCCGTCCTTGAGCCACTTCGCCATCTCGACGGCGGGCGCCTCATTGAACGTGCAGGTCTTGGCGGAGAGGTCGTCGCCGAAGGGCGCGCCGCCGTTGCAGTAGTTGAGCGCCGTGAGCATCCAGATGTAGGAGTAGAACCCAAAGCCGCCCACGCCCATGGACTTGAGCGCGTCGGAAGCCCTCACCATATCGTCCCAGGTGGCAGGGACCGTGTTGGAGTCGAGGCCGGCCTTTTCAAACAGGCTCTTGTTGTAGTAGAGCACCGGCGTGGAGCGCAGGTACGGAACGCCGTAGAGATCCCCGTTGACCTTGCAGTTGTCCATGAGGCCGGGCCAGAAGTCGGAGACGTCCGAGGCGTCGATGAGGTCGTCGACCTTCTGGATCATGCCGCCGTCCGCGAAGGCCTGCGTGGAGTTGATGACCATGACGGAGACATCGGGCTCCTCGTTGGCGGTGAAGGCGGTCTTGAGCTTGGCGTTGAGGTCGTCGTAGCTGCCCTGGTACTCGGCCGTGACGTGAATGCCCTTATCCCTGCCCACGGAGTCGTTGAACTCCTTGACGCGCTCCTCGTTGTTCTCCTTAATCTTGTCGGTCCAGCAGTACCAGTACTTGAGCTCGATGGTGCCGTCGGAGCTCGCCTGGGTGGCGGAGCCGTTGTTGGCGGCCGTGGGCGCGGAGACATTTCCACACCCCGTCAGCCCAGCGGTCAGCGCGCCAGCGCCGAGGAGCGAATTGAGGAGGAACTGCCTACGGGTGAAAGTGCGCATCTCTGTAAGTCCTTTCGTTTGGACTGGACGATGGAATGAGTCGGCGGCTGTCGGCGTCGAGCGGACGGCGGCGGGCCGCCGCCAGGAAAGCCGCGATGGCGCGGCCGCCGCGGGAAGGGGCGGGCTACTTATCGCCGATGTAGGTAAAGGCCTTGATGATGTGTTTGTTGGCGAAGAGGTAGACCACCATGATCGGCAGGGTGAGGACCACGTTTGCCGCCATCAGGATCTGGTAGTTGATGCCGGATTCGCTGGCGCGCATGCTCGCCACGCCGACGGGCAGCGTGCGCACCGTGTCGTTGGTGGTAAGGACGAGAGGCCAGAAGTAGTCGTTCCATGTATTGATGAACGTCAACAAAGCGCAGGTCACGATGGTCGCTTTGGCCATCGGCAAAAAGAGCTTCACCACAATCTTGAGCTCGCTCGCGCCGTCGAGCCGAGCCGCCTCGACAAGCTCACGCGGCATCTGGTTGAACGTCTGGCGCAGCATGAAGATGTTGAATGCGCTTGTGGCGAACGGCAGGATGAGCGACCAATACGTGTTGATCATGCCCCACTGGGCGAAGCGGATGAACAGCGGAAGGAACACGAGCTGTGCCGGCACCATCATGGTGACGAGCGTAACGCCGAACAGGGCTCCCCTACCCCAAAACTTGTACTGGGAGAACGCGTAGGCTGCCGGAACCACGGTCACGAACTGCATCACCAGGACCGCGAGCGTCACCACGAGCGAGTTCACGATGTACTTGCCGAAGGGGATGGAGTTCCACGCCTGGTTGTAGTTCTGCCACTGCGGGCTCGCCGGGAACAGCGACGGCGGGAACGACATCGTTTCCCCGAGCGTCTTGAGGGAGCTGGAGACCATCCACAGGAACGGGAAGAAGAACGCGAGCACAAGCAGGGCGTTCACGCCCCAGCGAACCACGCGGGCGACGGAGCGCATTACGCGGCGGCGCCCCTTGATTCGCTCGTAACGCGCGGCGACGTCGGCGTCCGCCTGAAGCTCGGACACACGCCGCTCATGCTCGTCAAACGGAGTGTGCCCCTCGTTGAGACTCGAAGCATGACTCTCGTTGAGATTCGGGGTATCCCCCTCGTTGGGATTTCGATCCATGCCTTCCCCCTAGCGATAGTGGACGCGGTTGGCGAGCAGGCGGAAGTACACGGCCGCGAAGATGGCGATGAGCACGAGCAGCACCACGCCGATGGCGGCCGCATAGCCAACCTGGTTGAACTGGAAACCGTACTGGTACAGGGAAAATACGAGCGTGTTGGTGGCGTTCTGGGGACCGCCGAGCGTCATGATCTGAATGGTCTCGAAGACCTTGAGCGATGCGATGACATCCACGATCACCAGGAAGAAGAGGGTCGGCGAGATCATCGGCAGCGTGATGCGCCGGAAGGTGGTCCAAGTGTCGGCACGGTCGAGGCGCGCAGCCTCGTAGAGATGCTCCGGGATGCCTTGGATGGCGGAGACGAGGATCAGGGCGTCGTAGCCCACGCTCTTCCACACCGAGATGAGGATGAGCGACGGCAGGGCCACGTGCGTGTCTCCCAGCCAGTCCACCGGCTGGATGCCGAACAGCCCCACGATGCTGTTGAGCAGGCCATAGTCCTTGTTCATGATCCACATCCACAGCAGGGCAACCGAAGCCAGGCTCACGACGTACGGCGAGAAGATGACGGCCTGGAGAAAACCGTTGGTGCGGGTTCGCGCTTTGAGGTAGACGGCCACGAGCAGTCCCAGACCCACGCCGAGGCCCACCACGAACACCGTGTAGATGACGGTGTTGAGGAAGGTCTGCCAGAACTCGGGATCTGCAAAGAGCGCCTGGAAGTTGCCGAGCCCCACCCACTTCATCGTGGGCGAGATGAGGTCCCACTTGAACATGGAGAGGTAACCCATGTTGAAGATCGGCATGATCCAAAAAACGGCGAGCACGATGATGGCGGGCGCGATGCAGAGATAGGGCTTGGCCATCGTGAAGATGGGGCTGTGGCGGCGCCTGGGCGCAGGGGTCGGGGCATCTGCCCGGGCACTCGCGTTCGCGGCCCCGGTCTCGAGGACGCCTTGCTTGCCGGAATTCGCTCCGCTGCCGGACGCGGTCGCCCCCTTGCCGGCCGCGGACTCTCGCGCACTCATAGCCTCACCCGCTTTTCGTCCGCGCCGAAGAGGTAGAGCGAGGAACGGTCGACCGTAAGGGTCACCGTCTCGCCCACTTCTACTTGCGGTTGATTGAACGTTTTAAATGACACGCGGCCAAACGAGGCGTCGAGCTGGTAGATGATCTCGCTGCCCATGATTTCGCGGATGGCGACTTTGCCCTCGAAGGTGAGGGAGCTTACGGGCGGCACCTCGCCGGGCGCCACAAGCAGGGCACGCGACGGACGGAAGCCGCACCAGGCAACCCCCTGCGGAAGGCCGATGTCGGGCAGCTTCGACGCCTCGAAGACGTTCATCGTCGGCGTGCCGATGAACTGCGCCGTGAACTTGTTGACCGGGTCGTTGTAAATCTTGATGGGGGCGTCGGCCTGCTGGATCTTGCCGCCGTTGATGAGCACGATCTCGGTCGCCATGCTCATGGCCTCGGTTTGGTCGTGCGTCACGTAGACGAACGTGGTGCCGAGCCGCTGGTGCAGCGCGATGAGCTCCGTGCGCATCTGCGTGCGCAGCTTCGCGTCGAGGTTGGAGAGCGGCTCATCCATGAGGAAGACCTTCGGCTGCTTCACCATGGCGCGGGCGAGGGCCACGCGCTGGCGCTGGCCGCCGGAGAGCTGGCTCGGCATGCGGTCGAGGTAGTCCGCGAGACCCACGACCTTGGAGAACTCCGCGATGCGCCGGTCGCGCTCGGCCTTGGGGACCTTTGCGTTGATGAGGCCGAACTCGATGTTGTCCCGCACGCTCATCGTCGGGTAGAGCGCGTAGTTCTGGAACACCATGGCGATGTTTCGGTCGCCCGGGTCGACGTCGTTCATGCGGACGCCGTCTATGAGCAGCTCGCCCGAGCTTATGTCTTCCAGCCCCGCGATCATGCGGAGCGTGGTGGTCTTGCCACAGCCGGAGGGCCCGACGAGCACGGTGAAGCTTCCTTCGTCAATCGTGAGGTTCATGTCCTCGATGATGGTCACTTTGTTCTCGTACGTCTTCCTGACGTGGCGTAGTTCGATGCTCGACACTACGTCTTCCCCTCTCCCGCGCCTTGCGCCACCCCGGCGCACGCGGCGCGATTGTGCGATGTCGGCGCGCGTCGTTCGGCGGGCGGCTTTGCCTGGGGGGCCGCCCGATGCGCGGCCTTGTCCGGCGCATGTCGTCCGGGACCATGGGACCGTTCGATGCATGCCGCCCGGTGATTGGCCTTGTTCAGTCCGCACCCGCCCGATGCGTTGCTTCGTCTAATTGTTGGGGCGCCGTGTTATGGGAGGGAAATGGGGAGACACATGCCGAAGGCAGCATCTCGTCATGGGGGCAGCCGCATGCCGCAAGGTTTCGTAAACGATTGGCGGAACGCGTAAAGGAGCTGCAAGCGATAGAGACACGGCCGGCTTCTCGGCTATCATGTCTCCCCGCCTTTCGTTCCGGATGTGGCGAGCGCGGCTGGACGGCACGAGCGAGAGCTGGCGCGGCAGCCAGCGCGAACGGAAACCAGCGCATACGTACGGCGCGAACGGATACCGGCGCGCCCATATGGCGCAAGCGGATTGGCTCGTCCGGTCTGTCGCCCGGACGAAAGTCGGGTAGGATAGACGAGTCATCACGCACGTCTGCGTGTCGGCCATTCGGAGGAGTGGCAGAGCGGTTGAATGCGGCGGTCTTGAAAACCGTTGGGCGACTCGTTCGTCTCGAGAGTTCGAATCTCTCCTCCTCCGCCAGAAAAGACGTGCGGCCCCGTCGGAAAACCCGATGGGGCCGCCTTATTGAGCACGTTTCCCGGTCTTTCGCTTCGACAGTCCATCCCCGCCCTTTGCCTCGCCCTCGCTCCGGCCCTTTGTCCGGCCTCGCTCCGGCCCTTTGCCTGGCTTCTTCCCTTCTTCGCCTTGGCTTTTTCAGGCCCTTTCTGGGCCCTTTCCCAACACCTTGGACTCCCTTGTTTAATTTTTACGAGTGTGAAGCTGATTTTGGGGTCACCCCAAGTAGTAGGCTCCTACGGCCTACGCAAAAGTGCAGGTCAGGGACTTGCCAAGAAAACTCGATACTCAGATGATCCGAAAAAAGCACTTCACAGTCGCATAAATTATACAAGGGGCACTCCGGAAATCGCCACGGGGCGCCCCAAACGCTCGGAACGCGGGGTGACCGACCGCAAAAGCAGCAGGCTCGCAGAAAACGGTGGCCAATCGCCGCGAAGCGTCCAGGCACCGGACGTCGACGCGCCTAGCGGCGCTCCGCCGCACGCTCGAGCTTGCGAACGCGCGCAAAGCGCACGACAGTGCACGCGAACCCAAGGCCCACAACAGCTGCAAGGACGAGGAACACGAGCTCCATAGCGTTGAGAAACACCTCGGGTCGCCCGTCGACGAAATCCGTCACGTGCTGCCCCAACTGGGCGGACATCGACCCGTAGAGCACAGATGTTGCCACCGTAAGGCCTGCCGTCTGGCCAAACGTGCGCGCAAACGCCGCAAAGCCGCCAACCACGCCCAGGTCCTCACGACGCGCAGAGCCCATGATCAACGAGTTGTTGGGCGCATTGAACATGCCGCTGCCCAGGCCATACACCACGAGCGTGATGACGACCTGTGCCATCGGAGACCCCATGCCCCAGATGCTCACGCCCAACTCGCCCAGGCACGCCAGGGCAAGACCCACGCTGGTGGGCAGGTAGCAGCCGATTCGGTCGCTCGCGGCGCCGGCAAGCGGCCCCACCACGCCGGTGATGATGGGGATCACCGTCATGAACAGGCCCGCCTCGCCGGCAGACATGCCGCGCGCGTCCTGGAAGTAGAACGGCAGGACCATGCTCTGCCCACCGATGACAAAGAAGAGAGCAAACATCGTAAACATGTTGAGCAGGAGCGTCTTGTTGCGAAGAATCCCCAGCGGGAACACCGGGTCTGGCGTACGGCGTTCCACCAGCACAAACGCCACGAGCAGCACGAGGCCGGCCACAAGCTGCGCCCACACCAGAACGTCCACGTTCTGCTGCAGCTCCGTGACCGCACTCACCACGAGCATGAGCGAGAGAAAAAGCAGCGCGCTTCCGGGACCGTCGAGCTTGCCGGGGTGCGCCGGCCGACGGTTGGGCAGGATGCGCAGGCCCATCGCGAACAGCACGATGCCAAACGGCACGTTCACGAGGAAAATGCCACCCCACGACGCCACGGTAAGGATGAATCCGCCCAGCGTAGGGCCAATGAGCGAGCCGATGCTTGCCGCCGTGGCAATCCAGCCGAGGGCATGGCCGCGCTCGTTGGAGGGAAACGTCTCGGTGATGATGCCCTGGTTGTTGGAGAATGCGCAGGCCGCACCCAGGCCCTGAACCGCGCGACCGGCGATGCACAGCCCGAGCGACGGCACGATGCCGCACATGAGCGAACCCACCGTGAACAGGGCAACGCCAATCATGAAGATGCGTACCTTGCCGTAGATGTCTCCCAGACGGCCACCAATCAGAATGCCCGCGCACGAAACCAGCAGATACGCCGTGTTGACCCACTGCACATCACCCATGCCGGCTCCAAGCTCGCGCGCCATGACGGGCAGCGCCACGCCCACGATGCTCATGTCGATGCAGACCATGAGCGTCATGATGAGAACGTTGATGAGGATGAGGGTTCGGCGATGCTCGTTGCCGTCACCGCTGCGTGGGATGTACTCGGGGTCGTAGACGCTGGTTGCGGCCCGTGCCGACACGTCCTTGGCTGGCTCCTCGCCCTTGGCTTGTTCGCTCACGTGATACCTCCGATATTTTGACGCGCATACCGTAGTACCGCGAGGCGGCGGGGCGCAAGGGCGAAGGGCGAAAGCAGCGCGTGGGTATACTTCCCCTCAATCGCCGCGGCCGAGCGGCGCAACCGAAGGGAAGCTCCATGGCCATCCTCATCGCCCTCGTCATCGCGGCCATCGTCGTGGCAGCAGCCGTCATATCCGCCTACAACGGGGTCATCACGAAGCGAAACCGCTGCAACAACGCCTGGCAGCAGATTGACGCCCAGCTCCAGCGCCGCAACGACCTCATCCCCAACCTCGTCGAGACCGTGAAGGGCTACGCGGCACACGAGTCCGAGACCATCGCCGCCGTCACCAACGCGCGCGCCGGCATGGCATCCGCGAGCACGCCCGAGGAGAAAGCCGCTGCCGACGGTCAGCTCACCGGCGCGCTTCGCCAGCTCTTTGCCGTTGCCGAGGCATACCCAGACCTCAAGGCAAACGGGAACTTCCAGCAGCTCCAGGCCCAGCTCGAGGAGACCGAGAACAAGGTGACCTACGCGCGCCAGAGCTTCAACGACTGCGTGCTCATGTACAACAACGCCATTCAGACGTTCCCAGGCGTGCTTGTTGCCGGCATCGGCGGCTTTGAGCCCCGTCAGGGCTTCGAGGTCATGGACGCGACGACGCGCCAGGCGCCCGAGGTGAAGTTCTAGTCAAGGGATTGGCGCGGCGCGCGCGGCGCCGCACGTCGCTCGGGTGTAGGCAGGCGACCCCGCACGGCAAGGTGCCGCTGACCCCAGCGCGCCTACCCACGAGGGCCCGCCGAACTTGAGAAGGCCACGGCCAAGCCCAGAGATCCAACGCCCCCCACGTACGAGGCCCGCCACCGAAAAATCAATCCGGAGGCGGGCCCTCGCCTTTTACTCAGCCTGTTTGTGACCCAAGTCTCTGCTCAAATATGCACGCTCGGGCACCGACGCGTCACGCCCAGTGCAGCGCCCAGCGCGAAGCCCCTCGTACCGTACCGCCTTCAGGAAACTTGCAAAAGGGTCTGTCCCCAATCGCAGATTACGCGCGGAGGGTCTTGCGGCCGTAGGCGCGCTCCCAGTTGGCGGTGAACTCCTGCACGGCAATCTCGGTGCCGGGATGGTCGATCATGGCGCGCACGACCTCGGGCGGCACGGTCACGGCCTGGATACCGGCTGCGATGAGCGTGTGCACCTGCTCGACACTCTTGAACGACGCGGCGATGACCTTGCTCTCCAGGCCCTGCACCTCAAGCATCTGAATGAGATCAATGACCTGGCCCAGGCCGTCGCCGTAATTGCACATGCGGTTCACGTACGGGGCGAGATAGTCGGCGCCGTTGAGTGCGGCGAGGAAGGCCTCGTCTGCGGAGTAGATGGCCGTGGCGAGCACGCCCAGACCCTCGGCTTTGGCCGCCTTGATGGTCTTGAGGCCGTTGTGCGTCACCGGAATCTTGACGTAGGTGTTCTCCGGGCGCAGGCCGCAGATGTAGCGAGCCTCCTCGAGCATGCCCTCGAGATCGGTGGAGACGGTCTGAACGAACAGCTTCTGCTCGGGCTTGAGGTAGTCGACGAGCGCAGAGATGACCTCCTCGGGCTGCTTGCCGCTCTTGGTGATGATGGTGGGGTTGGTGGTGACGCCAGCAACGTTGATGAGCTGGTCGAGCTCCTTGATGGCGTCGAGATCGGCAGTGTCGAGAACGAACTCCATGGTGATTCCTTTCCTCTCGAACGACGCGAGCACGCCGTCGCGTTGCGCGAGCTAGGCCCGCATGTCTGCGCGGTCTGCGCCGCGCCTATTCAACATCTTGGCATCCCGGATGCCAGTATAGCTACTTTCGTACACTAGTATTTTGACTTTCGTTCGAAGTTCTTTAAGCAGGCTTCGAATTGTTCGGAACCGGCAGGTTGAAGATGCCTGGCACCCACGGCCGCGTAACCCGCGACCCACACCCTACTCCCCATGCACCACCACCTTGAGGCCCTCGGCCTCGCAGGCAGCCACGGCATGTGCCACATCCGCCTCGCTCAGCTGACGCACGCCCTCACAGGCGTAGCTCTTGCCGAGCGACTCGTACTTACCCTCACCCAACTGGTGAAACGGAAGCACGTCGACGCGAATAATCCCCAGTTCCCGAGCGCGGCGCGCGTTGGCGCGCACGTTCTCGGGGGCATCGGTGTAGTCCGGAATGATCGGCAGGCGCGCCACCACACGGCTCGAAAGCTCCACGCCGGCAGCCGCAAGAGCGCGCAGGTTGGCGTCACGCACGTCCGGGTCCAAGCCACCCGTCACCTCGATGCTCCGGGCTCGGTCGGCAATCTTGAAGTCCACGAGGAACGTGTCGCAGGCGGCAGCCAGCGCCACCGGGTCCGCGAGCGGAACCGCAAGCGTGGTTTCCATCGCTGTATTGACGCCTTGCGCGTGGCAAAGCCCCAGCACGGCCGCAGAAAAGTGCTGACGAGCGGCACCCGACAGACACTCCCCGCCCGAAAGCGTCACCCCGCCGCCACTCTCCTCATAGAAGATGCGGTCACGCAACAGCTCGAAGGCCAGGCTGCTCGCGAGGCGCATGCGCCCGAGTAGCTCTTTGGCCTCGGTGGGGCAAAGCTCGGGAGGCGTGTCACACGGGCAGCCGTTGGCGTCGCGCGCGCCGTCGGCGCGAATTGAGCAGCCGATGCAGAGCCTCTCCTTCCACGACACCTCGGGCGAGAAGCTCAGGTTCTCTGGGTTGCAGCACCAGGGACACCGAAACGGGCAGCCTTTGAGGAAGGCCACCGTGCGAATGCCGCCGCCGTCGTGCAGCGAATACCGCTGCACATTGGTGACGCACTGCGTCAACGTCTCCACGATGTCCTCCTCCCATCATTTCGCCTTCGCCCACAGCGCAACCGCCCGCAACCGACCACCGCGCTCGCCTACAGCGCGCCCGTTTCACCAGCCCCGAGCCCGCCTACAACACGTGCTCGCTGCGGTTGATGATGTCGTCCTGGATCGCCTTCGAGAGCTCCACGAACATGGCACTGTAGCCGGCCACGCGCACCACGAGGTCCTTGTGCTGCTCGGGGTGGGCCTGCGCGCCGAGCAGCGTGGCACGGTCCACCACGTTGAACTGGACGTGCTGGATGCCCAGCCGTGAGAACGCGCGCAGGTACGCCGTGAGCTTCTCGATGCCCAGCTCGCCAGCCAGCGTCGCCGGCGAAAACTTCACGTTGAGCAGCGACCCGTTGGAGTCGAGCACGTTGCAGAGCTTGCTCACGCTGCGAAGGCTCGCCGTGGGGCCGTGCTTGTCGCGGCCAACCATCGGTGACAGGCCGCCGTCGGCCAGCTGCTCGTGGGCAAAGCGGCCGTCGGGCGTGGCGCCGCAGGCGGCACCCAGCGGCACATGCGCGCTCACCGTGTAGCTGCCCGGCTGGAAATGCCCGCCGCGAACGTTCTCGTACTTCTCGACCTCATGGCCGTAGTGCTCGAGGAACCGGCGACCAATCTCGTCGACCTCGTCCACGTCGTTGCCGTACTTGGGGTAGCGGTTCACGAAGGTCTGGCGCAGCACCTCGTCGCCCTCGCCCGTCCAGTTGCGGGCCAGCACCTCCAGCAGCTCGCGGTAGCCGATGCGCGGCTGGACGCGCTCGCCGTCCTCGCCCTCGCCAAAGACGACGCGCTTCATGACCATGAGCGAGTCGGCGAGGTTGGCCGTGCCCACGCCCTGCACGCCGGAGGGATTGTAGCGCGCGCCGGCGCTCGTGATGTCGGCGCCCTTCTCCATGCAGTCGAGCACGAGGGAGCTGAGCAGCGGCGTCGGCGAGGTCTCGCGATGCGCGAGGTCACAGACGTTGCAGCCGCGAACCATGAGTTCAACGTAGGTGTCGATGGTTGTCTCGACGGCCTCCTCGAGCGCCTCGAAGCTCTCGAAGCCCTCCGGGTGCTGCTCGAGCGTGATCTCGAAGCAGCGCACCATATTGAACATGCTGATGTCGTGCAGGCCGTACATGCGGCCGGGGATGGAGAGCTCCACGCAGCCCACCACGGCGTAGTCGCGCGCGTCCTCAACCGAGATGCCACGGCGCAGAAACGCCGGGATGTTCACCTCATCGTTGAAGCACTGGGGGATGCCATCTCCCAGGCGGATGATCTCGCATGCCTTGTCGTAGAGCGCCGTGGGCGTGTCCTTGTGGACGCGCAGAGAGAGGTTGGGCTGTGGCAGGCGCGTGTCGCGCTGAATATCGAGCAGCAGGTAGGAGAGGTCGTTTGAGCATTCGTTGCCGTTCTCGTCCACGCCGCCCACCACGAGGTTGAAGCCGATGGGGAACCCGGCAAAGAACGAGGCGCTCTCCGTGGAGCGGATGGCCACGATCGTGTTGGTCTTGAGGTAGAAGCACTGGATGAGTTCGCGGATGAACTCTGGGCTCTCGCCGGCGGAAACACTGGCCTGGTAGTAGGGCCAGAGGTACTGGTCCATGCGGCCAAGCGAGAGGGAGCTCGCGTTGCTCTCGTGCTGGAGGGCCACCTCCGTGAGCCACACGAGCTGGAGGGCGTCGTAGAGGTCGCGCGCCGGCTCGGTTGCGATGTGGTGCAGCACGTCCTCGAGGTGCGCGAGCTCGATGGCGCGGTGCGGCTCGGCGGCGTCGATGCGGCCGGCAACCAGGCGCTCATAGCGGCGAATGTAGGCGACCATGGCCTCGAGCGTGATGACGGAGGCCTGGTAGAAGAGGTTCTCGGGCGCGGCGGCGAGCTTCTCGCGCGCCTCGCGAAGGATGCTCCCGTAGCCGCGCGTGAGCACGAGCGGGAAGTCGCAGATGATGTGGCCTTGGCCCTTGTCCGTCTGGGCCACGGCGAAGACCTTGGTCTTCTGGGCCTCAAGGACCTCGGGGTCGGCGTGGGCGGTGTACCAGTCGTTGAGCGACTGGCCCTTCCAGAAGGGATAGAGGACATCGCGGTAGTAGGCCTTGTCCTCGTCGGAGATCTCGAAGGTATCCTGCGGCCGCGTGGGGAACTCGTCGAGCTCGTTGAGGATCCAGTACGGGCTCATCTCGGGGGAAAGAACGCCGGCGCGCGGCTTGGCGCTGCGGTTGCCCACGAGCAGGTCGAGGTCATCGAGGACGATCTCGTGGCTCTCGAGCAGGTGGCGGAGCGCCTTGGCGCGACGAATGATGGCCGGCTCGCCCTCGGTCTGCTGGTAGCTCTCCATGTAGAGACGGGCGCGCTCGACGGATACCTGACGCTTCTCCGCGAAGAGGCTGTCTTTGATGGCCTGCGTGCGCTTGGTGAGCATGGCGTCCTCCTTGGACTGCGCGGGGAGCTTGGGCTGCGCGGGAGGCCGCAGGTTGGCACCTCAGCAGAGTGGCGTCCCCGCAGCTTTGCTCCCTTTCCTGGCAGCCTCAGAATATGGGTTGGATTCTTGTTTTACAAGTATTCTTTCTTGTTTTCTATTATTTAGACCTGTGAACGGCATAATTTTGAAGGCAAACGCGATGAATTTGGAGACGCTGACAGCCAAATCTGTCGCCTAGCTGTTTAGTGCCAACAGGTTGTTTAC
>CWGY01000027.1_pt3 | contig 145759 bp, 134 predicted proteins | sample 678861 | NCBI WGS metagenome assembly CWGY01 (sample SAMEA3735962, study PRJEB9488) | human gut metagenome | biome: ENVO:mammalia-associated habitat; material: ENVO:feces | place: Malawi | collected 2009-02-27
TGCGAATTCGACGGAGCCGTCTACGGAAAGCCGAGGGAGATGCGGGAGGCGCGCAGGAGAAAGTACCTCGGGCTCGTCTCCGGCGGCACGAGCTTCACGCAGGCGGCCAAGTCGGTCGGCGTCTCCAAGTGCACCGGCAAGGTTTGGGGGAACGGGCGCGCAAGGTCGACCGGCCGCGACGGGCGCGCCCTCGTGGACTGGCATCGCGGGGGGGGGATGGCCCGCCTGCCCGAGCTCATGCTGAGCTCGCTGACGTGGGACCAGGGAGGCGCGCTCGCGCGGCACAGGAAGGCCGGCGCGGCGCTCGGCATGCGGGCCTGCTTCCGCAACCCGCGCTCGCCTTGGCGGCGCGGCACGAACGAGAACGCGAACGGCCTCCCTCGCCAGCACTTCCCGAGGGGGACCGACTCGGGCGCGTGCCCGGAGGGCCACCTCGACGCCGTCGCCGAGGGGCCCGACGACAGGCCGAGGAAGACGCCCGGGCTCATGAAGCCGAGCGAGCTCTTCGCGAAGCTGATAGACGAGTCGGAGGATGCGGCCTAGTTGGCGGGTGTTGCGTCCACCGCTAGAGTCCGCCGGGGTTGGCGGCGAGAAGAGGGACGAACAAGCCATAAAGGAAAGGCCCCACAGCCGTGGGAGTCGGTCGGCTGCGGGGCGGGAAGGGTCAAGGCGCCTCAGGCAGATGGGATGCCTTTGTGGTCGTAAACGCCGACCATACGGATGACCATACGACTTTCACGCTTAAAGTAGACGTCGAGTACATCATCGTCAAAGATATGGAACTCGTAGTGCATCCCATCGGAATATGGCGGCTTAATAATATTATGCTCAGCCCGTCCGGTTTCGGAGATCTCTCCACATTGGGCAAGCTCTTCTATGCAGTCCCTGATCGTCTGGATGATCTCGATCATCTGCTGCCGTGAGTACTTGGGCTTGAGGCGAGCCAGGGTCTCCCAAAACCGATGGGGAACCTTGACCGTCCAGCGGCTCATTGCCCGACCTCAGATGGAGCGAGACCAAGCTCGGCCAATATGTCATCCGGAACGCTTGCCGATGCGGCCGCGTCGTCGTGAATCAAGCCATATTCCTGTGCCTCGGCATAGACCATGTCCCGGCGAATGTCATCGGCAAGGTCGAGGGCGGTACCCCGAGAGAAGAGGCCGTCAAAGGGGCTTCTTCCTTCGTTGGCAACCTGCGTGACCATCACACGGACTGCCATTGGTGTAGTCAGGCCGCTCCTGGCGAACACCTCGTCAGCCCTCGACTTCACCGCGTCATCCACAGTCGTCTGAATCAGCGCCATAACAACCTCCGTATTCTAGCCTATGGGAATCCAATAATATCCCATATTTCAACAGGCGACCTCCTCTTTCAACTGTGCCACACGGAGACGAAGGACAAGCCGAGCATGGCCCGAAGGAACTGCACGGTGGCCTCCCGCTCGCGCTCGGCCTCGAACTTGCACACGAACTTCTGGATGCTGATCCCGTGCTCGGCCATTCTGAGACTCCCATCTCGTGAGTTGCTTGGGGCCGGATGCCCTGCGCGTCTGCCTTCCCCAAAGGTTGGGCCCCCTGTTGCTGCGGGACGGGAGAGCCGGGTCAAGGAGGAAGCCGGGGAGTTTTACGGCGAGGTGTGCCGGGAAAGTCGCCGGCGCCTTGACCCGGCGGGAGGTGTGGGCAGCACGTGGACGTGGGATTGGGGTCGCGCGGCGTCCCTTGCCGCGCGGTGCGAGGGAGCAGACGCGAGGGAGCCGCCCCGGAGGGAGCCGCGCCGCCCGAGCGTGGCGTGCGAAGGCGCCTGGCGCCGTAGTCCACGCGAGCGAGGAGGCGCGGCGCCTTGATATCCACCACGTGGCCCTCCTCTTCGAGAGCATCCTCTCGACGATGACGTCGCACTGGCGAACGACCCACCTCCTGGTCCTCTCGCCCCTGAAGGAGTCCCGGGCGTTGCGAAGGAGCGAGCGGGGTTGGGAGCCCGGCCGTGCCGGGTGACGCGCCGTGCGTCAATGGCGCGCGGCGTAGGGCCTGTGGAGAATGAGGCCCGGCTAGGGGATTTGCGGACCTTAAGAACGTACCTCACGGAAGGGTCTTGTTGTTAGCACCCCGGGAATAGAATCCCGGCGCAATCGCTAGCGGGCGCCATGACGGCCTGGGACGTCGTCGCCCATTGGATGGTCGGCGTGGACGCCCTCGCCCACGGCGAGGCCAAGGTCGGCGATGACGGCTGAGGAGGAGGGGCGCGGGTCTTTGCCCGACCCCTCGGAGCGCGCTCGGATGACGTCACGGGCGGCTGAGAACTCGGGGTCGGAGAGCCATGGCAGGATCGCCCTGGCCTCGGAGAGCTCATGCGCGCCGAGCCTTGCGCAAACCTCCATGAGGTCGTCCGCATCCTTCGGGGTGCGGCCGAAGCCGATGTCCTCGCAGGCATAGGCCTTCGCCTTGGCAAGCGTCTCGAGCGTGGCGACGCTCACGGAGACGTGGGTAAGGCCCCCTGGCAAGTCGAGGAGCTCGCAGTCTGCCTCGAGCATCACGTCGAGGGCGTCGACGTCATCCCACGTCGTCTCCCCGTCGTAGCCCATGACGACGTCGTTGTTGAGCCAGTCTGGGGGCAGGTCGAGGGCCTTGGCGACAGCCAGCACGGCAGCACGCTCGACCGGGGTGAGGTCAGGCGTCGCGGTGTCAATATCTGCCGTGTAGCCGGATTCCCTGAGGCCATGGGCAAGCAGGGCGAAGCCTCCCAGGGCGCGGATCTCGAGCTCACCCTGGTATCCCCTGGCGTCGAGCTCCGCGTCGAGCTCCGCGTCGAGCGCGCGGAGGGATTCGGTGAAGTCTTCCAGTCCGAGGTCTGTCCTCATGCTTTCCCTCCTGGCCGCCGGGATGGCTAGATGTAGATGCCGAGGCTCGCGTAGCGCGATTCCGGCCCAGCCGTGCGGGAGAGCCTGAGCGGCGGGTCGAGCGGACGGGCGGAGAGGATGTCGTCGAGCTGCTTGTCGCTCAGTGCGATCGCCGCGTCTGGCACGTCGCCGAGCACGGCGCGGGCGATCGCGAGCGTGACGGGCCCGACCCTGGAGAAGTCTATGGAGGACAGCACGTCGGCGTAGTAGGCCTTGCGCGGGGCCTTCTCCATGACGTGGGAGAGCATCCGGAAGACACCGTAGGCGTCGTCTAAGCCCCACTCCGAGTCGTCTGTATAGATGAACTCGAGATCCTTGGACACGCGCATCCCTCCGCTCGATTCCCACCTGGGTTCATCTGCCCGTTTGACCGATTTGGTATCATCTAACCTGTCACGATTTTCGTGACATGACATAGTAAAAAAGCAGGCCGGGGCAAAACGCGCCCCAGACCTGCGGTGTCTCTGGTGGGCCCAGCAGGATTCGAACCTGCAACCCAGGGATTATGAGTCCCCTGCGCTAACCGTTGCGCCATAGGCCCTTAGAAAAAAGGCGACGACCGAAGCCGCCGCCTGTACTAATTGGTGGAGATAAGGGGGTTCGAACCCCTGACCTCATGACTGCCAGTCATGCGCTCTCCCAACTGAGCTATATCCCCGTGAGTTGGTGCGAAAGAAATAATACCAAAAGCTAGGCCCTGGTCAAGCGCGAATTAAGAACCAACCGCCCCGAATCGCACAAAGCCGAGCTCGCATGTGGCATGAACGCTCGTAGGCCGCGCAAACCCCAGCCCCGAGCACTCATGCCGTGCCCAACTCGCTCGTGGCTTTGATGCCTATGCGAGCCGCAGCCTCATCGAGGTAGTGGCCTTCCCCGCTCACGCGCGGAATACCGTCCTTTCCCACCGCAAAGTGATACGCAAGGGGCACGCCGGTGGGCACGTTCACCGAGCGAATAGCTTCGGGGGATATGTCCTCGAGAGCCATGCGGATGGAGCGCACGACGGAGCCATGCGTCACGATCAGCACGCAGCGGTCCTTCGCGAGGACGGGAAGCACATGGGCCTCCCACCAGGGATGCAGCCGCTTGCGGAGGTCGGCCAGCGACTCGCTCCTGATCGTCGCGGGATCCAGCTCATCCAACCCGTCGGCAAAGTCGATGCCGTAGCGAGGGTCATCCGCCTGATAGAACTCAGACGTGCGGTCAATCTCGGGAGGGCGCACGTCATAGCTACGGCGATACAGATTGAAGGCCTCCTCGCCATAACGCTCGCGCATGGCAGGCCTCGTCTGGCCCTGAAACGCCCCGTAGTGGCGCTCGTTCAGGCGCCACGTTCGACCGACGGGAAGCCAGGCGCGGTCGATGTCGTCAAGCACAATCCTCGCCGTCTCGATAGACCTGCCAAGCACAGACGTCATGCACTCGACGGGCTCGATTCCCGCCTCCCGCAAAAGAAGCCCCGCGTGATGAGCCTGGACACGCCCTCGGTCCGTGAGCGGAATGTCCACCCAACCGGCAAACCTGTTGACGGCCTTGTCCGTCCAGACGCTCTCTCCATGACGCATGATGACGAGCGTAGCCATGCGGCCTCCCATCGCCCTATCGGACCTTCGCCCGAATGCCTGCGCCCACCTTATACCACCGGAAAGGCTCGCGCTCGAGACCTCATTTCACAAGTGACACAGCGTCACTAATTGGGTACCCTAGCAAGGCACACACCAGCACGGAAAGGGACTCCCCATGCCCACAATCACCACAGGCCGGAGCACCAAGCCAAGGGGCTCGGCCACAGCGCGAACGCTCACCCGTTACTGGCAGGTCACCCGCAAGCAGGGGTGGCTCTTTGCGGCAGACGTCGCGGTCACCCTCGGCTACGTCTTCTTCCTCACCTTCGCCAACCCGCTCATCATCGCCAGAATCGTCGACCTCGTGGGAGCGGGCGGCATAGGAGCCGATGAGGTGCTCCCCCGGCTCGGCCTCCACATGCTGGCGCTCGTGGCGGTGAACGTTGCCGGTCAGGCCTGCTCGAAGCTCCAGGACTACACCTGCGCGAAGCTCGAGATATCCGCCGGCTACGAGCTTGGCAGGCTCGCCTTCGACACGCTCTCCAACCAGAGCATGACCTTTCACGCAAACCGTTACTCGGGCTCGCTCGTGAGCTCCACGCAGAAGTTCATCTCGGCCTACTCGACCCTCATGGACACCTTTACCTACTCAGCCCTCCCCAGCGCCGCCACGGTCGCGTTCACGGTGGCCATGCTCGCCCCGCTCGTGCCCGCCTATGTGGCCGCACTCTCAGTGGTGCTTGCTGCCTATGTGCTCGTGGTGTTCAAGCTCTATCGCAAGATCTTGCCCATCAACGCCGCGGCGTCGGGCGCCCAGAACCGGCTCTCCGGAGAGCTCTCGGACAGCATCACCAACATCATGGCCGTGAAGACCGCCGGTCGCGAGGCCTACGAGCAGGACATATTCCGCGAGGCAAACGAGGAGGTGCGCCGGGCGGACTCCGCGCGCATGCGCCGCACGGTAAAGACGGGCGCGGTCACGAGCTCGCTCATCGTGCTGATGATGGGTCTCACGGCCGTCTTCATCGCCGGAGGCAATGCCTGGTTTGGCATCTCGGCCGGCACGCTCGTGATGATGTTCACCTACACGAACACGCTCACGGGCCGCTTCAACATGCTCTCCCAGATGTTCCAGCAGATAAACCGCGCCTTTGGCGACGCCCACGACCTCACGCTCGTCCTCGACGAACCGAGGCTCGTGGCAGACGACCCCAACGCCCCTAAGCTCAGCGTGCCCGAGGGCCACATCAGCTTCGAGGGCGTGGGATTCCGCCACGCGGACGCCGAGGAGACAGACCGCGTGTTCGACGACTTCACGCTCGACATCCCCGCAGGCCAGCGCGTGGGCCTCGTGGGACGTTCGGGGTCTGGCAAGACCACCCTCACGACCCTGCTCCTGCGCCTGGAGGACCTGCAGCGTGGCCGCATCCTCATCGACGGCCAGGACATCGCACACGTGAGCCAGGTGAGCCTCAGGCGCCACATCGCCTACGTTCCCCAGGAGCCCCTGCTCTTCCACAGGAGCATCCGAGAGAACATCGCCTATGGCAAACCGGAGGCCACGGAGGAGGAGATACGTCGCGCGGCCGAGGAAGCCAACGCCACCGAGTTCATCGACCGGCTGCCCGCCGGGCTCGACACGCAGGTGGGCGAACGCGGCGTGAAGCTCTCGGGAGGCCAGAGGCAGCGCATCGCCATCGCGCGCGCCATCCTCACCGACGCGCCGATCCTCGTGCTGGACGAGGCCACGAGCGCGCTCGACTCCGAGAGCGAACGACTCATCCAGGACGCCCTCGAGCGGCTCATGCGCGGCCGCACGTCCATCGTGGTGGCTCATCGCCTCTCCACCGTGGCGTCCCTCGACCGCATCGTGGTGCTGAGCCACGGCACCATCGTCGAGGACGGCACGCACGAGGGACTCGTGGAGGCCGGGGGCGAGTACGCGCGCCTCTGGAGCCGCCAGTCTGGGTCCTTCCTTGGAAGCGAATAGCGAGCGCAGGTAAACGCGAGCGGGAAAAGCAAGCGGGCCCCTTAGTCCGCAAGCGCAAGACTGCGGGGCCAGCGATGACAGATCCCAAGATTCGAATTGCACGCCCCCGAGGACCGCAGGACCTGCGAGCAGCCTACAGCGAGGCCAGGAATCCCCCGAGCCGATCGAGGCCACGAGCCAGGTCGTCGTCCGACACGCAGTACGACAGGCGCACGAAGCCCTCCGTGCCAAAGCAGGTACCAGGCACCAGCGCCACGCCCGCCTCCCGGATGGCACGCTCGCAAAGCTCCTCCGAGCCAAGCCCCGTGCCAGAGACGCTCGGGAACGCATAAAAGGCACCGGCGGGACGCTCGAGCTCGAGGCCCATGTCCCCAAGCCGCTCGCACACGATCTCACGGCGGCGCCGGTAGGTTTCGCGCATGGGCGCCGGGTCGGTTGCGAGCGCAACCACCGCGGCGTCCTGCAGGAAGCTCGGCACGCTCGACACGAGATACTGGTGCATCTTCTGAATCTCGGCCTTGAGCGCAGGCGCGCAGGCAAGCCAGCCGAGGCGCCATCCCGTCATAGCCCAGGGCTTCGAGAACGAGTCGACCACCACCAGCTGCTCGCGCAGCTCCGGATGCCGCACGGCAAGGCGCTCGAAGGGGTCGTAGGCAAGCTGGTTGTAGACGTCGTCGCAGATGACGACGAGCCCCTCGCGCGCAGCCACCGAGGCCACCGCGTCGAGCGTCTCGGTGGAGTAGACGCAGCCCGTGGGATTGTTGGGCGACGTGAGGACGAGTGCCTTCGTATGCGGCGTCACGAGTACCTTGAGCGCGTCGGGGTCGACCTGAAAGCCATTCTCAGACGTGTCGAGGAAACGCACCTGACCATGGAACGAGCGCACGAGCGTCTCGTAGAGGCCAAACGTCGGCACGGGAATGACGACCTCGTCACCCGGGTCCATTAAAGACGCAAGCGTGGCCGCAAGGGCCTCCGTGGCGCCGCAGGTGACGATGATCTCGTCCGGACCGTACGAGAGGCCCTGGCCCGCCATGTGGCACGAGAGCGCCCCGAGCAGCTCGGGACGCCCGTTGTTGGGTGGGTAGTGCGTGAGGCCGCGCGCGAGGGACTCGGAGACGGCCGCCCGAATCGGCTCTGGCGTCTCGAACTCGGGCTCGCCGAGCGTGAGCTTGACGCACCCGGGAACCTCGTTGGCGAGGGCCGTGAAGCGCCTGATGCCGCTCGTGGCGAGGCGGGCAAGGTCGGAGTTTGTGGAACGCATCGCGTGGCCTCCAACATGGTGACGAGAGATACGGAAAGGCCCACGCGGCGCCCCTCATACCCAACGAGAGGCGAAGCCGCGTGGGCCAAGAATGGTGACTGTGACCTAGGCCCGCTGCGAGCGAACGAGCTCGGCCACCTTGGCGACCACCTCGTCGAGCGAGACCTCGCTGCGCTCGCCCGTGGCGCGCACCTTGAGCTCGCAGGCACCGCCCTTGACGGCACGCTTGCCAAACACGAGCTGGTATGGGAAGCCCATCAGGTCGTTGTCGGCAAACTTGACGCCAGCACGCTCCTTGCGGTCGTCCACGACGACCTCGATGCCCTCGGCGGCAAGCCCGTCGACGACGGCCTTCGCGGCAGGCCAGACGAGGTCGTCGTTGACGTCCAGGGGAACAACGGCAACCTCGTACGGAGCCACGGAGACGGGCCAGATGATGCCGTGCTCGTCGTTGTGCTGCTCCACCACGGCCGCGAGCGTGCGGGAGACGCCCACGCCATAGCAGCCCATGAGCAGCGGCTTCTCCTTGCCGTCCTCGTCCATGAAGGTGGCGCCCATGGCCGCGGAGTACTTGGTGCCAAGCTGGAAGACCTGGGACACCTCGATGCCGCGCGCGCCCGCAAGCGGCTTGCCGCAGTGCGGGCAGGGGTCGCCGGCGACGACCGTCACGAGGTCGGCCCACTCGTCGACCTCGAAGTCGCGGCCCGGGCACGCGCCGGTGTAGTGGTAGTCCACCTCGTTGGCGCCGCAGGCCCACTTCGTGGAGGACTTGAGGCTCTCGTCACAGACAAGGCGGATGCCCTCGGGAAGGTTCACCGGGCCGATGAAGCCCTTGTGCAGGTGATTCTCCTCGAGCTCCTCCTCCGTCATGAGGTGGTACTCGCCAAAGAGGTGCTCGGCCTTGCAGTCGTTGAGCTCGTGGTCGCCCGGAACGATGCAGACCACGGGCGTGCCGTCTTCGGCGATGAGGGCCAAAGACTTGCGGGTGCCGTTCTCGGGGAAGCCGAAGAACTTGGACACCGCCTCGATGGTGCCCATACCAGGGGTGCTCACCTTCTGCAGGGTGCCGTCGCCCGGGCCCTCCGTGACCGCGACCTGCGTGGAGGCCGCCTCGTCGTCGGCCGCGAAGCCGCAGGCGTCGCAGTAGACCAGGCTCGCCTCGCCGGCGTCAGCGAGGGCCATGTACTCGACGGAGGTGTCGCCGCCGATCTGGCCGGAGTCGGCCACCACGGGCAGGGCCTTGAGCCCGCAGCGGGCGCAGATGTTGGCGTAGGCCCGCTTCATGTCGTCATAGGTCTCCTGCAGGCTCTCCTGCGTGGCGTTGAAGGAGTAGCCGTCCTTCATGATGAATTCGCGGCCGCGCATGAGGCCAAAGCGCGGGCGGATCTCGTCGCGGAACTTGTCCTGGATCTGGTACAGGTTCACGGGAAGCTGCTTGTAGCTCCTCAGCTCGTTGCGCACGAGGTCGGTCAGCGTCTCCTCGTGGGTGGGGCCAAGCACGAAGTCGCGCTCGTGACGGTCCTTGAAGCGCATGAGCTCGGGGCCGTAGGCGCCGATGCGGCCGCTCTGCTCCCAGAGCGCGGCGTCCACCATGATGGGGGTCAGGAGTTCCTGGGCCCCGAACGCGTCCATCTCGTCGCGCACGATGGCCTCGATCTTGTTCAGGGAGCGGATGGCCAGCGGCAGGTACGTGTAGAGGCCGGCCGCCTCCTTGCGGATCATGCCGGCACGCAGCAGCAAACGATGGCTCGCGAGCTCCGCCTCGGCCGGGTCCTCCTTGAGCGTGGGCGCGTAGAGCCTGGACATGTACATGGGCCTCATGGGCAATCCTAACTACGAAGTTGCAACGTTCGAGATTCTACCGCTCGAAGCGCTCGGATATCTCGCTGAAGAGCTCGTCGACGATCCGGTCCTCCGGGACCTTGCGAAGGGTCTCGCCGCCCGCGATGAGCAGGCCCGTTCCCTTGCCGCAGGCAACGCCGATGTCTGCCCCGCGCGCCTCGCCGGGCCCGTTCACGACGCAGCCCATGACGGCCACGGAGATGGGGGCCCTCACGGCCTGCAGCCTGCGCTCCACCTCGCCGGCGATGTCGATGAGGTTGACCTGGCAGCGCCCGCAGGTGGGGCAACTCACGAGCTCGGGCGTGCGGCGACGCATGCCAAGCGACTGGAGCAGCTCCCAGGCCACCGGCACCTCCTCGGTGGGAGGCGCCGTGAGCGACAGGCGCATCGTGTCGCCAATGCCCTCGGAGAGCAGGACGGCAAGCGCGCTCACGTTCTTGACCGTGCCCTGGCGAACAGTGCCCGCCTCGGTGACGCCCAGGTGGAGCGGCACGTGCGGCAAAAGGCGCGAGAGCTCGCGGTTGGTGAGGATGGTCGCGGGGACGTCGTGGACCTTGGCGGACAGCACGATGTCCTCAAATCCGCGATCCTCGAAGTGACGCACGAAGCTGACGGCGCTTTGCACGAGCTTCTCGGGCTGCGTCAGGTCCTCGCGCGCGTCGATGGCCCGGTCGAGCGAGCCGGCGTTCACGCCGATGCGGATGGGGATGCCGGCCTCGCCTGCCGCGTCGATCACCGCGTCGACCCGCTCGAAGGAGCCGATGTTGCCGGGATTGATGCGCAGGGCGGAGGCGCCGCGACGGGCCGCCTCGATGGCAAGGCGATGGTCGAAGTGGATGTCGGCGACGACGGGAATCGGGGACTCCGCGCAGATCTCGCGGAACCCGTCGAGGGCATCCGCGTGGGGAATCGCCACGCGGACGATCTCGCAGCCGAGGGCCTCGAGGACGCGAATCTGGGCGAGCGTGGAGGTGGGGTCCGTCGTCTTCGTCGTGCACATGGACTGCACCGAGACGGGGGCGCCGCCGCCAACGGCAACGGCGCCCACGCGCACCTGATGGGTAAGATCGCGCGGCAGTGGCATGGAGCCGTCTGAGCCGATGCGAAGGTCAATCATCTGAGGCTAGCCTCCAAGGACGAAGCGTACGATGTCCTGCCTGAGGACGAACACAAACAGCAGCATGGCCAGGGCGAGGCCGACGTAGGAGAGGTAGGTCTGCGCCCGATAGGGCACCTGACGCCGGCTCACGAGCTGGACGAGCTCGATGAGCACCTTGCCGCCGTCCAGAGGCGGGATGGGGATGAGGTTCATGAAGCCGAGCGAGAGCGAGATGGCCGCCATGAGGAAGAGGAAGTCCGTGACGCCGGAGGAGGCAGCCTCGGACGCCATGACCGAGATGCCCACCACAGAGCTCGACTGAGACACCACCTCCGCGGCATGCTGGGGCTGGAAGAGCTGCAGCACGTAGCTGGCGGTCATGCCAACGTAGTTCCACGCCACGCGCAGCGAGTCGAGGATTGCGGGATGGTAGAGCTCGGTCGAGGCCGTGACGCCAAACATGGACTGCCCCGGGAAGGCAGAAGGATCAATCGTGGTGGCGAGCTCCTCGCCGGAGCGCTCGTAGCGCAGCTCGAAGGGCGAGCCCGCGGCTATGGCAGCCTTGAGGGCGGAGCCCATCTCGGTCCACGTGGCGACCTCTTTGCCGGCGACCGAGGTCACCCTGTCTCCCGCCTCGATGCCGGACGCCTCTGCCATGGAGGACGCCTGAACCGCGCCCACGACGCTCACGTCGCGGGCGACCGTGACCCCGCCCACGCTCAGGGTGCCGGCGACAAGCGCGAGGCCCAGGACGATGTTGACGGCAGGGCCCGCAAGCAGGGTCACGAGGCGCGCCGCGACCCCCTTGCCCTGGTACGTGCGAGCGCGCTCGGAGGCAAGCAGGGCCTCGGCCCCACCCTCGGGGAGGGTATGCGGCTCCCCAGCCTCCGTGGAGCCCGTCTGGGAGAAGTCATGGCCACGGTCGAATGCCGTGAGCAGCCTCGCGTCGCGACGGACCGTCTGAAAGCTCTCGGGCCACTCCTTCTGGCCGGGCGTCTCGCCAAGCTCCGGGTCATAGTGGGGCTCAACGCTGGCCCAGTCGACGAGCACGGCAAGGGCGGAGAGGGCCTCGTCCTCGGAGCAGCCCGCGTCCCCGGCTATCTGCGCAAGCGTCGCCCTACCCCTGCGCGCAAGGCTCCCCAACACCGCCGCCGCATATGCGCCTGCCTCGCCATCCATGCCGCAGATGCGCGTGTAGCCACCAAGCAGGATGGGCGTCACGCCAACCTCGGTGCCCCGCGAGCGGCTGCGCCAGGAGAGGCGAAGCCGGCAGGGCATGCCAAGGAAGAACTCCGTCACGCGCATGCCAAAGGCGCGCGCGGAGAGGAAGTGGCCGGCCTCGTGCACGAAGACGAGGACGCTCAGCAGCACCACGCCCCAGAACACGGCCGAGGCGACACTCGCAAGGACGCTCATCGGCGCATCCCCTCCAGGGCCGCCTGGGCGCGACGGCGCGCGTCCCCGTCAACCTCGGAGATCTGCTCGAGCGAGCACACCGGCTCCACGCGCGTGCCGTCCATGACGGACTCGACGACGCGATCGATGTCGCAGAAGCCGCAGGCACCCGCGCGGAAGGCCGCGTTGGCAACCTCGTTGGCGGCGTTCATCGCGCACGGAAGCGTGCCACCCACACGGCCCGCCTCGAGCGCGAGGGCAAGGCACCTGAAGGCCTCGGTGTCCGGCGCCTCGAAGGTCATGGGGGCAAGGCCTCTGTAGTCCACGCGCTCGCACGGGGACTCCCAGCGCTCGGGATAGCTGAGCGCGTACTGGATGGGAATGCGCATGTCCGAGGGACCGAGCTGCGCCTTCACGGAGCCGTCGGCGAACTCGACCGCGGAGTGAATCCGGCTCTGGCGGTGAACCAGGACGTTGATGTCGTCCACCGGGACGTCAAAGAGGTGGTGCGCCTCGATGACCTCGAGGCCCTTGTTCATGAGCGACGCGGAGTCGATGGTGATCTTGGGCCCCATGGTCCACGTGGGGTGCGCGAGGGCCTCCGCGGCCGTCACGCGCTCGAGCTCATCGCGGCTGCGGCCGAAGAAGGGGCCGCCCGAGCACGTGAGCCAGATGCAGTGCACGTCGCTCCTGCGCTCGCCCACGAGGCACTGGAAGATGGCGTTGTGCTCAGAGTCCACGGGAAGCACGCGGCCAGGCCTGGCCATCGGCATGAGCAGGTCGCCACCCGCCACCAGGGCCTCCTTGTTGGCCGGAGCCCAGACCTTACCTGCCAGAAGCGCCTCGTAGCTGGCCCAGATGCCGGCCTCGCCCACCACGGCCACAAGCACGCAGTCAACGTCGGGCAGGCTCGCGAGCCTCGTCACGGCATCCCGCCCAAAGTCGACCTCGCAACCCTCGGGAAGCTCGGAGAGCGCCGGGTCTCCCCTCCTGGCCTCGTCGGCCACGGCCACGTGAGGCACGCCAAATTCGCGCGCGGCCGCAACGAGCCTCTCGCACGAGGAATTGACGGCCAACGCCGTTACCTTGAGCTTGTCCGCATGCTTGCGGCAGACGTCGAGCGCCTGCGTGCCAATCGAGCCAGATGAGCCCAGGATGGCTACCCTGAGCGGCCGATGCCGCTCGGCGCGAGCCCAGGTGTCCTCGAAAATCGTCATATGATTCCCCCAAAGCGAAGGACGAAGTAGGCCGTCATCGACGCAAAGAGCATCGAGTCAGAGCGGTCGAGCAGGCCGCCGTGGCCGGGCATGAAGTTGCCCGCGTCCTTGACGCCGACGGAGCGCTTGAGGCGGCTCTCGAACAGGTCGCCGACGACCCCCGCGGCGCCGCAAAGCACGCCTCCCGTCACGGCAAGCATGGGGTTGATGTCCTGCACCCTGAGCCACGCGAGGATGAGCCAGATGAGCACGGAGCCGGCAAGGCCCCCGACGAGGCCCTCCCAGCTCTTGTTGGGCGAGATGCGCGGGGCCAGCTTGTGCCGGCCGACGCGAGACCCCACGAGATAGGCGGCGGCGTCGTTCACCCAGACCGAGCCCATGACGCCCAGCGTGAGTAGGGCGCCCTCGACCCCGGGCTCGGAGGCCCTGATGGTGACGACGGCCGAGAACAGCAGGCCCGTGTAGATGGCGCCAAAGACCGTGACGGCCGCGTCGGCGATGGTTGCCCTTGGCGTGAGCACGTACCAGGTGCCCACCGCAAGCATGCTGAGCAGGGTCACGGCGGTCTCCGCCTCAGGCCTGAAGAGCGCCACCACCGGATAGAGCACGGCAGCAGCAAGGCCTATGAACTCGTTGGGCATGCGCCCGCCGAGACGCGCGATACGGTAGAACTCGGAGCAGCACAGCCATGCCATGGCCGTGATGAGCACCATGGTTGGGAACCTGCCCCAGAACAGGCAGGCAAGCACGCAGAGGACATAGATGGTGCCGCTCGTGGTTCGGGTGAGGAACTTCTCCGTCCACGAGCGGGCGCGCTGGGACCTGAGCCCGCCGATGACGCGCTCGCCCTCGCGTGCCTCGCGCCGGCGCTCGAGGTTGTCGGACGCGGAATCGATGCTGCGAGGCGCGCGCGTGGAAGTCGCCAGCGTCTCCCGGGCCTTCTTCCCCGCCATCACTTGGCGATCACGCCGCCGAACCGACGGTCTCGCCCCTGGAAGGAGCGGATGGCGCGAAGGAGCTCCCAGCGGGAGAAGTCGGGCCAGAGGGTGTCCGTGACGTAGAACTCGCTATAGGCAAGCTGCCACAGCAGGAAGTTCGAGAGCCTCAGCTCGCCGGAGGTGCGGATGAGCAGGGCCGGATCGGGCAGGCCGGCCGTGTAAAGCGAGGACGAGACAGCGTCCTGATCGATTTGCTCGGGCGAGATTTCTCCGGCGAGCACGCGCTCGGAGAGCAGACGCGCGGCACGGGAGAGCTCGGCACGGGCGCCGTAGTTCACGGCCAGGGTGAGCGTCATGCCCGTGTGGTTCGCGGTCTCGAAGAGGCCCTGCTCGAAGACCTCGCGAGTCTGGGCGGGAAGGGCCTCGATGTCCCCGAGGAAGACGAGGCGCACGTTCTCCTGATGAAAGAGCGGCAGCTCCTTCACGAGCGTGGTCGCAAACAGGTGCATGAGCAGGTCGACCTCATGCTGGGGGCGCTTCCAATTCTCCGTGGAGAAGGCGTAAGCGGACAGGACGTCGATGCCGAGGCGGACGGACGCGGTGATGGTCTCGCGCAGGCTCTTGATGCCCGCGACGTGCCCCTCGCCGCGCTCCTTGCCCTGGCGGGTTGCCCAGCGGCCGTTGCCGTCCATGATCACCGAGATGTGGGAGGGCAAGCGGTCCAGGTCGACGTCGCCCAGAGAGATGTCCTCGGGCGGATTCGCGAAGTATTCGACGAGCTTTTCATCGTCACGCTGCACGTGGGTCTCCAAATCCTCGGACCAACAGATAAGAGCAGGTAGCAAGCCGAACAAGTACGCAGCGATTGCATGCGCATATGCAACGGCCCGCCGTTGCATCGAGCCATTATCGCACGGAAGCCCGAGGCGCGCCCAATGCGAACGAAACCCCTAGACGGCAAAGGGCCGGAAACACAGAGCGAGGCCCCCGCAAAACGGGAGCCTCGCAGAGAAACCGGAAGTGGAGACGGACACTCTCCAAGCAAGAAGAGCCGCCCGATGCCTAGATCTCCATAATCTCGGCTTCCTTGGCCTTCGTGGCCTCGTCAATCTTCTTGACGAACTCGTCGGTGAGCTTCTGTACCTTAGCCTGCTCGCGACGAACGTCGTCCTCGGAGAGCTCCCCATCGCGCTCGAGCTTGGCGTTGGCCTCGCGACGGACGTTGCGGACGGCAACCTTTGCCTCCTCGCCGCAGGCCTTGCAGTCCTTGGCAAGCTGCTTGCGGCGCTCGCCCGTGGGCTTCGGGAACGGCAGACGAATGACGACGCCATCGTTGGAGGGAGTAATGCCAAGGTCAGACTGGGAGATGGCCTTCTCGATGGCGTTCAGGATGCTCTTGTCATAGGGCTCGACGAGCAGCATCGTGCCCTCAGAGACGCGCACGCCGGCAAGCGCCGTGATGTTCATCGTGGAGCCGTAGGCATCGACCTCGATGGAGTCGAGGATATGCGGGTTCGGACGGCCCGTCCTGATGTTGGCGAAGTTGGCTCGAAGGGCCTCGAGGCTCTTCTCCATGCGACCGCGCGCCGTGTCCAGAATCTCACTCATTAGTTGGTCTCCTCCCCAACGACGGTGGTGCCAACGGGCATCCCCTTGAGGGCGTCGGCGAAGACGCCCGGCTGGTCGATGTTAAAGACGATCATGGACATGTTGTTGTCACTGCACAGGGCGGTAGCCGTGGCGTCCATCACCTTGAGGTCGCGCATGAGGACCTCATGGTAGGAGATGGTATCGAAGCGCTTGGCCTCGGGATTCGTCTTGGGGTCTGCATCGTAGATGCCGTCGACCTTGGTGGCCTTCATGAGGCAGTCGGCGTCTATCTCGCAGGCACGCAGCGCAGCTGCCGTGTCCGTGGTGAAATAGGGGTTGCCGGAACCCGCAGCGAAGATGGCGATGTAGCCCTTCTCCAGGTGCTTGATGGCACGACGGCGGATGTAGGGCTCGCAGACCTCGTCCATCTTGATGGCGCTCATGACGCGCGTGGTCATGCCGTGGCGCTCGAAGCTGTCCTGGAGCGCGAGGGCGTTCATGACCGTAGCGAGCATGCCCATGTAGTCTGCCTGGGCGCGATCCATACCGCCAGCGGCGCCGGCGACGCCGCGGAAGATGTTGCCGCCACCAACGACGACGCCAATCTCGATGCCGTCGTCGTGGATGACCTTGATCTCCTGGGCGAGGTGGTCGACGACCTTCGGGTCGACGCCGTAGCCAACAGAGCCCATGAGCGCCTCGCCGGAAAGCTTCAGCAGGACGCGCTTGTACTTGTAGTCCGTCAAGGGACTCCCCTTCCATCGGGCCATAGATTCTTATTGATTCTAGCAGAGGGGCCCGACGCACAATGCGCCGGGCCCCTCTCACAATGCAACTATGCGACGCTACCTTGCGAGGAGAACCTACTCGCCGAAGGTAAGGCGCCTGAAGGCAACAACCTCAATGGTGTCACCGAGCTCCTTGCCAACCTTCTCGGCATACTGGCGGATGGTGATGTCGCCATCCTTGATGAAGGCCTGCTCGGAGAGGACGGACTCGGCAAAGAACTTGTTGAGGCGACCCTCGGCGATCTTCTGCTGGATGGGCTCGGGCTTGCCGGACTCGGCGGCCTGGGCCTTGTAGATGCTCATCTCGTGCTCGACGACGTCGGCCGGGACATCCTCACGACGCGCGGAGATGGTGCCGGGGATGGCGGCAGCCTGCATGGCGCAGTCGTGGGCAAAGGTCTTGAAGGACTCGGCTTGGGCGGTCTCGGGCTTAGAGAAGGAGAACTCGACGACGGTGCCCACCTTGCCATTGGCGTGGACGTAGGTGCCAAAGGCGCCGTTCTCGACGGCGAGGCGCTCGAAGCGAGCAACCTTCATGTTCTCGCCCATGACGTGAATCATCTCGGTGAGGGCGGCCTCGACGGTCTCGTCCTGGGAGAACTCGGCAGCCTTGAGGGCCTCGACGTCAGCGGGGTTGGCCTTGGCGACAACGGCGGCGACGTTCTTGGCAAAGGCGGTGAACTTGGGGTTGGTGCCCACGAAGTCGGTCTCGCAGGTGACCTCGGCGAGAGCGGCGGTCTTGCCGTCCTCGGAGACATAGGCGGCGATGGTGCCCTCGTTGGTCTCGCGGCCAGCCTTCTTGACAGCCTTGGCCATGCCCATCTTGCGAAGGACGTCGACGGCCTTCTCGATGTCGCCATCGGCCTCGACGAGAGCCTTCTTGCACTCCATCATCGGGGAGTCGGTCATCTCGCGGAGCTGCTTGACGAGTGCGGCGGTAATCTGAGCCATGTGTGCCTCTCTCTCGACTTGGAACTTCAAATCAAACGAGTTCATTGTAACGGGGCGCCGCCCGAAGCGGACGACGCCCCACATTTCACCTTATGGGCTGTCGAAGGCCTTACGGCTACTCGGCGGCGGGAGCCTCGACGGCGGGGGTGGTGCTGCCCTTGGCCATCTCCTCGGCCGTGATCTGCTCCTTGCCGGTGCCGGCGAGAATGGCGTCGGCCACGAGCTCGGTCATGAGGGAGACGGAGCGGATGGCGTCGTCGTTGGCGGGAATGCCAAAGTCAACGACGTCGGGGTCGGAGTTGGTGTCGAGCAGGGCGACAACCGGGATGTGCAGGCGGTTGGCCTCGCGGATGGCGAGCTCCTCACGCTTGGAGTCGATGACGAAGAGGGCCTGCGGGAGCTGCTTGAGGTCGCGGACGCCACCGAGGTTGCGCTGCAGCTTCTCGAGCTCCTTGCCGAGCACGGCCTGCTCCTTCTTGGGGAGGGCGCTCATGCGGCCGTCCTCGACCATGGCCTCGAGCTCCTCCATGCGGCTGATGCGGGAGCGCATGGTCACGAAGTTCGTGAGCACGCCACCGAGCCAGCGCTGGTTGATGTAGGGCATGCCGCAGCGCTCGGCCTGGGTGGCGACGGGCTCCTGGGCCTGCTTCTTGGTGCCGACGAAGAGGACCTTGCCGCCCTTGGCAGCGGTCTCCTTCAGGAAGGTGTAGGCGCGGTCGGCGTCCATGATCGTCTGCTTGAGGTCGAGGATGTAGATGCCGTTGCGCTCGCCGAAGATGTACGGCTTCATCTTCGGGTTCCAACGACGGGTCTGGTGGCCATAGTGGCAACCGGCCTCAAGAAGGACGTTGAGATTAATCTTTACTGCCATGGTGCTACCTCTCTCGGTTGGCCTCCGCACTGGTCATCCCCGTAGGGCCACCCGGATGTCCGGGCACCGTGGCTTACGGGTCGCAGCGCGTGTGATGTAGTGCTGGCGATTGCACAGCGGTGATACAGATTACCATCCAGCCGCACACCGCGCAAGGGAATCTTTATGCACCTAAGCCATGCCGCGGGGGTGGGCCATGACCGCTGCCTCCCGGAGCCGGTCGCTCGTGAGGTGCGTGTAGATCTGCGTGGTGGAGAGGCTCTCGTGACCAAGCAGCTCCTGGACGCTCCTGAGGTCCGCGCCGCCGGCCAGGAGCTCCGTGGCGTACGTGTGCCTCACGGCGTGCGGCGTAAGGGATGGGTCGAGCCCCGCTGCGGCAACGAGCCGCGAGAACCGGGCCCTCAGGGAGTCGGCGGACATGCGGCGGCCGCGCCGGGATAGGAAGAGCGCCGCAGACGGGCAGGACGCGCCCGCGCGGGCAAGCGAGGGCCTCCCCTCCTCCAGGTAGGCTCGGGTAGCCGCGAGGGCGCGTTCGTACACCGGAACGATGCGCTCCTTGGACCCCTTTCCGAAGAGTCGCACCTGGCCCTGGGCAAAGTCGACGTCGGCAACGTCGAGGCCCGACGCCTCTGAGACACGCGCGCCGGTGGCGTAGAGCAGCTCCACCATGCAGGCGTCCCTCACGCCCACCTCGTCCAAGCCGCAGCACGAGATGAGCAGCCGCACGTCGGCGTCCGTCATGGTCTTTGGCAGCCGCTTGGGAAGGTGGGGGCTCGAGACGACCGCGGCGGCGTCCTCGTTGGCATACCCCCTTCTGAGCAGCCATTTGTAAAGCGCGCGCACCGCCGAGAGGTGGCGGTTGATGGTTGTCGTCGCATAGCCGGCGCGTGAGAGCCCCCCGAGCCAGCCCCTCAGCTCGCGATGCTCGACCACCAGCGGGTTCACGCCCGCCCGCCTCGCCCAGTCCGAGAACTCGGAGAGGTCGGTCGCATAGGCCCTCACCGTGTTCGGGGAGAGGTTTCTCACCTCCCCCTCATAGGAGAGGAACTCGGAGACGCGCAGGTCGAACTCATCCTGGGCAGCGCCCCGCAGCTCGCTTGCCGATAATACGCTCCCAAGAGATTCGCCCTCCGGAGCCTCGCCCACCGAGACGGCCCGAACCTCACGTCTGGCCCCGGGGCGCTCTGCCGCCGTAGCCTCGCTCCCCAGGCGCTCGCTCCCCAGGCGCTCACTCCCCAAAGAGGTCACGACGCTGCTCGAGATAGGCCGCAAGGTCGGCCAGCGCCCGGTCCGCATAGGCGGCATAGCGCTCGCGCTTCTTGAGACGGGGACCGCCGAGGGGCGGCACGATGCCAAAGTTGACGTGCATGGGCTGGTAGGGGCTCGTCTCGGGGCTGGTGGCATAGGACACCAGCGACCCAAAAGCGCCCGTGCGCGGCAGCTCCACCGGCGCCAGGCCCCTGAGGTCTGCGAAGGTGTTCAGGGCGGCGAGCAGGCCGGACGCGATGGCCTCCGTGTAGCCCTCGGTGCCCGTGATCTGGCCAGCGAGCCTCACCGTGGTGCCAGGCACCGCGAAGGTGCGGTCGAGGCAGCGCGGCGAGTCGACGAAGGAGTTGCGGTGCATGACGCCGTACCGGAAGAACTCGGCGTTCTCGAGGCCGGGGATCATGCGGAAGACACGGCGCTGCTCCGGCCACGTGAGGTTCGTCTGGAAGCCCACGAGATTGTAGGCGGTGCCCTCCGAGTTCTCGGGCCTCAGCTGCACGACGGCCCAGGGCCTGCGCCCGCTCCGCGGGTCAGTGAGGCCCACCGGCTTCATGGCCCCGTAGCGGGCGGCATCCAAGCCGGTGCGCGCCACCTCCTCGACGGGCTGGCAGGCGCAGAAGAGGTCGCTCTGCTCGAAGTCCTTCGCGACGACGCGTTCGGCACCCAGAAGCTCGCCGATGAACGCCTCGTACTCCGCCTTGTCCATAGGGCAGTTGAGGTAGTCTCCGGCCCCCTGCTCCTCGTAGCGTGACTGCGAGAAGACAACAGAGCGGTCGATGCTCTCGGCGTCGACGATAGGGGCGGCCGCGTCGAAGAACGAGAGCGAGGAGGAGCCCACGAGCTCGCGCAGCGCACCGGCAAGGGCGTCGGAGCACAGGGGGCCGGCGGCGATGACGCAGCGGCCTGCCGGCACCCCGGTGACCTCCTCGCGCACGACCTCGATCAAGGGAGAGGCCGCCACGAGCTCGCCCACGCGACGCGAGAAGTCCTCGCGGTCGACGGCAAGGGCGCCGCCCGCGGGCACCGCGGCCTCGCGGGCACACGCGAGCAGCTTGGACCCCATGCGGGAAAGCTCCTCCTTGAGCAGGCCAGCCGCGGAGTCGCGCCGCATGGACTTGAGTGAGTTCGAGCACACGAGCTCGGCGAGGCCGTCGGTGTGGTGCGCGGGCGAGCAATGAGCCGGCCGCTGCTCAAAGAGGCGCACGGGCACGCCGCGCGCCGCCAGCTGCAGCGCGCACTCAGACCCCGCAAGCCCGCCGCCAACAACCGTAACCTTCTCGCACGAATCCATGAAGCCTCCCTTGGGCACACGCCCGCTCGAATCAACGTTCCCTATTCTGCCCCAGCAGCAGCCCCTTCGACGCCACGAATCTCCCGTCGGGCAGCTGCTCCACGCTTCCCATGGCCTCGTGCTCGGACACGAGTGCAAGGGTCGCGGGTATGTCGAGCGACATGAGCCCGGCGATCTCCTCTAGCCCCAGGGGGCTTGCCACGAGCGCGTCCAGCAGCTTGCCATGGCCCTCTGCCCGCTCCTGAGAAACGAGCCTGAGCCTGCCATAGTCGAGCGCGATGAGGCCCTCGAGGGCCTGCTCGTCCACGACGATGGCAGCCCCGGACTCGATGAGCCAGTTCGTGCCGCGCGACATCGGCGACATGATCGACCCGGGCACCGCATAGACCCTCCTGCCGAGCTCGGCCGCGGTCGTGGCCGTGCCAAACGTTCCCGAGGGCCTTCCGGCCTCGCAGACCACCAGTGACTGGGAAAGCGCCGCTATGGCCCGGTTCCTGTTGACGAACGTCCAGCGCGTAGGGGGCGTGCCCCAACGCTCTATGGAGACGACGCACCCACCGGCCTCGACCGCGCGGCAGAAGAGGTCGTCGCTCGACCTGGGATACAGCTGGTCCGCACCGCAGCCGGGAATCACGACGGTGACGCCCCCGGCGTCGAGGGCCGCCGTGCCCGCCTCCTGGTCGCAGCCGACGGCGCCGCCCGAGACCACCGTGACCCCGCACTCGGCCGAGACGCGCCCCGCCATCCTCGCGCAGGCGAGCCCATAGGGCGTCGCCTTCCTGGCGCCAACGATTGACACGCAGTCGCCGAGCAGCACCTTCGGGTCACCGACGCCGCGAAGCACCGGCGCATGGCTCTCAAGGTCAAGCAGGGACTTGGGATAGCCCTCGTCCGAGGGGGCAAGCTCCCACCGCTCAGACCTTGCAACAAGCACGCCGTAGCGCTCCTTAGGCCGCATGGTCCCCATCTCCCCCGATTCGGATTCTGTAGGCACAGGCCTCGGCCACGTCCGCAGGCTCCACCAACTCGCGCTCCGAGAGGTCCGCGATGGTTCTGGCGACGCGGGCAGTCCGCGAGATCGCCCTGCCGCCGAGGCAGAGCCGCTCGGCCAGGCGCTCGAGCATCGAGGCCGCCTCGGGCGTCAGGCGGCAGGCCCTCACGCCGCCAGCGGCAGAGTCCTCGCCGTCTCTGGCCTGCCGCCAGGAGGCGAAGGTGCGCGCGGACAAGACGGCCTCGCGCATCTTGGAAGACGGCGTGCCGGAGGCCCCCTCAATCACGCGGCCCGCAGCCGGGCGCGCCACGTTGACGAACACGTCGATGCGGTCCAGGAGGGCACCTCCAATGCGCCCCTGGTAGCGCATGACCTCCGCAGGGGTGCACCGGCACGGGTGCCCACGGTCGCCGCTGTGACCGCACGGGCAGGGGTTTGCGGCGGCAATCAACTGAAAGCGACTCGGAAAGGTATACTTGGAGTCGGCGCGCACGATGCTCACCTCCCCATCCTCCATAGGCTGCCTGAGGGCCTGGAGCACCATGGGGGCAAACTCAGGGAGCTCGTCAAGAAATAGGACGCCCCGGTGCGCAAGAGAGGCCTCGCCGGGCGTAACCGGGCTTCCCCCGCCGACGAGCCCCGCACGGGTGACGGAGTGGTGCGGGGCACGAAAGGGCCTGATGCCGCGCGCGAGGGAGTCGAGCGGCAGCGAGCAGATGGAGTGTATGAGCATGGACTCGAGCCGAGCCTCGTCATCCAGCTCGGGCAATATGGACGGCATCCGCCTCGCCAGCATGGTCTTGCCGGCACCCGGCGGCCCCATCATGAGCAGGCCATGCCCGCCTGCGGCGGCCACCACGAAGGCGCGCTTGGCCGCCTCCTGGTCAACGACGTCCTCGTAGTCGAGCCCCGGCTCGGCGCACGGGCCCGGCGGCTCATGGAAAACGTTGCCCTGGGCGCCGTCGAGCTCGGAGACGCCGAGCCTCAGCTGAGACAGGTCGTCGAGCACAAGCGGGGCCCTGACGCCAGAGACGCCCGTGGCCGAAGATGCGAGCTCAGGCGCCCCCACAAGGGCAAGCGCCTGGTCACGGGCCAGAAGCGCATAGGCCATGGCGCCGCGAACCTCACAGACGGAGCCGTTGAGTCCGAGCTCCCCCACAAACATGCACCCGTCGAGCCCGGAGACGGGAATCTGGCCGGTGGCCCCAAGGATGCCGATGGCTATGGGCAGGTCCATGCCAGTGCCGGTCTTCTTCACGTCACTCGGGGCGAGGTTGACGGTGACGTGCAGACGGGGAATCTCGAAACCGCAGGTCCTGAGAGCACAGCGAATTCTGGACCGGGCCTCGAGCACTGCGGAGTCGGGCATGCCGACGACCGTCATTCCCGGAATGCCACCAGACAGGTCTACCTCGACGGTAACCGGGAGCGCCTCCATGCCCCGCAGCGTGGCAGCATGGACGGAAAAGACGGAGCCCATCACCGCTCACCCGCCAGCCACACGTTCTTTGTGTAATGGACCTTGGCCACGCGGGCGCCCTCGGCCTCGATGAGGCAGACGCCGGCGACGTCAAAGCGAAGGCCTGGGACCTCGGGGTGCACCACGAGGTAGGCGGCTGCGAGCTGCTGATATCTCCCAAGCTTGTCGGAGTCGACGGCAAGCTCGGGCACGGGAAGGGGCCCTCCGAGCGAGACCCGGGTCTTGACCTCGACGAGCGCCACCTCGCCCTCGTCCAAGACGATGAGGTCGACCTCGCCGATACGGCAACGCCAGTTCCTCTCGATGACGCTCGTCCCCGCCGCCTCGAGCATGCGGGCACACGCGTCCTCGCCGATGCGCCCAACCTCCCTGGCAGAAAGCGCGCCCAGCGACCCAGCCATGACCTCCATACGCACCCCTTTCGACTACGGTTTGGGGGCAAGCATGGCAAAGGCGTCAAACGTGTTTGGGTGCCAGCGCAAACAGAAACCCGACACCGCAGCTCAGAAGAGGCGAGCGGTCTCCAAAAAGTTTTGACAGAAGCTCGCTCGATGCACCGGGGTCAGGCCGTGCGCGCGAATTGCCGCGATATGCTCGGGCGATGCATAGCCCTTAGACTCAGCGAGGTGATAGCCGGGGTATTGCTCGCCAAGCTCCACCATGATTTCGTCACGAGTGACCTTCGCGACGATGCTCGCCGCCGCAATGCACGCTATGCGGGCGTCCCCCTTCACGAGGGTTCGCTCCCTGGGATGCGCGTGAACGGGGTTGCCATCGATAAGCACCGCGTCGGGGTCTACCCCCGCATGCTCGATGGCGGCAGCCATGGCCCGCCTGAGGCAGGCCGACATGCCAAGCTCGTCGATCTCGGCCGGCGGGATGTGGCAGATGCCGATGGCCTCCGCAACCTGGTGGATGCGGGCGGAGAGCTCCTCGCGCCGCCTGGGCGTGAGCTGCTTGGAGTCATTGATGCCCCAGACGACGGGGTCATCCGGCAGGGCCACCGCGCAGACCGTGAGCGGGCCCGCCACCGAGCCCCTTCCCACCTCGTCAACGCCCAGCACGATGCCCTCCCCGCCCATCTCGCGCATCAGGGCGTACATGCCCAGGACGCGCTCGCGCTCGGCGCGCTCGCGCTCGAGCCTCCTGCCGGCAACCTCGATGGCTCGGCGCACCTGGGCGCGGGGATCGTCGCGCCAGCGCTCGATGAGCGAGGGCAGCGCCTCGGCCGAGGCGTCGGCAAGCGTGGCCGCGATCTCGCGGGCGGTTCCGGGATGTGGGGTCTTTGATGGCATAGCCTCTCCAAACGAAAGGGCCGCCCCCGTGAGGAGACGGCCCTGTCCGAGCATGCTCTGTGCGCTAGTCGCGCTTCTCGCGGATGCGAGCAGCCTTGCCCACGCGGTCGCGCAGGTAGAAGAGCTTGGCACGACGAACGTCACCGTGACGAACGACCTCGAGCTTGCCGATCTTCGGCGAGTGAAGCGGGAAGGTACGCTCGACGCCCACGCCGAAGGAAATCTTGCGGACGGTGAACGTCTCACGGGAGGAGCCACCGCTCATGCGGATGACGTCGCCCTCGAACACCTGGATGCGCTCGCGGTCGCCCTCCTTGATGCGGTAGTGCACCTTCACGTGGTCGCCAGGGATGACCGTGGGGATGTCCTCACGAATCTGCTGACGCTCGATGGCGCGAATGTAATCCATGCTGCTTTCCTTGTCTCTCTGTCCAGAGGTCCCGACGCCGCAGCGAACGGTACGTGGAGCTTGCACACAAGCGAGCAGTATACCGTCTCGGATTCTCCCTCACAAGGGCAAGATTGGCATCATCCGAAATGCACAGCCTGAGGCAATGCGTCGCCGAGAGACGCGCGGCAGGCAACCTAAGGTAGTATCTCGTATTCGGATGCGGCACAGCCGCGCAACACCCGGCCGCCCGCGCGGGCGGCCCCACACGAAAGCGAGACAACCATGGCACTTATCGGCAAGCAGGTCCGCCACCTGCGCAGCCTTGCCCATCACCTCGAGCCCGTCGTCTTCATCGGCAAGGCAGACGTCAACGAGGCCGTCGTGACGCAGGCCAACGAGGCGCTCGAGGCACGCGAGCTCATCAAGTGCAGCGTCCAGGACGGCTACCTCCTGTCCGCGCGCGACGCCGCGACGGACCTCGCATCCAAGACGAACGCGGAGGTGGTCCAGGTCATCGGCCACAAGTTCTCCCTCTACCGCAGGAGCGAGAAGCCGGGCATCGAGCACATCGAGCTCCCGTAGCCGCATCGCAGGCGATGCCTGGGCGCCTGGTCCCATGGGTCCACACGATAAGCCCCGGATGGCAGACACCTCGTGCCATCCGGGGCTTATCTCGTCAATAAACCACAGGCAGACCTTGGCAGCCTCAACTGCCAGGAAAGACCCTCGCGAAGAGCTACGCGGCCTCGATCCTCGAAAGGATATCTGCGGCGAGCTCCTCCACAGTCTTGCCGACGACGTCAAGCTGGACGCACCCAAGCGCTGCCATGGCCTTGGCCGCGGCAGCCTGCTCGTCCTCGATGCGAGCGAGGTCGACCGTTGGCGCCTCGGTGGCAGGGGCCCCGTTGGCCAGCTGACGCTTACGGCTCTGGGCAAGCACGTCGGAGGTGGTCACGAGACCAAAGACGCGGTTCTTGTCCACCTGGTCGAGCTCCGCAGGAAGAGCGTCAACGGCGTCGAGCGAGATGCTCGCGACGTTGTAGCCGAGGAAGGAGAGGTGCATGGCAAGCGGCGTCTTCGCAGAGCCCGTCAGGCCCACGAGCACGACATCTGCCTTCGGGAGGTCCTGCGGGTTCTTGCCGTTGTCGTGGTTGATGAAGAACTCCATGGCGTTAACGCGCTTGAGGTAGCGGGAGTCAACGGAGTGGTGCGCCGTGGCCTGGTTCTTCGGACGCTGGCCGGTAAGGCTCGCAAGAAGCTGGACCACGGGACCAAGGATGTCGATGGACACGATGCCTCGGCTGTTGAGGTCCGCCTTCACGGCATTCCTGAGCTGCGGGTCAACGATGGAGTGGAAAACGGCGGTGTTGACGAAGTCTTCCTCGTGCTCGTCGAAGTAGTCGCTCACGCACTCGAGCGCCACGATCTGCGCGAGGCGGACGATGCGGACCGAGCCCTCCTGGAACTGCGCGGCCGCGGCCAAGACGACATTGAGCGCGGAGTCACCGAGCGAGTCGGAAATGACGTAGACGACGGTGGCGTCGTCCTGGAGCTTGTCACCAAGCTGGTCGTACGTAACCTTCACGGAGCCCCTCCCTAGCGGCGATGATAGCAAAGCTAAGGCTCATAGTACTTCTTCGGGACGCACCAGAGCCCACGGAAGCCGACGAGCGGACAAAAAGATGGGGCGGGCGCCCGAGGCCGCCCCGCCCCTCGCGCCCAGCCGCCAAGGCCAAGGCATGAGAGACGGCGCGTCCGGGCGCCCGCCCAAACTTCAAAAGCTAATTGTCAGGCGCTACTTCCTCGCGAGCGCACCGATGTTGGCAACGCCGTCAAACACGTGAGAGAAGCGATTCAGGAGTCGCAGTCGGTTGTCGCGGACGCGCTCATCCTCATCCATGACGAGGACGTCGGTGAAGAAGCGGTCGATCGGCTCGCGAAGCGAGGCGAGCGCGGCAAGGGAGCCCTCGTAGTCGCCAGACCCCAGACGCTCAGAGACCGTCGCAGAGGCCTCGTCAACGGCACGCAGGAGCGCCTGCTCGGCATCGCCAAGAAGCGCCTCGTCGACCTCGAGACCCAGCTTGACGTCGCCGAGGTGCGCGGCGCGCGCGTAGGCGGTAGCGAGGTCGTCGAAAAGCTCGGGCTGACCGGCTCGCGCGTCCTCGAGGGCATGCGCGCGGTGCAGGAACTCCGCGGGATCAACGATGCCCGCCGCGGAGACGGCCTCGATGGTGTCGGGCGCGATGCCCTCGTCGCGCGCGATGGTGGCCAGACGGCCGGCAAAGAAGGCACGGACGTTGGCTGCTACCTCGTCGGCGTCGAACGAGAGCCCCTGCTCGGCGTAGGACGCGAGCGAGCGGCCGATGAGCTCCTCGAGGGCGCGCCCGGGGGCCTCGCGCAGCATCGCGATGACACCGATGGCGCTACGACGAACGGCGAACGGGTCGGAGGAGCCGGTGGGCGGCTGGTTGATGGCGAACATGCCGCAGATCGTGTCGAGCTTGTCGGACACGGCGACCGCGATGCCCACGGGGCCAGCCGGCAGCTCGTCACCGGCGAAGCGTGGACGGTACTGGTCGCGGATGGCCTCCGAGACCTCGGCGGGCTCGCCGGCGGCCGCGGCGTAGTAGCCGCCCATGACGCCCTGCTGGCTCGTGAACTCCACGACGGCCTGCGTCACGAGGTCTGCCTTGGCAAGCAGCGCGGCGCGCCCAGCCATCTGTGCGTGGGCCTCGTCCAGGCCCAGGGCCAGCGTAGCCACGGCGGGCGCGAGCCCCTCCATGCGGGAGGCCTTCTGGCGAACGGTGCCGAGCTTTTCCTGGAAGGTGACCTTATCCAGCTTGGGCAGATAGGCCTCGAGCGGCTCCTTCAGGTCCTCCTCGTAGAAGAACTTGGCGTCGTCCAGACGGGCACGGACCACGCGCTCGTTGCCGTCAACCACCGTCTCGGACACGGCGGGGTCGGCGTTGGAGACCACAACGAAGGCGCGCGTGAGCTTGCCGTCCTTGTCGTACGTCGGGAAGTAGCGCTGGTTGGAGAGCATCGACTCGCAGATGATCTCGTTGGGCACGGCGAGGAACTCCTCGTCGAAGTGGCCCACGAGCACGGTCGGCCACTCGCAGAGGTTCACGACCTCGTCAAAGACCTTCTTGGGCGTGTCGACGGTAACGCCGAGCTCGGCCTCGACCTTGGCGATGCCCTCGCGGATGACCTGCTCGCGGCGCTCGGCGCCGAGCACAAAGGCAGACTCGAGCACGGACTCGTACGCGGCAGGCTCGGCGACCACGTGGTCGCCGGCGCCGAGCACGCGGTGACCGCGCGTGATGTTGGAGCTCGTGACGTCCGCATAGGAGACAGGCACGACTTCGGCGCCGAGCAGGGCACAGATCCAGCGCACCGGACGCACGAAGGTAGCGTGCGTGGAGCCCCAGCGCTGGCTTCTGTAGTTGGGCCACTCGAGCGAGCCGATCACGCGCTCGGAGAGCTCGAAGAGGATCGGCATGGCAGGCTTGGAGGCTACGCTGCGCTCGGCGAATACGTACTCGCGCCCGTCCGTGTCCTCGCGGCGAACGAGGTCTGCGGCGGCCACCCCGCACTTGCGGGCAAAGCCCTCGGCGGCCTTCGTGGGGTTGCCGTCGGCGTCAAAGGCAATCTTGGCCGCGGGGCCGCGTCTCACCTCATGCACCTCGTCGGTGGCGACGGCAACGTCGGAGACGAGGGCGGCAAGGCGCCTCGGGCTCGAGACGACGCGCACGGCGCCGTGCGAGAGGCCGGCATCCCTAAGGCCGCCCTCCACGAGCTTGCCGAGCTGCTTCACGGCATTGTTGAGCGGCGCGGAGGGCATCTCCTCGCAGCCGATCTCGAGCAGGAAGTCACGGGTCTCTGCCATCTAGGCCACCTCCCCCTTCTTGGCGGTCTCGTCGGTCTTGCCATCGGCCTCGCTCGAGGCGACGCTGGCCAGGTAGCACTCGCAGGCGGCCTTGGCCAGCGTGCGGACGCGAAGGATGTAGTGGGCGCGCTCCGTGGCGGAGAGGGCGCCTCGGGAGTCGAGCAGGTTGAAGGCGTGGCTGCACTTGAGCACGCAGTCGTAGCCGGGCAGCGGCAGGTTGGCGTCGAGGCAGGCATGGCACTCGCGCTCGTAATCGTCGAACTTCTGGCGCATCATCTCGACGTTGGCAACCTCGAAGTTGTAGGCGGAGAACTCGCGCTCGTTCTCGAGGAACACGTCACCGTAGGTCATGGGGGTGCCGTCGGGCAGGTAGCTCCAGACGAGGTCGTAGACGCTCGTCACGCCCTGGGCGTACATGGCGATGCGCTCGAGGCCGTAGGTGATCTCGACGGGAACCGGATCGCACTCGATGCCGCCAACCTGCTGGAAGTACGTGAACTGGGTGACCTCCATGCCATCAAGCCAGACCTCCCAGCCAAGGCCCCAGGCGCCGAGCGTGGGGCTCTCCCAGTCGTCCTCGACGAAGCGGACGTCATGCTTGGCGGGGTCGAGGCCGATGGCCGCCAGGGACCCAAGGTAGAGGTCCTGCGAGTCGGCAGGGCTCGGCTTGATGAGCACCTGGAACTGGTAGTAGTGCTGGAGACGGTTGGGGTTCTCGCCATAGCGACCGTCGGCGGGGCGGCGGCACGGCTGCGGGTAGCAGGTGCGCCAGGGCGCCTTGCCAAGAGAGCGCAGCAGGGTGGCCGTATGGAACGTGCCCGCGCCAACCTCGGAGTCATACGGCTGCATCACGGTGCAACCGTGCCCAGCCCAGTAGTGCTCGAGGGCCAAGATCATGTCCTGGAACGTAAGAGCCTTTTCGCTCATCCTTCCTTGCCTTCCTCCTCACGGCCCACACGTGGGCACTGTGCGTATACGGAGACGGCCGCGATGGGCGCGGCCGAGGGATGCTGCTTATGAAACGTGCCTACAGGGTGCCAATGTCAGAGAGCGGCCAGAACTTGAAGACGGCATGTGACGTGATGCTTGCGATGGGCACCGCTCCGAAGTACCGGGAGTCGAGAGAGTTCGTTCGATTGTCCCCCATCACCCACACGCAGCCCTCAGGCACGGTATAGGGAAAGGAGACGTCCTCGTCGAGCGACGCCGCATGCCCAGAGAGGGGCTCGGAGGGCTTGCCCTCCGTGTAGGGCTCATCGAGCACGCTGCCATCCACCACCACGTGGCCATCGCGGAGCTCGACCGTCTGGCCAGCCGTGGCGATGACACGCTTGATGAGAATCTGGGAGGAGTCCTTCGGGTCAACGAAGGTGACGATCTCGCCCGCCTCGGGCGTCCTCGTGCGATAGGAGAGCTTCTCGCCGATGACGCGGTCGCCAACCATCAGGGTGTCGGTCATGGACTTGGACGGGATGACGAAGGGCTCGCAGACGAAGGCCCTCAGCAGAAGGGCGACCACAAGGGCGCCCGCGACAATGGTCACGAGCTGAAGCACGTCGGCAAATCCCCCGCGCGCAGATCGGCCCATCTAGCAATCCCCCCTCGCGTCCTGCCCCATGAGTCTTCGGGCCAGGTCTCGTTCCTCATCAGAGAGCTCGGCTGCGGCCAGCAGGTCTGGCCTCCACCGTGCAGTGCGCTCCACGGCGCTCTTGCGCCTCCAGGCGTCCACGGCCGCGTGGTCCCCGGAGAGCAGCACGTCCGGCACGGACAGGCCCTCGTAGGTGGCGGGCCTCGTGTACTGTGCGTACTCGAGCAGGCCCGCCGTCGAGAAGGACTCGTCGACCGGGCTCATCTCATCTCCCAGCGCCCCGGGCAAAAGCCTTACCACGGCATCGGTGACCACGAGCGCGGCGAGCTCGCCACCCGTGAGGACGTAGTCCCCCAGCGAGAGGCACTCGTCGGCAAGCGAGTACGCGCGCTCGTCCATGCCCTCGTAGCGACCGCAAACGAACAGGATACGCTCCTCGGCCGAGAGGCGCTCGGCGACGCGCTGCGTGAACGGCTCACCACAGGGCGTGAAGAAGACCACATGCGGACGGGGGCCCTCCGAGGCGATGTCCCGCACGGCCTCGAAGATCGGGGCGGGCTTCATAAGCATCCCCTGGCCACCCCCAAAGGGGGCGTCGTCCACGGTGCGGTGCCGGTCGTGCGTCCAGTCCCTCAGGTCATGGGCGCGAAAAGAGAAGATGCCCTTCGCCTGGGCACGCCCCATGATGGAGGCCGAGAGGTAGGGGTCGAACACGCCGGGAAACACCGAGAGGGACTCGACGGTCAGGCTCACGCTACTCCCCCTTCTCGGATGCCGCGTCTCCGGGCACCAGCCCCACAGGCACAGACGTACGAATCGGCCCATCCTCCGGAAGGTCGAGGACCATCTCCGGGACGGCCGGGACAAGCGACTCCCCGCGCTCGCCACGGATGACCCACACGTCGTTGGCAGGCCCCACCATGACCTCCTCGACCACACCGAGGGGCCCAAGCCTGTCATCGACGACCTCGCGGCCCACGATGCCCACAAGGTCCATCCAGGCGAAGCTCTCCGGAAGGTCGCCCTCGGCAGCAAGCAGGTACTTGCCGGCAAGCTCGCGCGCCTCCCCGAGGTCATTGACGTTCGAGAGGCGCACGAGCTGGCCCGTCTCGGAGTCCCTGACGTCGGAGACGACGTGCCAGCGCGAGCCCTTCAATGCGGGAGGCACCACCGCGACGCTCAGGCCATCGGACAAAAGAGGGGGAAGGCCGTCGACGGGAACCGCCACGACCTCCCCCTTTGTCCCATGCGCCTTGGCAACACGGGCAATGCGCCTATAGTCGGCAGCCACGGGCTACCCCAAGACCTCGACGTCGACAGAAGTGCCGACGCGCTGACCCAGGGCCCTGGCAATGGTGCGAATCGCCTTGATCTGACGACCGTGACGCCCAATCACCTTGCCGGCATCGTCTGCTGCGCACTCGATCTCGATGAGCGTGCCGTCCTCACGGTCGGTCACGTCAAGAGAGACGGCATTCTCGTCATCCACAAGACCGCAGACGATGAGCTCCACCAGGTCCGCGATGCGGTCGCTCGGCAGCTCCTCTGCGCTCTGCTCGGACTCGGGAGCCTTCTGCTCCTCAGCGCACATGCGCTACTCGGCGCTCTCGGCCTCGGCGGCAGCGGCCTCGGCAGCGGCGGCAGCCTTGGCAGCGGCCTTCTTGGAGAGCTTCTGCTTCTTCTCAGGAGCCGGCTTGTCACCCTCGCGCGCGATGTCGATGAGGTGACCCACCGTACCGGAGGGCTGGGCGCCCTTGGAAATCCACTCGTCAATCTTCTCGAGGTCGAGCGTGATCGTCTTCGGGGTGGTCAGCGGGTTGTAGCGGCCGACCTCCTCGATGTAACGACCATCGCGGGGCATGCGGCTATCAGCGACGACGACGCGATAGTACGGGCGCTTCTTGGCGCCGTGACGGGCCAGACGGATCTTGACTGCCAATGAAAACTCCTCCATACGAGCGGCGCGAGCATGAGTTGGCGTGGCGCCGCAAAGCCATAAAGCGGCTGTCTATATTACGACAACGCCCAAAAAGATTGAAGGGAAGATTTCAAAGGCGGCGAGATTTGCGCCGCAACGTGGAAATTGCGTGGCGGAGCCGCATTTTCAGGAACCTTCAGAGCCACTTCAGCGCCGTTCGTAGAATGAGGGGCAACTCCGTGAGAAAGAGGCTTCCATGAACATATTGGTAGTTGAGGACGAGCGCAACCTCGCCGACGCCATCTGCCACATCCTTGGCGAGAACGGCTACCAGACCGAGGCCGCCTACGACGGCAAGACCGGCCTCGCCTACGCGGAGAGCGGCCTGTACGATGCCGCCGTGCTCGACGTCATGCTTCCCGGCATGGACGGCTTCGAGATCGTCCGCACCCTGCGCAAGGCCGGCAACGGCCTGCCCGTCATGATGCTCACCGCCCGCGCCTCAACCGCCGACAAGGTCTCCGGCCTCGACTGCGGCGCCGACGACTACATGACCAAGCCCTTCGAGACCGACGAGCTGCTCGCCCGCGTGCGCGCCCTCACGCGCCGCACCGGCGAGGTGGTCATCGACGAGCTCGCCTTCGGCGACCTGATGCTCGACCTGAACACGCACGACCTCTCGTGTGCGGAGCGCCACGTGCACCTCTCCCAGAAGGAGTTCGAGGTCATGCGCATGCTCATGACGACGCCGGGGCGCATCGTCTCCAAGCGCGACCTGCTCACGCGCGTCTGGGGAACCGACGGGGAGACCAGCGAGAACTCGGCCGAGGCCTACGTAAGCTTCCTGCGCAAGAAGCTTACGCACGTCAAGTCCAAGGTGGAGATCACGACGCTGCGCATGCTGGGCTATCGTCTGGAGGAAATGGACTAGCCCATGCGCGTAGCGAACATCTTCGCCGCCAGCGGGCCCAAGGGCCGGGAGGGCGGCGTGCTCAAGAAGCTCAGAAGGCGACTCGTGGCCATCATCATGCTGCTCGTGGGCGGCATCATGATCGCGCTCATAGCATTTAGCTCGGCAAATGCCCAGGAATCCTTCATGGAGCTCGTCAACAGGTCCCTCGAGCGCGTGCTCAGCGAGCCGGGCGACTCGAGGCCGGGAGACTCGGGCGACGAGACGCTCGGCATGCAGCACCTGCCGGTGCTGTGGGTCGACGTCAGCTCGGATGGGGTCTGGCTCGGCACGAACCAGTCGCAGTTCTCCGTTGACGCAGACGCCCTACGCGCGTGCGTGAACGACGCCATCTCGTCCAGCGCCAGCGAGGGCCGGCTCACGGACGACCATCTCACCTGGAAGACCATCTCCTACGCCTACGGCTGGCGCATCGCCATCGCGGACACGTCGAGCATCGACGCCGCGCGCAACGCCCAAATCGTCGGCGACCTCGAGCTGGCAATCGCCGGCCTCGTGGCCCTCTTCCTCATCGCAAACCTCCTTGCCCGGTGGCTGCTGGGGCCGGTCGAGCGCGCATGGGAGCAGCAGCACCAGTTCGTGGCAGACGCCTCCCACGAGCTCAAGACCCCGCTCGCCGTCATCCTCGCGAACACGCAGATCCTCAAGGAGTCCTCAGAGGAGCTTCCCGAGGAGAGCCGGAGGTGGGTCAAGAGCACCGCGGACGAGGCCGAGCGCATGAAGGGGCTCGTCGAGGGCCTGCTCGAGCTCGCGCGGACCGAGGAGGGCGCGGGCAACGCCCGGCGCGACGAGGACGTGGACCTCTCCGGCATCACCGAGGGCGAGGCGCTGCAGTTCGACGCCGTGGCCTTTGAGCAGGGCTGCTCGATCGAGGCAAGCGTGGCCGAAGACCTGCACGTGAAGGGCGACCCAGACCAGCTCGAGCGCCTCGTGAAGACCCTGCTGGACAACGCCTGCAAGTACGCGGAGAGCGGCACGGAGGTCCTCGTCTCCCTCGAGCGTCAGGGGCAGGCGGCCGAGCTCTCCGTCACCAACCACGGCGCCCCGATCGATCCCGAGGACCTTCCCCACCTCTTCGACCGCTTCTACCGCTCTGACAAGGCGCGCGCAAGGGAGACCGGCGGCTTTGGGCTCGGGCTCGCCATCGCCAAGGGCATCGTCGAGAGCCACGGCGGAAAGATCTCGGTCACGAGCAGCCTCGAGGCGGGCACGCGCTTCGTCGTGCGGCTCCCGCTCATGGGCAGGTCCTGAGATGACCGGCGGGCTTGGAGGGACCACGGGGCCCGGGGGCCAGACCCCGTGGGAGGGCCCAGCGATCGGCCTGCTCGACCTTGACGCGTTCTTCGCGAGCGTCGAGCAGCTCGACAACCCCGAGTGGCGCGGCAAGCCCGTAATCGTGGGCGGCGACGCCGACCGCAGGGGCGTCGTCTCTACGGCGTCCTACGAGGCGCGGCGCTATGGGGTCCGATCCGCCATGCCCGCCGCCCAGGCTAAGCGCCTGTGCCCTAACGCCATCTGGACCCATGGACACTTCGACCGCTACCGGCAGCTGAGCTCGCAGGTCATGGACATACTCACAGACGAGACGCCTCGCGTGGAGCAGGTCTCCATCGACGAGGCGTTCTTTGACGTCACGCCCGGCCGCTTCTCGCGCGAGAGCCCCATCGACATCTGCCGGCGCGTCCAGGGCCGCGTCGCGAGGCTCGGCATCACCTGCTCGATCGGCCTCGGGGTATGCAAGACCGTGGCAAAGATTGCCTCCGAGGCCGAGAAGCCGCGAGGCATCACCGTGGTGATGCCGGGGACCGAGACGAGCTTTCTGGCCCCCTTGCCCGTTCGGGCCATGAGCGGCGTGGGCGCCGCAACCGAGGCGAGGCTCCTGCGGTTGGGCATCAAGACCCTGGGTCAGCTTGGCCGCGCCGACGAGGCCAAGCTCGCGGGCGCACTCGGGCAGGTGGGACCCGCCCTCAAGGCCCGAGCCGCCGGCGTCGAGCGCGCCCCCATAGGCGTCCGCGCCGCCCAGGGCGCCCCGAAGTCGGTCTCCAACGAGCGAACGTTTGCCAAGGACCTCAGCCAGGAGGCCGAGGTGCGCGCCGCCCTCGACGCCGTGGGCACCATGGTGGGCAGGAGGCTCAGGAGAAAGGGGCTCAGCGGGGTCACGGTCACCGTGCGCGTCAAGACGGACTTCCAGACCTCGAGGAGCGCGCAGGGGAGGCTCGAGGAGCCAACCGACGACGAGGCCGTGTTCGGACCCATGGCCCAGAGTCTGCTCGGCAAGATCTGGCACCCGGGAACGCCCGTGAGGCTCATCGGCGTGGGGGTGTCCGACTTCGAGCCGGCACTCCCGCGACAGCTCGACCTCTTTGCCGACCCCGCGGACGAGCGACGCATCGAGGCGCTGCGCCGGCTCCATCGGGCCACGGACGAGGTCCTCGACCGATTTGGGGACGGGGCCGTCTCCTATGGCAGGGACATCAAGCTCAGGGGATCGACCACCAACACGGCACCCCAGCACAAGGAGGACGCGTAGCACGAAGCTGCCCCCCGTCGCGAAGCGCAGACGGGCGGGCAGCTCAAAAAAAAGGGCGGCAGACGAGGGACAGCTAGGAAAGCTCGAGCCCAGCATCGACGCGGGGGGCATCGCCCCACAGGCGCTCGAGCCGATAGAACTCGCGCCCCTCGGGAGAGAAGGCGTGCAGGACAACCGCTCCGTAGTCCACGAGCACCCAGCGGCAGTCGTCGCGACCCTCGACGGACAGTGGGCTCAAGCCAAACTGGCCCCGGACTCGCTCCTCGACCTCGTCGACGACGGAGTCGATCAGGCGCGGGTTGGCACCCGTGCAGACGACGATGGCGTCGCACACGTCAGAGAGTCCCGCAAGGTCAAAAACGAGCACGTCCGTGGCCTTCTTCGCATCGGCCGCATGGGCGCAGGCGAGGGCAAGCGAGCGCCCGCGCGACTCTTGCTCTTGCCCGGTCTTTGCCATGCCGTCGTTCCGAGCCGTCGCGGCGTTGTCTGTCATCAGGCCTCCTTGCCCGCACGCCCCTTGCGAGCGAGCACGATTTCGTTGTAGATGGCGAGCGTCCCCGGATAGAGGTAGCGCCTCGTGTCTATCACATAGGTGATGCCGTCGGAGAAGCTCGTGAGGAACAGCTCCCCAAGCGCGGATGTGCCCACGAGGTTGCGCTGCCGCACGATGGCGGGGGCGGGCTTGCGCCTCGGCTCGATGCCGTCGGCAACGAAGACCACCATGTCAAGCGGGCTCATATGGGCATTGCCGAGCGTGTGCCGGTCGATGGCCTGCCACACGGCGGGGTCGACCTCCGGATAGCGACTCGGGAGCTCGCGCGCCGCTATCATGCCGTGCAGAAGCGGCTCGACGAGCTCGAGGTCCGCCCCGAGCTCGATGCCAAGCTCTCTCGCGCGCCCAATCGTCTGCTCGCGGGGTAGCGCCTTGGACCAGTCGTGCAGGATGCCTGCGATGCGCGCGAGGTAGGGGTCAACGCCGTAGAGCGCCGCCAGGCGCTCTGCCGTGAGGCCCACGGAGAGCGAGTGCAGCAGGCGCTTGGGCTTGCCCTGAAGCTGCACCGAGAGGTCGAGCTCGTAGCCGGCGATGCGCGCCGCCTCCGCCTCGGTGTAGGGCGCCGGGGAGTCCGGCATCCACGCCGGAACCCCCTCGTCCCACACCTGGGGTATGTTCGAGCAGAACTGGCTCATAGCAACGCTTCCCTTCCCATGCCTCCCAGGAGGCCCAGGGCGTCAGGCGCCACGTAGGAAGCCCGCGCGCCCTCATAGAGTCCGCGCTTCTCGACGAAGCCCACCACCGCGTCTGGCGTGAGGTAGCGCAGCGACTGCCCCGCGGCCACGCGCCCCCTGAGGTCGCTCGAAGAGATTGCCAGGGCCGGAACCTCGAGGTAGGTGACCTGGAAATCGATGCCGCTCGCGACGATGCGAGACCGGGCGCGCTCGAGGTCGTACCCCGGTCGCGTGGCCCCCACGAGCCGAGCCAGCTTGGCGATCCTGCCGGCGTCGCGCCAGGTGAGGATGTCGATGATGGCGTCCGCGCCCGTGATGAAGTAGAGCTCGACGTTTGCGGGATAGTGCCTGCGCAGTAGCTCGAGCGTGTCGACGGTGTAGGTGATGCCCACGCGGTCGACCTCGATGCGGCTCACGAGGAAACGCGGGTTGTCGGCCGTGGCGAGCAGGGCCATGTCATAGCGGTCCTCAGGCGAGGTGATGCGCCGGTCCTGCTTGAAGGCCGGGCTTCCGGCGGGAACGAACACGACGACGTCGAGCCCGAGGTCGACCGCCGCCTGCTCGGCCGCCACGAGGTGCCCGTTGTGGATGGGGTCGAAGGTACCGCCCATGATGCCCAGGCGATAGGTTCTGTTTGGATCTGCCCCAAGCGGCGGAAGGTCGCGGACGAGCTCGCGACCCCGGGCCCGCCCCGTGTTGGCGACGGCCTCGCTTACGCTCATGCGCGAACCTGGCCGGTGCCGCGCAGCAGGCACTTGGTGGTGGTGAGCGCCGAGGCGCCCATGGGGCCCCTGGCATGCAGCTTCTGCGTGGAGATGCCTATCTCGGCGCCGAGGCCGAACATCCCGCCGTCGGTGAAGCGCGTGCTGGCGTTCACATAGACCGCCGCGGCGTCCACGCGCGCCAGGAACTCGTCGGCGGCGAATACGTCTGAGGCGACGATGCACTCCGAGTGGTGCGTGGTGTAGCGGTTCACGTGGTCAATGGCCTCGTCGACGCCGTCGACCACCTTCACGGCCAGGTCAAGCGAGCCGTACTCGCACGCCCAATCCTGCTCGGTGGCGGCCACGTAGTCCTCGCCGCTCGCAAGGCCCTTGGCCTCGGCGGCCCTGACGGCAGCCTCGTCCCCGTGGACCGTAACGCCCCAGGAGGCGCAGGCGCTCACGAGCACGGGGAGGAACTCGTCGGCGATCTGGGAGTCCACGAGCACCGTCTCGATGGCGTTGCACACGCCGGGGCGCTGCGTCTTCGCGTTCTCGATGATGCGAACGGCCATGGCCTGGTCGGCGCTCGCGTGCACGTACACGTGGCAGTTGCCCTCGCCGGTCTGGATGACCGGAACCGTGGCCTGCTCGACGCAGGCGCGGATCAGGGAGTGGCCGCCCCTGGGGATGAGGACGTCCACAAGGCCGTTGGCGCGCATGAGCTCTGACGTCTCCGCCCTGTCCTGGCTCTCGATGAGCGTCGCGCAATCCGCGGGAAGGCCCGCCTGGGCAATCCCCTGCCGGCACGCCTCGGCCAGGGCCACGCAAGAGTCATGCGCCGCCGAGCCGCCCCGCAACACAACCGCGTTGCCCGAGCGGAGTGCCAGGCAGATGGCGTCGGCGGTCACGTTGGGGCGCGCCTCGTAGACCATGGCCACAACACCGAGGGGCACGCGGATGGTCGTGAGGCGCACGCCGGACTCGAGCGTGCGCCCTCCCACCACCTCGCCGATCGGGTCGTTCTGCGCGGCAACCTCGCGCATGCCGGAGATGATGCCGTCGATGCGTGCGTCATCGAGCATCAACCTGTCGAGCAAGGGCACAGGCATGCCGTTGGCCCTCGCGCGCTCCATGTCGCAGGCGTTGGCCGCGATGATGTGCGCCCTCCTGGCGTCGGCCGCGTCCGCGGCGGCCAGGATGGCCTCGCTCCTGTCATGCGCGCTCGCCTGCGCGAGCACGACGGAGGCCGCCTTCGCGGCCCGCGCCTTGACCAGTGCCTCCGACATGTCTTCCCCTTCCGTGGGCCCCCTTTGGGGACAGTGTAGCTAGAAGACGAGCAGCTCGTCGCGATGAATGGCCGGGCAGTCGGCGCGGTCTGGCATGAAGCGCGCTATGACGTCGAGTCTGAGTCCGTGGACCTTCCACAGCTCGTCGCTCGAGTAGCGCGAGATGCCGCGAGCGAGGAGCCTGCCGTCCCGGTCGAGAACGCTCACGGTGTCCCCCTCGTCGAAGTCTCCCTCGACGTGCGTGACACCCACCGGCAGCAGGGAGGCACCTCCCTTGAGCAGGGCGCGAGCGGCGCCCGCGTCAACCGTCACAGAGCCGCGCGAAAGGCCCGCGAGTCCGATCCAGAGCTTGCGCGCCTGCTCGTGGCCAGAACCCTCGGGACCCTCGAAGAGCGTGTGGCGGCCCTTGCCGTCAGCCGCGTTCACGAGGGCGTGGTCGCCCCTGCCGCGACAGATGACCATGGGGATGCCGGCCGCGATCATGGCACGGGCGGCGCGCACCTTCGTGGCCATGCCGCCGGTGCCAAAGGAACTGCCGGCGCCACCCGCCATGGCAACGATGTCGGTGTCCACACGCTCGACGCGCTCGATGAGATGGGCCGAGGGGTCGCTGTCGGGGTTTGCCGTGTACAGGCCATCGATGTCAGAGAGGATGACATAGAGGTCGGCATCGATGAGCGAGGCCACGATGGCGCCCAGCATGTCATTGTCGCCAAAGGAGAACTCGCGCACGCTCACCGTGTCGTTCTCGTTCACGATGGGTACCACGCCAAGGTCGAGAAGGCGCTCGAAGGTGTTGCGCGCGTTGAGGTAGCCCGTGCGGTCAACGACGTCGCCCCTCGTGAGCAAGACCTGCCCGCAGGCGGCGCCGTCCTCGGCCAGCACCTCGGCATAGCGCTCGATAAGGGTGGTCTGGCCAGCGGCGGCGCAGGCCTGAAGCGTGGGGATGTCACTCGGGCGCTCGGTGAGCCCGAGCAGCGACCTGCCCACCGCGGCGGCGCCGCTCGAGACGAGGACGACCCTGTCCCCACGTCGTCTGAGCTCGCAAATCTGCGCGCAAAGCGAACGGACGAAGGCCACGTCGAGCTCGCCGGCCTCATCCATGAGCGTCGACGAGCCAACCTTGGCAACGATGAGACGACCCATCCTACGCCTCGCCGCCCTCGTCAGACAAACCCTCGGCATCGGGTCCCTCTGCCCCCGCATCGCCGGAGGCCGCCTCGGACTCTTCGGGCGCGAGGTCGATGCCGGCGTCCTGGGCGATGTCTGCCACCGTAAGCACCTCGTCGTCGGCGTCGTCCTCGAAGACGGGCTCGTCCTCGTCGGGAAGCTCGGAGAACTCGTCCCGGGCGTCCTCGCCCTGGTACTCAAGGGCATAGCCGAGGATGCGCACCTCGTCGCCCGTCTTGCAGCCGGCCTTGGCAAGCGCCGAGTCGAGACCCATGCGGTCGAAGCGGTGCTGGAGGTAGGCCACGGCCTCCTCGTTCTCCCAGTCCGTTTTGATGACCATGCGTTCGATGACCGTGCCGTGCGCGCGCCACACGCCGCCGCCAAGGTTCTCCACCCTGATGGCGTTCTCCCTGCGCTGGCGGCGCTGCTCCCACAGCTCGTCTCGCACCGGGCCCTCGTCGAGTTCGCGCTCGCTGCGCAGCTGCGCCACGAGGCGGGCGCAGGCCACCTCGAGCGAGTCGATGCCGACGCCCGTGACGGCAGACACCGCGAAGAACTGGTGCCCGTCGGCGGCAGCGCGCTCCCTGAGTCTGGCCAGGGCCTCGGACGTCCCGGGCATGTCGCACTTGTTGGCAACGACCACCTGGGGACGCACCGCAAGCTCGGGCGCGTAGGCCGCAAGCTCGCGATTGATGGTCACGTAGTCCTCGATGGGGTCGCGGCCCTCATAGCCGCCCGTGAGGTCGACGACGTGCATGATGAGAGCCGTGCGCTCGATGTGACGGAGGAACTCGTGGCCAAGGCCCTTGCCCTCGCTCGCGCCTTCGATGAGGCCCGGGACATCTGCCGCGACGAACGAGCCGACGTTGCCGGCGCGCACCACGCCGAGGTTGGGGACGAGGGTCGTGAACGGGTAGTCGGCAATCTTGGGGCGCGCGGCGCTCATGCGCGCGATGAGAGAGCTCTTGCCCACGCTCGGCATGCCCACGAGGGCGGCGTCGGCCATGAGCTTCATCTCGAGCTCGATCCAGTGCTCGAAGGCGGGCTCGCCCTTCTCGGCAAAGGCGGGCGCCCTGCGCACGGAGGTCACAAAGTGGATGTTGCCTCTGCCGCCCGTGCCGCCGGGGCCCACGATGACGCGCTCCCCCGGTCTCGTGAGGTCGGCGACCTGGTAGAGGGGCTTCATGGTGTCGGGGTCGAGTTCGCTCACCACGGTGCCGCAGGGAACCTTGAGAACGAGGTCCTGGCCGTCGCGGCCATGCCTGCGCGCGCCCTGACCATGCGTGCCACGCTCGGCGCGGAAATGATGCTTGAAGCGATAGTCGATGAGCGAGGAGAGCTGCGGGTCGCACTCGAGGATGACGTTGCCACCGCGGCCGCCGTCACCGCCGTCGGGCCCACCCTTGGGCACGAAGGCCTCGCGCCTGAACGACATGCAGCCCGCCCCGCCGTCGCCACCCTTGACGTTGATGCGCGACACGTCGGTGAACTGAGACATGTGGTGCTCCTTATCCATGAGGTTTTGCGGCAGCGGGCAAGCCTGCTCCCGACCTATAAGAAAAGACCCTCGGCTAGCTGAGAGCCGAGGGTCCTGCAAAATCCCTGATGGGTGCGGGAAGCCCTAGGCCTCCTGCGCCGGACGAACGTGAACGCGGTGCTTGGCACCCTTCACGAACTCGACCGTACCGTCAGCGAGGGCGAACAGGGTGTCGTCCTTGCCACGACCGACGTTCTCGCCCGGCGTGATGTGCGTGCCGCGCTGGCGAACGATAATCTGACCAGTCTTGACGGACTGGCCGCCGAAGATCTTCGTGCCAAGGCGCTGTGCCGCGGAGTCACGACCGTTACGAGAGCTAGCCTGGCCCTTCTTGTGTGCCATGATGGTACCTGCCTATCTAAAGTTACGCTGTGTGTGACGAGTTACTCGGCAGAAGCCGTGGTGGCGGCAGAACCGGAGAGGGCCGGCACGTCCGCAACCTCAAGGCGCGTCAGGTTCTGACGGTGACCCTTAGTACGGCGATAGCGCTTACGCTTCTGGAACTTGAAGACGAGCTGCTTCTCGCCCTTGTGCTGGTCGATGACCTTGGCGGTGACCTTCTTGTCGGCCAGGGACGCGGCATCGACAACGACCTGCTTGCCGTCGTTGAGCAGAAGAACGTCGAGCTTGACCTCGTCGCCAGGCTGCGCATCGAGCTTCTCGACGTCGAGGACGTCGCCCTTGGCAACCTTGTACTGCTTGCCGCCAGTCGTGATGATTGCGTACATGTGAGAGCCCTTCAGTGCTGTGGTTAGTGCAACAGCTGGAAATGGTACGTCACGCTTTAGCGTTCGTCAACGGCAAACTGCTGCTCCTTGATGGGTTTTCCACGGATGCCGCCCCATGGCCAAGGCGCTCGGCAAGCTCGAGCCTCAAGACGAGCGCCTCGCCGAGACAGTAGGTGCCGCCGTAGGCGATGCCCGCCTTGATCAGGAGGCAAAGGCCGGGAAGCACGGCGCAGAGCCTTCGCGCGAGCGAGCGCGAGGACAGCGCGAGTGCGAGTACCACGGCCGCCTCGCCCAGACGCTCCGCATCGGCGCCGCGCCCATAGGCCCCAGAGACATCGAGCGCCATGAGGGCCTGGTTGGCCGCCATGATCGGAAGGTCGGCCCCCGAGCCGAGGGGCACGAGACCCACGACGGCGTTCTGGGCGCTCCGCTCGCGAACGCACCGCTCGGCCACGGCGCGGCGGCAGAACGGGAAGTTCGCGGCGAGCGCGATGTCCCTGCCGCAGGCGTCGGCCATCCAGGAGGCGAGCTTGGCGAGCAGGGCGTCCGTGCTCGCGGCCGAGACGAGGGCCGTGCCCTCGAGCCCCTCGCCCCCTGGGGCGTCCAGGCTCGACTCCACGACGATGACGCAGGGCACGCCGGCACGACGGAAGGCACGCGCCACGGAGGCGCCGGGGCCCGAGGGGCCGGCGGCGACGATCACGGCAACGTCGGCGTCGGGGTTCACGCGGACGGCCACGCCAGCCCGTATCGCCCCGACGTGAACGAGTCCCGAGGCCGTCTCGGGCATGAGGGCGCCCTTGAGCGCGAGGGCGAGCTCGCGAGGGGCGCCGTCCTCGAGCTCTACCGCCACCCGCACGCACTCGCGGCGCCGGCGCTGGCCCTCACGAGCCCCGCCGATGAACTCGCCCACCTTGGCGAAGGGGATGTTGTTGATGCCAGCCATGCGCTCCCTTCCTACGCAGACCGAGGCCTGTGGTGATACACGGACTGTACTATTCCCACCGAAGCCACCTGGATGACCATCGACGTGGCGCCGTAGCTGACGAAGGGCAAGGGGATGCCCGTGATGGGCATGATGCCGATGCACATGCCCACGTTTTGGAGCAGCTGATAGCTCCACATGGCCACGACGCCCGCAAGCACGAGCTTGGCAAAGGGCGCCTCGAGGCGCATCGCGAGCGAAAGCGTTGAGAAGATCAACCAGGCATAGAGGGCCAGGAGCAGGACCGCCCCGGCGAAGCCGAACTCCTCGGCCAGGGTGGCGAAGACGAAGTCCGTGTGGCTCTCCGGCAGAAAGCCGCCCGTTGCCTGGGTGGCGGCACCGATGCCCTTGCCGAGCAGGCCGCCAGAGCCAACCGCGATCTTCGACTGCTGGAGCTGGTAGCCCACGTCGGGGTCTGCCGTGGCATCCACGAACACGAGCAGACGGTTCATCTGATACTGCTTGAGCGGGAAGCCGAAGTTCGTCGAGCAGAACACGATGAGCGCCGCCCCGAGGATGATGAGCGCCACCGTGATGAGCACCCAATCCCTCCGCGCGCCACCGCAGATGATGATCGAGGCGCCAATGACGAGCAGGATGAGGCCCGTGCCGAGGTCTGGCTGGGTCATGATCGCCACGAACGGCACCAGCAGGGTGGCGCAGAGCTTCGCGTAGTCTCGGAACTCCTTCACGCGGCCGTTGAACTGCGCCGTGAGCGAGGCCATCAGGAAGATGGTCACGAGCTTGCCGACCTCCGAGGGCTGGAACTGCAGGGGGCCGAGCTTGACCCAACCCGTCATGCCGTTGGCGTTGTAGGCAAGCCCCGGGATGTGCGGCGAAAGCATGAGCACGACGTCCAGGACAAGCAGCCACGTGGAGAGGTTCTGCAGGTTGCGGTAGTCGTAGCGCCAGATGAGGACGGCGCCCACGAGTCCGAGGACCGCGCCGATGGACTGCTTGGGCAGCGAGGCGTTCGCGTTGGTGAGCGACGCGCTCCAGACCACGAGCAGGCCATAGGCCACGAGCAGGATGGCGGGCAGCAGGGCCGGCCAGTAGAGCTCGCGCAGAAAGCCCCCGCGCCCGGGCACGCGCGCGTGGGCAGACCCCGGCCGCTTGCCCGCATCGCCACCGAAGAGCGATGACACGACGGCGCCGAAGCCGACGCCGCCCGCCGTGTTCTGAGCCATGGCTCCCCTCCTATCTCGTGCCGTCGGAGACCGACGTCGTGGCGGTGTCCGGCTCGTTGTAGAGCGCCCCGATGATGTCTCGGACCACGTACATGGCCGAGGTGGAGCCATAGCCGCCCTTGTCGATGACGGCGCAGATCGCGTACTTGGGGTTGTCGGCCGGCACATAGGCGCAGAACCACGCAGTCGGCTCGTCATTGCCGTGCTCGCCGGTACCGGTCTTTCCCGCAACCCGCATGGACAGGTTGGTGAAGTGGGCCGTCATGGAGGCGCTCTCCTCGTAGATCACGCCCTCCAGGCCGGAGTGCACGAGGTCGTAGTTCTCGCTCGCCTCATCGGGCGCGAGGTACTGCTCGGGCTTGAAGTCGATGACCGAGCCGTCACCACCGCGGCCCTTGACGCTCTTGAGCACGTGCGGGCGCCACATGGTGCCGCGGTTGCCGATGCCCATGTAAGCGCAGCACATCTGCAGGGGCGTCACGAGAATGTCGCCTTGGCCGATGGCGATGTTGGTGTAGTCGCCGCCCTGCCACTGACGGTCCGCGTCCGAGTAGCTGCTGAAGTAGTTCCATTTCCACTCGGCGTCGGGCACGCGCCCGGCGGCCTCGCCGGGCAGGTCGATGCCCGTCTGCGAGCCCAGGCCCCACTTGTGGAAGGTCTCCTGCATCCCGTCTTTGGTGTCAGAGTTGTAGAACCCCTTCGCTATCTCGTAGAACACGACGTCGCACGAGTAGACGATGCCATTCCTGAGGTCGATGGGGCCATGGCCCGAGTGCTTCCAGCACCACTTGCCGTACGAGGAGCCAAAGCCCGTCCACCAGCCCTGGCAGTCGAAGCCGCTCGAGGCGTTGGCGATGCCATGGTCCATGGCCGCGAAGGTGGTGAGCGGCTTGATGGTGGAGGCAGCCACGAACTGGCCCGAGACGGCGCGGTTCATGAGGGGGTTTCCGGCAGCGTCGCTCGAGAGCGTGTCCCAGTCGTCCTGGGAGATGCCGCCCACGAAGAGCTCGGGCCGAAACGACGGCGCGCTCGCCATCGCGAGGACCTCGCCGTTCGTGGCGTCCACGACGATGGCCGCGCCGGAGTTGCAGTCCTTGCTTCCGGCCTTCACGGCGCGCTTGATGCCGTCGGCGAGGGCCTGCTCGGCCGCCTTCTGGGTGTTGACGTCGATCGTGAGCAGGATGTCGGATCCGCTCTCGGCCGGAACCGAGGTCGAGTAGCTGAGGACGTCGCCGTTTGCGTCGACGTAGACCGTCTGCTCGCCGCGCACGCCCTGCAGCACGCCCTCGTACTGGTACTCGACGCCCGCCTGGCCCGTCGTGTCGCCGCTCTCGTAGGAGAGGCCGTTTGCGTTCTGCGCGGAGGCGTCGATCTGGTCCTGCGTGACGGTGCCGGTGTAGCCAAGCAGGTGGCAGGCGACCTCCCCCTGCGGGTAGGACCGCTGCGTGCGCTGCTCGACGGTGACGCCGGGGAAGAAGTCGGCGTGCTCCTGGATGAAGGCCACCGTGGTACGGTGCGCGTCCACAGCCACCGTGCGGGCGCTCTGGGCGCCCTCGGTGGAGTCCTGGATCTTGCGGCGACAGGCTATCTTGGGCATGCCGAGCAGGGCCGCAAGCAGCGTAACCTCGACGTCGTCGTTCACCACGTCGGACTTGGCGGTGACGGTGAGGCTCGGGCGGTTCGCCACGAGCTCCACGCCGTTGCGATCGAGGATGCGCCCGCGCGGCGCCACGGTCGAGACGGTCCTCGTGCGATTGGACTCGGCCTGCCTGGCATAGTCCTCGCTCGAGACAACCTGCATGCTCAGGAGCTTCACGAAAAGGGCGCCGATGACGGTGCCGGAGAACACGCCAAGCCCAACGAACCGGCTCTTGAAGGTGGTCTCCGAGGAGGTGTCATTGCCGCCGGCAGCACGTGGCGCCTGACCGCCGATGTCGAAGCGCAGGCTCGAGGTGCCGCCACGTACGGCAAGCACCACGGCCGCGGCCACGGCCGCGAGCAGGACGACGAACACTATGAGGATGATGGTGCCGAGCGACATGAGCCTACAGGCCCTTCATGTCGTAGTGGCCGGAGCGCTTCTTGCCCCCGCCAAGCGAGAGGCCCGAGGACGAGGCACCCGGCATCCGGGAGAGCAGAGTGCCCACGATCCAGAACGCCAGACAGTCGAGCGCGGCCCCGGGTACGGCGCGCAGGAACACCACATCCACGAAGGAGGACGCCTGACCCGTCGCCAGCAGGATGAGCGCGTACACCACGCCCACGCCCACTGCGGAGGGGGCGAAGATGGCAAGCGCCGCCGGCACGTCGTCGGCCACGCGCGTGCGGCCCGTAGCAGCATAGGCCCAGGCAAGCAGCGTGAGCAGAAGCGCCATGAGCCCGATGGGGCCCGTGCCGGTCATGTCATAGAAGAGGCCCGAGAGAAATCCGATGACGGGCGCGCTGCGCACCTCCCCGCCAAGGCAGGCGCAGGCCGCAAGCACGAGCGCGAGGTTGGCCCTGCCGCCCAGGATGCCCACGTTGGGAACGAGCGCGAGCTGCAGCACCGCGAGCACGACGGCAAGGACGGCCGAGATCCTGCGGCTCGACGCCTGGTCGTTGACGATCATCTATGCTCCTTCCCCGTCGCTCGTGCTAGTAGTTGCCTGGTCCGAGGACCCGTCTTCCGAAGACGCGTCCCGCGTTGTCGCCGCGGCCGAGGCATCTGCCTTCGAGGCCGTCGTCATGTCCTGGCTGTCGGCGGCCTGGGCGTCCTCGGTGGTTGCCTGCTGGCCATCGCTCACCGACGTGATGACGAGAACCTCCTCAAGGTTCTGCGAGTCTGCCAGAGGCTCGACCGTGATGTCGTAGTACAGGGCCCCCGAGGTCTTGGACACGTTTGTGACGGTACCGATGGGAAGCCCCTTCGGATAGACGCCGCCGAGCCCGCTCGTAATCACGAGGTCACCGATGGAGACCTGCTGGTCGCACCTCACGAGGGTGAGCCTGAGCGTGCCATCGGGCGCGCCCACGAGCTGTCCCTGGGCGCGGCTGGACTGCACCATGGCCGAGACGCCCGAGCTCTCGTCCGAGATGAGGCGCACCGTGGACTGCGCGGCGGAGGTATCGCTGATCTGCCCGATGACACCCGTGGACGTCATGACCGGCATGCCGATGGCAAGCCCCGAGCCCTCGCCCTTGTCGATGGTGATGGTGGAGCTCCAGGAGGTCGTCGACTGGCCGATGACGGTGGCCCCGGTGGACGTGAGGCTGTAGCGATTGCGCACCTCGAGCAGGCTCGAGAGCGTGTCCAGGTCGTGCTGGGACTCGGAGAGCTGTGCCACCTGGGCCTTGAGGCTCTCGTTCTCCGCCTTGAGGTCTGACAGGGTCTCGGAGTCGGCCGTGAGGTTGCCGAATATGTTGCCAAGGCCCTGAACGGGAGCGGACACGAAGGACCCGACCGCACGCACGGGCGAGGTCAGCGTCTGCACCACGCCACGCGCCCCATGCAGCACGCCCGAGTCGCCCTCGCGATAACCGACGACAACGAGGACGAGCGAAAGGACGCACAGCACAACGAGCGAGCGCGGGACTGCCGCAGCAGACCCGCGCCCCATGGATTGTTTGGGGGTTGCGAAGCGCTTCGCCATCGGGCTCCCCTACTTGCCAGAGCTCTGGACGAAGCCGCCGGAAAGGGCGTTGGCCTCGAGGACCTTCGCGCAACCGTACACGACGTTCTCGAGGGCGCTCGGGCTCACGTTCACCGGCACGCCCGTCTCCTCGCGCAGACGCTGGTCGAGGCCGCGAAGCAGGCCGCCGCCTCCCGTCAGCATGATGCCGTAGTACATGAGGTCGCTCGCGAGGTCGGGCGGGGTGACGTCCAGGGCATCCTTCACGGCCTTGGTAACCTGGTCAAGCGGCGAGTTCAGGGCGCGCCTGATCTCCTCGCTCTCGATGCGAACGGTCTTGGGGAGACCGTTGATGACGTCGCGGCCGTTGACCTCGACGTCAAGCTCCTCCTTGAGCGGGGCGGCGGAGCCAACCTTGATCTTGATGTCCTCGGCCGTGCGCTCGCCGATGGACAGGTTGTAGGCATCGCGGACGTGCTCGAGGATGACCTGGTCGAACTCGTCTCCAGCGGTGCGGATGGACTGCGACACGACGATGCCGCCCATGGCGATGACGGCCACCTCGGTGGTGCCGCCGCCGATGTCGACGACCATCGAGCCCGTAGGGTCCTCAATCGGCAGGTTGGCGCCGATGGCGGCTGCCATGGGCTCCTCGATGAGGAATGCCTGTCGGGCGCCGGCGGAGATCGTGGCCTCGAAGACCGCTCGCTTCTCGACCGAGGTAACGCCGGAGGGCACGCACACGACGACGCGCGGGCGTGGGCTCCAGGGATAGCGGCGCTTCGACGCCTTCTCGATGAAGTAGCGAAGCATGACCTCGGTCACGTCGAAGTCGGAGATGACGCCGTCCTTCAGAGGGCGAATTGCCGTGATGGAGCCGGGAGTGCGGCCCACCATGCGCTTGGCGTCGGCGCCAACGGCCAGCACGCGCTCCTCGTTCTTGTCGATGGCGACGACGGAGGGCTCGTTGATGACGATGCCCTCGCCGCGCACGGACACGAGCGTGTTGGCCGTGCCGAGGTCGATGGCAAGGTCGCCGCCGTACTCACCGAATATGGAGTCGAAAATCGACATGGCATCCGTTCCTCATGGCACGGGATCGTACCCCGCGCCTCGATAGCTCAAACCTAAATCAGATAGTGCAGACCGCGAGGCTACTTGGTTGCGGCCGCGGTGGTGGCGGCGGAGCCCGTGAAGGCGGTGCCGGTGGTCGTCGTGGTGCTGGAGCCCGAGCCGCCCTGGGAAGCGAAGCTCAGCTCCACGCTCGTGACCTTCCAGCCCACACCGTCGCGCACGAGGGCGACCTTGTAGTCCTGCGTGCCGCCGGAGGCAAGCCTCGCGGAGACGAGGGCCTCGGAGGACGCGGTGGTGCGGTCCACGCCAGAGACGGTGACGGAGGCACCCTTCGGCATGATTGCCTGGATCTGGGACTTCGTGTCGTCATCCACACCGCCCGCAAGGAACGAGGACACGTCGTTGCCAGCGGCGCCAGCAGAGAACATGTCGCTCACGACAGCCTCCTGGGTGGGCCAGCCATACCCCTTGTAGTAGGCGAAGCCGCCCACACCGGCGACGATCACGAGCAGGAGGAGAATGAAGACCAGGAACTTCTTGCCCTTGCCCGAGTGCTTGCGACGCATCTTGCGGTCGTGCTTGTCGGCCTTCATGAGGTCCTCCTCCGTGACGGAGAAGAAGCCCGTGTCCTCCGGGGAGGGCATGAAGTCGCCCGTCTTGCCCATCGGGTCGAGCGGGTCCAGGGCCGAGGACGACTCGGGAGCCGCCGGAGCCTGAGGCTGCTGGGCGGCGCCGTCGCCGTAGCCGGCGCCCGCAAGGAGCTGGTCAGTCTCGGAGGGTCCACCCGCGGAGAGGGCCGCCATGGCCTTCTGGGCCGCGACGAGGGAGGCCGACTGCTCGGGCGTCAGCGTATACGTGCCATCGGCAGTGGCCTTCGTGAAGGCGTCGACGGCCTCGGAGACGCGGTTGGACGCCATGTAGGCCTGACCGAGCTCGCCGTAGATAGGGTCCTGGGAGCCATCGGTCGAGAAGTCGAGCGCGGTGCGGTAGGCCTCTACGGCGTCGACGGGACGACCGAGCTGCATGAAGCAGCCGCCCAACTTAACGAGGGCCGAGGACGGGTCCGGGTTTGCCTCGTCGATCGCGGCGTTGCGCCAGGCGACGCCGGCCTCGCGTGCCATGCCGCGGCGGGAGTAGAGGTTGCCGAGCGCGAGGTAGGCCTTGTAGGGCGTGGGGTAGGTGGCGTCTGCCACCGCAGCCTCGAAGCAGCCCACGGCCGCGTCGAGGCTGCCGGCCGCCACGAGGGCGCGGCCGCGGTTGCAGTTGAGTGCGCCCAGGTGGGTCTGGGCGTAGCCGGCGTCGGAGAGCGCCAGCCCATAGGCCTCGGCGGCATCGGCATACAGGCCGAGCTTCATGAGCGCGTTGCCGCGCAGGTGGTCAACCTCGCCCCACAGCTCGCCAGGGGCCTTGGCCTGGTTGAGGGCCGAGACGGCACCAGCCCAGTCGCCGCGCTGGTAAGCGGCACGCGCGGTGGAGAACGCTTGAGTGTTCACGATGATTCCTCCCTGCCGCGAGGTGCCTAGCGGGCCTCGTGCTCGATGCGGATGGAGACGATCTCGTCGCCGGCGCGGAGCTTGCCGATGACGTCTTTGCCCTCGATGGTCTGCCCGAAGACCGTGTAGTCGCGGTCGAGGCCGTGCTGCGATCCAAGGCAGAGGTAGAACTGCGAGCCGGCAGAATCCGGGTGCTGCGAGCGCGCCATGGCGAGGGCGCCGTCCTCGTGGCTGTTGTTGGGGTTCACGTCGTACTCGTGCTTGATGCGGTAGCCGGGGCCGCCAGTACCAGGCATGCCGTCGGGCCCGGGGCGGCCGGCGGCCACCTCGTCAGACGTCATGTCGCGCGTGTTGGGGCACCCGCCCTGGATCACGAAGCCGGGGACGAAGCGATGAAACTTCAGGCCGTCGTAGAAGCCCGAGCCAGCCAGCTCGCAGAAGTTGGCAACGTGGATGGGAGCGCCCTCGGCGTCGAGGCGCACGCGAATGACGCCCTTGGGCGTCTCGATGACGGCAACCTCGTCACCGGCGGGGGTGTACTCGGGCGTGTAGAGGGGATCGAGGAATCCAGGCATGTAACCTCCATCGGCTGTCCCGGGCCGCACGCGGCCGCAGGGCTTAATCAATCTATCCGTGCAATTCTAGCAGCACAGGCAACCTTTCACACATTCGGCATTCGTATGGGCCGCCGTGGAGGCCCCATCAACGCTGCTGGGGCCTCCACGCGTCGTAGTTCTTGGCGAAAAGGGCCGCGTAGGACTCGGTGTCATTGACGCTCTGGCCCTTGAGGGGCGCCACGATCTTGCTCGCGTCGCGCTCGGGGTCGGAGCTGCCGGCAGACAGGCTCCAGGCCTTGCTGATGGCGTCGCTGCGATTCCTGAGCCAGTTCGCCAGAACGTTCAGGTGGTCTCGCTGGTCCGTATAGGTTCCGGTGGTCGAGACGTCGATGGCGTCGATCGCCCTCACGAGGTTGCTGGCGTCGAGCGCGAGCTGCTTGGCGTCCTCGTAGCCGCTCTTGCGCTCATCGGCCGTGCCGGAGGTGCCCACGTCCGAGAGCTTCTCGGCGCTGGAATCTGCGTGCTCGGAGATCTTGGCGAGCTGGTCATAGGCGTCCGTCATCGCGTTGAAGGTCAGCTCGTCGGCCGAGGCCACCGAGCTCGCGTCCACGTCGCCGGAGTCCTGGCCCTGGAGCCTCGACACCGTGCCGGGAAAACCCGCCTGCGAGGTGTCCGCCGGCGTGGTTGCCCGCGGGTCCAGCAGCGAGGGGTCCCACGGGTGGGTGATGGCGAGGGTGGCGCCACCCACGATGAGCAGCGACGCCACGGCAGCCACGACGAACACGCGCGTATGGGGCAGCCGCTCGCGCCCGTAGGGCCCCTCGACCGAGGGGTCCGGCTCGGACGGAATGGCGCTCTCGATGCGCGGCAGCGTCGTGGTGCGCTCGCGCTCGAGCCTCAGCTCCTCGGCGTCCTCATGGAGCGGCGCCTTGCGCTCCTCGGGCTCGGCAGCCTCGGCGGCAAGGGGCATGCCGCATTTGGGGCAGCTCGCGGAGCCCGGCGGGCAGAGCGCTCCGCACGAGGGGCACCACGTGCCCTTGAGCCTGGGCATCACGCGCGTGGCCGAAAGGTCGGCGTGACACGCGGGGCACACCGTGAGGCCGTCTGCCACGAGCGTGCCGCAGACGGGGCACCTCACAGCCGGCCCCAATCGCCCGCAAACGTCGTCATACTTCCGATCGCCTCCCGTTATGCTCCTCCGCGCGCTCGAGCAGGCGGAGGAAGGGGCCGTCGTGCTGAGCGGCGCCCACGAATCTGTCGTAGAGAAGATTAAACACCAGCAGCGCGCCCGCGCCAAAAAGCGCGAGGAATGCCCACATGGGGCCCGTCATGGGCGCGATCTCGAAGAAGGGCCCCGCAATCGTGCACCCAAATGCCACGATGCCAAGTACCACGAGGGCAAGGGCGGCCCTGAGCGGCGTCAGGGGCGTGGATATCCTCAGAATGAGGTTGAAGCCCACGAGACTCGTGAGCAGCACGCACAGGGTGGATATCTCCATGCGCGCGAGGCCGGCACGCTCGAGAAGAAGGCTCGCGAGCCCCACCGCAACCACGATGGAGGCGGAGGCCGGCAGGGAGCGCGCGAGCACGTTGGCAAGGAAGCTCCCCGAGACTCGCTCGCGGTTGGGCTCGAGCGCCAGCACGAACGAGGGGACCCCGATGATGGCCGTGGAGACGAGCGACATCTGGACGGGCTGGAAGGGATAGGGCGGCACGAGGGCGCACAGGATGGCGAGGACGACGGAGAAGACCGTCTTCACGAGGAAGAGCGAGGCGGAGCGCTGCAGGTTGTTGATCGAGCGCCTGCCCTCGGCCACCACCTCGGGCATGCGCGAAAAGTCGTTGTCCACGAGCACGACCTCGGAGACGTTGCGCGCGGCGTCCGACCCAGAGGCCATGGCCACCGAGCAGTCCGCCTCGCGCAGGGCGAGGACGTCATTGACGCCGTCGCCCGTCATGGCCACGGTGTGGCCGCGGCCCTTGAGCGCGCGCACGAGCTCGCGCTTCTGCTGGGGCGTCACGCGGCCGAACACGTGATACTCCCCCGCGGCGCGCTCCAGCGCCTCGGGCGTCGTGAGCGTCGTGGCGTCTACGTAGCGCTCGGCCCCGGGCACCCCCGCCTCCCTCGCTATGGCAGAGACCGTGCGCGCGTCGTCTCCGGAGATGACGTTGACCGTGACTCCCTGCTCGCAGAAGAAGCCGATCGTCTCCGGCGCCGTGGAGCGGATATGGTCCGAGAGCGACACCAGCCCGAGCGGCCGCACGCCGCCCACGATCGCCCCCTGCTCGTCGAAGCCGTCGGCCTCGGCAACCACGAGGACGCGAGCACGGGGCCCAAAGCCCGCACGCATCCCCTCGAGGCCCGCCGCGCCCTCGCCCAGTACGAACTGCGAGGCACCCAGCACGAGCGAGCGACCGTCACGCGTGACGCATCCGGAATACTTGCGCGCAGACGAGAACGGCACGGCCCGCGCGCTCGGCGCCGGCACGATTGCTCGCGCCCTCGCATACGAGAGGATGGCAGAGGCGGTCTCGTTGGCGTCCTCCGAGCTCGCCGCCGCGACGGACACGGCGGCGAGCGCGACCTCGTCCTCGGTATGGCCGGCGAGGGCGCGGGCACCGGAGAAGTCCATGGCGCCCGAGGTGATGGTGCCCGTCTTGTCCAGGCACAGCACGTCCACGCGGGCCAGCATCTCTATGCAGTAGAACTGCTGGACCAAAACCTGGTGCCGCGCAAGCCTTGCGGTGGATATGACGAGCACGGTGGAGGTGAGCAGCACGAGTCCCTGGGGAATCATGCCCACGAGGGCCGCCACCGTGGTGAGGATGGCCTGGGCGCTGCCCTGGCCGTCTCCCAAAGTCCTCAGGAATAGCAGGATTCCCACGGGGGCGAGCAGCCACGTCGCCCAGCGGATGATCATGGAGAGCGTGAGCATAATCTCGGAGACCGCACGCTTGGCGTGCCTCGCCTCGGCGTTGATGCGGGCGGCGTAGGAGTCCGCGCCCACGCGCGTCACCCGGGCGAGCACGCAGCCGGAGTCGAGGAAGCTCCCGCTCATGAGCTCGGAGCCCTTCGACTTGGTTATGGGCTCGCTCTCCCCCGTGAGCAGGCTCTCGTTGACGCCCGCCACACCCCACACCACGCGGGCGTCGGCCGGCACCTGGTCGCCGCGCCTGAGTACGAGGATGTCGTCGGCGACAACGCCCTCGTGCGCAATCTCGATGTCGGTGCCGCCACGCCTGACGGTGACGGGGCGCTCGGCCAGGATCGTGAGCCGGTCGATCGTTCGCTTGGCGCGCACCTCCTGGACGATACCGATGCCAAGGTTCAGCAGCACCACGCAGATGAAGGCGAGGTTTCGCCACGAGCCCGTAAGCGCGACGAGGCCGGCAAGCACGAGGTTCACACCGTTGAACAGCGTGAGCGTGTGCTCGGCGACGATCCGGCCCACGGGCTTCGTCTTGGGTCCCGCCTGGGTGTTGGCGCGCCCGTCCGCCAGACGCGAGCCCACCTCGTCGGCGGAGAGCCCAACTACCTCGGGCGCAACGACCTGGTCCGTGTCCATGTGGCCTTCCTTCCCTCCAGCGTGCCTGTGCTCGCGCCATTGTACGCAACGGGTGACCCAGATTCTCGGCCTGCAGGCTACCCGCATGCCCTATACTCTCATTTTGCTGCTCTCTTAGCTCAGCTGGATAGAGCGTTCGCCTCCGGAGCGAAAGGTCGCGGGTTCGAATCCCACAGAGAGCACCAACGCCTGAGCCGGCCCCGAATATGGGGCCGTTTTCGTATGGGGGTCCCGCGAGGGACCCTTTTTCATACGCTCGGGGAGCCGAGGCGCTTTCGGCTCGTGTAGTACCATCGCATGACCAACACTAAGGCGCCCGGGGCGTAAGGGGGAAGCGCATGATCGCAGTCGTCAAGGACAGTGCCACGAAGGAGCAGGTAGCGCACTTCGTGGATTGGATCGAGTCCAAGGGCCTCTCGGCCGACATCTCGAGGGGAGCCGGCGAGACCATCATCGGCCTCGTGGGCGACACCACCCAGATAGACCCGTTCCTCGTCGAGAGCATGGACATCATCGACCGGGTGCAGCGGGTCTCGGAGCCCTTCAAGAAGGCCAACCGCAAGTTCCACCCGCTCGACACGGTCATCGACTGCGGGCACGGCGTGCTCGTGGGCGGCGGCCACTTCCAGGTCATCGCCGGCCCCTGCTCCGTCGAGGGCGAGAACCTCCTGCGCATCGCGCGCGAGGTCAAGGCCGCGGGCGCCACGATGCTGAGGGGCGGGGCCTACAAGCCGCGCACGAGCCCCTACAGCTACCAGGGCATGGGCGAGGAGGGGCTCGACCTCCTGCGCGAGGCGGGCGACGAGCTCGACATGCCCATCGTCACCGAGATCATGGACCCCAGGGACGTCCAGAAGTTCCTCGACCGCAACATCGAGGTCTGGCAGATCGGCGCCCGCAACTCCCAGAACTTCCCCCTGCTCAAGGAGGTCGGCAAGACCCAGGTGCCCATCCTGCTCAAGCGAGGCATCGCCGGCACCATCGACGAGCTGCTCATGGCCGCCGAGTACGTGATGAGGGAGGGCAACCCCAACGTCATCGTCTGCGAGCGCGGCATCCGCAGCTTCGAGCGCCGCACGAGGAACACCTTCGACCTGAATGCCGTGCCGGTGCTGCACGGCCTCACCCACCTGCCCGTCTGCGCCGACCCGAGCCACGCCACCGGCTACACCCGCTACGTGACCCCCATGGCCCTCGCCGCCACGGCCGCCGGCGCCGACTGCCTCGAGATCGAGGTCCACGACGACCCGAGCCACGCCTGGTCCGACGGCGCCCAGGCACTCACGCCGGCCCAGTTCAAGGACGCCATGGCCCGCATCGCCAAGGTGCGCGAGGCCGTCACGATGGAGGTCGAGTAGGCCATGGCGGCGCAGCTTGAGCGACAGGCTGGCCAGGCGGAGCAGGCCGCGCTCGCGGCGGCGCAGCGGGAGGGTGCGCACGTCGTGCCCGGCCGCTGCGCGATCGTGGGCCTTGGCCTCATAGGGGGCTCGTTCGCGCGTGCCCTCTCCCACGGCGGCCGCGAGGTCTACGCCTTCGACCCCAACGACGACATCGAGCGCTTCGCCGCTATCGACACCACGGCGGGCGCCCTCACCGACGAGCTGCTGCCCACGGTGGAGCTCATCGTGCTCGCCTGCTACCCCCAGGCCTGCGTCGACTGGCTTGAGGCCCACGCCGGGCTCATATCGCCCGACGCCATCGTCATCGACACGGGAGGCGTGAAGCGCGCCATCTGCGAGCGCGGCTTTGCCGCGGCGCGCAGGGCGCACATCACCTTCGTGGGGTGCCATCCCATGGCGGGCACCCAGTTCTCGGGCTACGCGCACTCGCGCGCAGACATGTTCCAGGGGGCGCCCATGGTCGTCTGCCCTCCGCCGGAGGTTCGCGGCGTCGCCTGCCTCGAGCTCGTCGACCGGCTCGAGGGGCTTTTGGCCCCCTGCGGCTTCGAGAAGTTCACCGTCACCACGCCCGAGCGCCATGACGAGGTCATCGCCTACACCTCGCAGCTCGCGCACGTGGTCTCCAACGCCTACGTCAAGAGCCCCACGCTCAAGCTCCGTCAGGGCTTCTCGGCAGGCTCCTACCGAGACCTCACCCGCGTGGCGAGGCTCAACCCCCAGATGTGGTGCGAGCTGTTCCTCGACGACGCAGACAACCTCGCCCGCGAGATCTCGACGCTCGTAGACGAGCTCAACAAGTACAAAGACGCGCTCGAGGCGCGCGACGCGGACAGGCTCACCGCGCTGCTCGCCGCGGGCGACGCGCTCAAGCGCGAGGACGAGGGGGAGGCCGAGGCCTGATGGGTAGCGAGAGGGTCGTGCACGTCAAGACGGGCTCGAGGGCCTATGACGTCCACGTGACGCCGGGCGTGCTTGACGAGGCGGGCGAGCTCATACGCGGGGCCGCGGGCGGCTCCCGCGCCTTCGTGGTCTCCGACACCAACGTTGCCCCGCTCTACCTCGGGCGCGTCTGCGCCTCGCTCGAGCGGGCGGGCTACCCGGCGCCCGAGAGCTTCGTGTTCCAGGCCGGCGAGACCTCCAAGCGGGCGGCCACGTGGGGGCTCTGCATGGAGGCCATCGCGCGCGCCGGCCTCACGCGTGACGACGTGGTCGTGGCGCTCGGCGGCGGCGTCGTGGGAGACCTTGCCGGCTTTGCGGGCGCGAGCTACATGCGTGGCTGCCAGGTTGCGCAGGTTCCCACGAGCCTGCTCGCCATGGTCGACTCCTCGGTGGGTGGCAAGACCGCCATCGACCTCGAGGCCGGCAAGAACCTCGCCGGGGCCTTCTGGCAGCCGAGCGTGGTCGTCGCCGACCCGCGCTGCCTCGCCACCATCTCGCACGAGCTGCTCACGGACTCCTGCGGGGAGGTCATCAAGCACGGCGTTCTGGCAGACCCCGGCCTCTTCGACGAACTTGAGCGCTCCCCCATAAACGCGGCCGGCTACGACGAGGACGCCCTTGCGGCCGTGATCGCCAGGAACATCGAGATCAAGCGCGACGTCGTGGACGCCGACGAGCACGAGCGCGGGCTGCGTCAGACCCTCAACCTCGGCCACACGATTGGCCACGCCATCGAGGCGGCGAGCGGGTTTTCCCTCGGCCACGGCACCTGCGTGGCCATCGGCCTGTGCTGCATCGCCCGCGCCGCGGCGGCCATCGGCGCCTGCGCCCCCGAGGTGCCCGCCCGCATCGAGCGCGTCTGCGCCGCCCACGGGCTTCCCACGGACACCGACCTCGACCACGCCACGATCGTACGCCTCGCGAGAAGTGACAAGAAGCGCCACGGCGACGGCGTCAACGTCGTGATGCCCGAGGCCATCGGATCGGTAGGCGTGAGGCGCGTGAGCATGGACGAGTTCGCACGTCTCGTCGACCTGGGCTGCGGAGGCGCGGCCCGCGGCCAGGAGAGGTAGGAAGATGAACGTCACCATCACCCCCAAGGCGCTTGGGGGCACCATCGGGGCCATCGCGAGCAAGTCCATGGCGCACAGGCTCCTCATCTGCGCCGCCCTCTGCCCGGGACCCACCACCATCCGTTGCGCCACGAGCTCCCGCGACATCGAGGCCACCATCGAGTGTCTCGAGGCCCTGGGGGCCGAGGTCGAGCGCACGGGTGACTGTCTCGAGGTGACTCCGCTCGCCGGCACCCCCGCCTCGGACAACCTTCGCGTGGGACGCGAGGGCGCCGTCCTCGACTGCGGCGAGTCGGGCTCGACCCTTCGCTTCATCCTGCCGGTGGTCTGCGCCCTCGGGAGCCATGCCTCGCTCGTGGGGCACGGCAGGCTCGCCGAGCGCCCCCTCTCCCCGCTCTACGAGGAGCTCGCTCGCTCCGGGGCCGAGCTCTCGCCGGCCGGCGCCTTCCCGCTCGAGGTCTCGGGCCGCCTCAGGGCCGGCCGGTTCGAGCTGCCGGGCAACGTGAGCTCGCAGTACATCAGCGGACTTCTGCTCGCGGCGCCGCTTTTGGGCGGCCCCTCGGAGGTGCGCGTCACCGAGCCCGTCGAGAGCCGCCCCTACGTCAACCTCACCATCTCGGCCCTTTCGACCTTCGGCGTCACCGTCAACGAGACCCATGAGGTCGTCGACGGCATGCCCTGCACGTGCTTTGCCGTGAGCCCCTCGACCCCCTACCAGTCGCCAGGGCATGTCACCGTCGAGGGCGACTGGTCCAACGCGGCCTTCTGGCTCGCGGCGGGAGCGCTTGCGGGCGAGGTCGGCGTCTCGGACCTCGACCTCGCGAGCCGCCAGGGCGACCGCTCCATCCTGGCGGCCCTCGCCAAGCTCGGCGCCCGCGTGACGCGCGGCCCGGGCTGCGCGCGCGTCTCGCCCGGCTCCCCCGCGGGCACAGAGCTGGACGTCTCCGACTTCCCTGACCTCGTGCCCCCGCTCGCCGCCGTAGCGGCCCTCGCGCCGGGCTCGACCCGCCTCACGAACTGCGGGAGGCTCCGCCTCAAGGAATCCGACCGCATCGAGACCGTATGCGGTGGCCTTGCGGCCCTTGGAGCCGACATCCAAAGCGCCGGCGACGACATCGTCATCAACGGCCAAGGGAGCCTGCGAGGCGGTACGGTTGATGCCAGCGGGGACCACCGCATCGCCATGATGGCGGCCATCGCGGCCATTCGCTGCGAGGGCGCCGTGACCATTCGCGGCGCCGGGTGCGTCCAGAAGTCCTATCCGATCTTCTTCCGTGACTACGAGGCCCTGGGCGGCCTTGTGAGCGAGAGCGAGGGAGCCCATGTCCTCTAGCTACGGAGAGGCCGTCCACGTCTCGATATTCGGCCAGTCCCACTCCGAGGCCATCGGGTGCGTCGTGGACGGCCTGCCGGCTGGCTTCGACATCGACCTCGAACGACTCCAGGGCTTCCTCTCGCGCAGGGCGCCCGGCCACAGCGACACGTCGACCCCCAGGCGCGAGGAGGACCGCCCGCGCATCCTCTCCGGCCTCGTCGACGGTCACACCTGCGGGGCGCCCCTCTCGGCCGTCATCGAGAACACCAACACCCGCTCGCAGGACTACGCGGGGCTGAGGCGCGTGCCGAGGCCGGGGCACGCCGACTATCCGGCGCTCGTCCGCTACCGCAACTATCACGACGTCGCCGGCGGCGGCCACTTCTCCGGCAGGCTCACGGCCCCGCTCTGCATCGCGGGCGGCATCGCCCTCCAGGTCCTCGAGCGTGCCCTCGGCATCCGCGTCGTGGCCCACATCTCCTCGCTCGGCCCCTCGGGTGTCGTCGACCTGCCGCTCGACGCCCTCGAGTGGCACCCCGAGCAGGCTGAGGCCATACTCGCCAACCCGTTGCCGTGCGTGAGCCGCGAGGCTGCTCTCGCCATGCGCGAGGTTATCCTCGACGCCAAGGACGGGGCGGACTCCGTGGGCGGCATCATCGAGTGCGTCGCCTACGGCATGCCCGCCGGCATCGGCGACCCGATGTTCGACGGGATCGAGAACCGCATCGCGCGCATCGCCTTTGGCATCCCCGCCGTCAAGGGCGTGCAGTTTGGCGCGGGCTTTGGAGCGGCACGGATGCTCGGAAGCGATGACAACGACCCCTGGCGCATTCGGGACGGCCGGGTGAGGCCCGAGACGAACCGCGCGGGCGGCATCCTCGGCGGCATCACCACCGGAGCCCCCGTGGTGTGGTCGTGCGCCGTGAAGCCCACGGCCTCGATCGGCATGCGTCAGAGGAGCGTCGACCTCGCCGAGGGCACCGACGCCGAGCTCGTCGTGCACGGCAGGCACGACCCCTGCATCGTGCCGAGGGCGGTGCCGGTGGCCGAGGCCGCCTGCGCGCTCGCGCTGCTCGATGCGCTCGTGGCCGAGGGGGCGCTTCCCCTGCCTGCGCCCGCGCCGCAGGCGAAAGGCAGTGCCGCGTCTAAGGCGCCCGCAGCAACCGACCAGAAGTAACGTGCGCCCGCAAGGGGCGGGCATGAGGCAAGAAGGAACCCATGGAGGACCTCTCTGAGATCAGGACCCGCATCGACGGGATTGACGACCAGATTTGCAAGCTCTTCTGCGAGCGCATGGCCTGCGCGCGCGAGGTTGCGGAGTATAAGCGCGCCAAGGGCATGCCCGTCCTCGACCGTGGGCGCGAGCGCAAGAAGCTCGCCGCCGTGGCCGAGAAGGTGCCCGAAGACCTGCGCAGCTACACCCAGGTCCTCTTCGACCTGCTCATGGCCGTCAGCCGCGCCCAGCAGGGCCGCGAGCTCGACGTGGACTCAAAGCTCGAGCGGCAGATTCGCCAGGCCGAGCTCGACACGGTGCCCGTCTTCCCCACCACGGCCACCGTCGCCTGCCAGGGCGTAGAGGGGGCCTACTCCCAGCTTGCCGCAGACCGGCTCTTTCGAAGGCCTGCCATCAGCTACTTCGAGACCTTCGAGGGCGTCTTCCGCGCGGTCGACGAGGGTTTCTGCCGCTATGGCGTGCTCCCCGTCGAGAACTCCACAGCCGGCAGCGTAAACCAGGTCTACGACCTCATGCGCCGCCACCAGTTCTCAATCGTGCGCTCCGTCCGCCTCAAGGTCGATCACAACCTCCTCGCGCTTCCGGGCGCCCGAATCGAGGACATCCGCGACATCTACAGCCACCAGCAGGCCATCGACCAGTGCCGCGAGTTCCTGCGCACCCTGCCGAATGCCTCCGTCCACGTCTGCGAGAACACCGCGATGGCGGCCAAGCTCGTGGCAAAGAGCGGACGTGCCGACGTGGCGGCGCTCTCGAGCCGCGCCTGCGCCACCCTCTACGACCTCGAGCCGCTCGCCAGAAACGTCCAGGACAGCGACGCCAACTTCACGCGCTTTGCCTGCATCTCCAAGGACCTCGAGATCTACCCGGGAGCCAACCGCACCTCGCTCATGGTGGTCACCGGCAACGAGCCCGGCAGCCTCTACAAGGTCCTCGCCCGCCTCTACGCGCTTGACATCAACATCGTGAAGCTCGAGAGTCGACCGCTTCCCAAGTCAGACTTCGAGTTCATGTTCTACTTCGACCTGGACGCCCCCGCCGCGGACCCAGAGTTCCCCTCCATCGTAGGCTCGCTCGGGGACACGTGCGAGGAGTACCGTTACCTCGGCAGCTATTCGGAGCTGGTTTGATGACGACAACGAACGCGCAGGAGAGCGAGATTCGCCTGGCAGCCGCAGGCGACGGCAAGACCAAGGGGAACCGCACGCCCGTGCGCTATGGCCTCCTCGGGCGCACCCTTGGCCACAGCTGGAGCCCGCAGATCCACCAGCGGCTCGGTTCGGCGCCCTACGAGCTCGTGGAGCTCGAGCCCAACGAGCTGGCAGACTACGTGCGCGAAGGCCATTGGGAGGGGCTTAACGTCACCATCCCCTACAAGCGCGACGTGATGCCGCTGTGCGACGAGCTCTCGGCTGCCGCACAGAGGCTCGGGGCCGTCAACACGCTCATCCGCACGGAGGACGGCCGCGTCCGCGGCGACAACACGGACCTCTACGGCTTTGCCTGGCTCCTGCGTCGCTTCTGCGAGCGCCACATGGGAGACCTTGAGGCCATCGCCGGCCGAACCTGCCTCGTGCTGGGGTCGGGCGGCGCCAGCCGAGCCGTGGTGGGCGCCCTCGAGAACGCAGGCTCCAAGCCCGTCGTCATCTCCCGGACGGGCGAGGACGACTATGCCTCGATCACCGAGCGCCACGCGGGCGCAGTCCTCGTGGTGAACGCGACGCCGGTGGGCATGTACCCCTCCTGCCCCGCGTCCCCCGTGGACGAGGCCACGCTCGCGGCACTCCCCTTGCTGCGCGGCGTCCTCGATGCCGTCTACAACCCCGAGCGCACGGGCATCTGCCTTGCGGCGGAGCATCTCGGGCTTCCCTCGGAAAGCGGCCTTGCCATGCTCGTGGGTCAGGCCTGGCGCTCGAGCGAGCTGTGGCAGGGCACGGACCTGCCCCTCGAGCTCGTCGAGTCGATCGAGCGCGAGCTGCGCACCCTCACGAGAAACGTCATCCTCATCGGCATGCCCGGGAGCGGCAAGACGAGCTGCGGTCATTGCCTGGCGGAGCTCACCGGACGGACGGCCATCGACCTCGACCAGGCCTTCGCCGAGCGGTTCGGGGCAGGTGCCGGCGAGGTCATCGAACGCGAGGGCGAGGAGGCATTCCGACGCATGGAGACGAAGGTCCTCGCCGACTATGGCAAGAGGAGCGGCCTCATCCTCTCGTGCGGAGGCGGGGTGGTGACCAGGCCCGAGAACCTCGACCTCATGCGCCAGAACGGCACCGTCGTCATGCTCGACAGGCCCATCGACCAACTCTCCAGCAAGGGCCGGCCGCTCTCGAGGGCGCGCGGCGTCAAGGCGTTGGCCGAGGAGCGCATGCCGCTGTACCGCTCATGGGCAGACGTCATCGTTGGCTGCACGGGATCGGCCCGTGGAGATGCCGAGGAGATTCGTCGGCTGCTTGGCCTCTAGAGCCACTAAGGGACGTTTTTCGCTCGCTCCCCAACAGCTGCCTTCGAAGTTTGAAAAGCGTGGCATGCTAAGGTGATTAAGGGACTTATTTGGAGGACTTCCTCCGTGAACGAGCACATGGCAGGACTCGCCTGGCGAAGATCCTGGTGCAGGGAGGTTTGTGACATGGACTACGAAAGCGTCGCGGCTGGCATCATCGATGCGCTCGGTGGCGAGGGCAACGTCACAAGCGCCAGCACCTGCCTGACGCGCCTGCGTCTCTCGATCGCTGATGTCACCGCCGTTGACCTCGACGCGCTCAAGAAGCTCAGGGGTGTGCTGGGCGTTGCCTCCAGGGGCTCGGACAGCCTTGAGGTGGTGTTTGGCCCTACGGCCATCGAAGGGGTGTCGCGCGCCTTCGCCCTCCAGACCGACCTTGCGCTCAGCAGCGGCACCACGTCCTGCGCCAACCCGCTCGCCCGCATGCGTGCGAGCGCCTCCGAGGCGAAGGAGGAAAGCAAGCCCCTGGTGCCCAAGTCCCTCGCAAGCAGCCCCAACGCCGTTCGCATCCAAATTCCGGCAGGGCGCATGCGCTCCTATCGAGCCCAGCAGCAGGCGGCGATCGACGAGGAGCGCCTGAGCAAGGACGACATCGAGGCACTCAAGGACTTCCTGAGCGAGGAGGCAGGCGAGCTGAAGGGAAAGAAGGCCTCGCATGCCCGCGAGGCCACGCCCGCCATTGGTCGCTCCGTCCTCGTCATCAACGGCCCCAACATCAACATGCTTGGCAGGCGCGAGCCCGACATCTACGGCAAGCAGGACTACGCGGCCCTCCTGCGCACCTGCAAGGATGCCGCGCGCAAGGCGGGCTTCTCGGACATCAAGTGCTTCCAGAGCAACCACGAAGGGGCCATCGTCGACGAGATTCAGGCCGCGCTCGACACCTTTGACGGCATCGTCATCAACCCCGCTGCCTACACGCACACCTCGGTGGCCATTCTGGACGCCCTCAAGGCCGTGCAGATCCCCTGCATCGAGGTTCACATCTCCAAGGTCGAGGACCGCGAGGACTTCCGCCAAGTCTCCTATGTGCGCCAGGCCTGCTTCGAGACCATCACTGGCCTGGGCATCGAGGGCTACCGAAAGGCCATCAACGACCTGGCAAAGCACCTGGGAATGTAAGGTCGAGCCTCAAATCGAGGCAGGACCGCGCAGCCCAATTAAGATTTTGAAAAAGGGATTGAGGCAGGGCCGCGCAGCCTAATAATGATCTTGAGAGAGGGGCAATCCATCTAAAGGTGTCCAAGGTGACGGCCTGACACGCATAGGTGGGCATCGATGCCCCTAGTCCATGGCATGCGTAGAGAAAATGGGGCCATCGTCCCAGAAGATGATAGTTCCACCTGCGGGGGCACCTGGCTTCCCTGCCGTCGCCCGCGTGGCGGCAAGGTCAATGAGCCGCTGATTGGAAGACCCGCGGAACCGCAGCGTGATATCCTTCTTGGCCTCCACGAATGGACCGTCCACTAACACGTCGACGCCATCGAGCAGCCGGTTCGTAACACCCTCGAGCCACTTGCGCCCGCCGGGCACGAGGTCTCGGTCGTAGACGTAGCCGGTATAGCACCAGATGTCCTTCTCGGGAAGGTCGCGCGTCACGCGCTCGACCAGCCCGGCAAGCACACGCTGGTTCTCGGGCTCCATGGGGTCGCCACCAAGCAGGGACAGTCCCTTGATGTAGTCGGGTCGCAGGCTCTCGACAATGCGGTCCTCAATCTCGCGCGTGTAGGGGGCGCCGAAACCAAAGTCCTGAGCCTCGCCGTTGAAGCAGCCCGGACAATGGAGTCGGCACCCCGATACGAACAGGCTCGTTCGCACGCCTATGCCATTTGCAATGTCGAAGAACTTGATGTTGCCGTAGTTCATTACAGGTGCATCACGCGGTCGCGAATCTCCTCCGTGCGGCCTTGGTTCCAGAACTGCGTGCCAATGTAGCCGCAGGTACGACGCGCCACATTGAGCTTGCTCTGGTCGCGGTTGCCGCAGTGCGGGCACTCCCAGACGAGCTTGCCATCGTCCTCCACGATCTTGATCTCGCCGTCGTAGCCGCATACCTGGCAGTAGTCGCTCTTGGTGTTGAGCTCGGCATACATGATGTTGTCGTAGATGTAGCGCAGCACCGCCATGACGGCCTCGAGGTTGTCCTGCATGTTGGGCACCTCAACGTAGGAAATGGCGCCACCCGGCGAGAGCGGCTGGAACTGGCTCTCGAACTTGAGCTTGTCGAAGGCGTCGATCTCCTCGCGGACGTTTACGTGGTAGCTGTTGGTGATGTAGCCATGGTCCGTGATGCCGGGGACGATGCCAAAGCGACGCTGGAGGCACTTCGCGAACTTGTACGTTGTGGACTCGAGGGGCGTGCCGTAGATCGAGTAGTCGATGTCCTCAGCTGCCTTCCACTCGTTGCACTTGTCGTTCATGTGCTGCATGACGGCAATCGCAAACGGCGTGGCGTCCGGCTCGGTGTGGGAGTGACCGGTCATGTACTTCACGCACTCGTAAAGACCGGCGTAGCCAAGCGAGATCGTGGAATAGCCGCCATACAGCAGCGGGTCGATGGGCGCGCCCTTGGGCAGGCGCGCGAGAGCGCCGTACTGCCAGAGTATCGGCGCGGCATCGGAGAGCGTGCCCCTGAGGCGGTCGTGACGACAGCGCAGGGCCTTGTGGCAGAGCTCGAGGCGCTCGTTGAAGATCTTCCAGAACTCGTCCATGTCGCCGCCGGAGGACAGTGCCACATCCGGCAGGTTGATCGTGACGACGCCCTGGTTGAAGCGACCGTAGTACTTGGGCTTGCCCGGCTCGTAGTTCTTGGCGTTGGCGACGTTGTCGAACCCGTTGCCCGAGCGGTCCGGCGTGAGGAAGCTGCGGCAGCCCATACAGGTGAAGCAATCGCCCTCGCCAGGCTTCTCGCCACGAGAGAGCTTGAGCTCCTTCATCTTCTTCTCGGAGATGTAGTCGGGCACCATGCGCTTGGCCGTGCACTTGGCCGCGAGCTGCGTGAGGTGGTAGTACTTCTGGCCCGGCTCGATGTTGTCGTCCTCGAGCACGTAGATGAGCTTGGGGAACGCGGGCGTGATCCAGACGCCGGCCTCGTTCTTGACGCCCTCGTAGCGCTGACGCAGGGTCTCCTGGATGACCAGCGCAAGGTCGTGCTTCTCCTGGGCGCTGCGCGCCTCGTTGAGGTACATGAAGACAGTCACGAACGGCGCCTGGCCATTCGTAGTCATGAGGGTCACGACCTGGTACTGGATGGTCTGCACGCCACGGCGTATCTCCTCGAGCAGGCGGTTCTCGACGACCTCGGAGATCTTCTCGCTCGTGGCGTCAATGCCGAGCTCGGCCAGCTCGCGCGTCACCTCGCGGCGAATCTTCTGGCGGCTGACCTCCACGAAGGGCGCGAGGTGCGTGAGCGAGATGGACTGGCCGCCGTACTGGGAGGAGGCAACCTGGGCGATGATCTGCGTGGCGATGTTGCACGCCGTGGAGAAGCTGTGCGGCTTCTCGATAAGGGTCCCCGAGATGACGGTGCCGTTCTGGAGCATGTCATCGAGGTTCACGAGGTCGCAGTTGTGCATGTGCTGGGCGTAGTAGTCCGAGTCGTGGAAGTGGATGATGCCCTCGTTGTGCGCCTCCACCACGTCCTCGGGAAGCAGCATGCGCATCGTCAGGTCCTTGGAGACCTCGCCGGCCATGTAGTCACGCTGCACGGAGTTGACCGTCGGGTTCTTGTTGGAGTTCTCCTGCTTGACCTCCTCGTTGTTGCACTCGATGAGGGACAGGATCTTGTCGTCGGTGGTGTTGGACTGGCGCTTGAGGCCCTGGATGTAGCGGTAGGTGATGTAGTTGCGCGCCACGGAGAAGGCGCCCTTGGCCATGATCTGGTCCTCGACCATGTCCTGCACCTCCTCGACCGTGACCGTGTGGCCGCAGGCCTGCGCCTCCGCCTCGACGACATCGGCCGCGTCCACGACCTGCTGGTGCGTGAGGCGCTGCTCGCCCGGCACGGTTATGTTGGCACGCTCGATGGCGGCGACGATCTTGTTGACGTCGAAGGTGACCTCAGACCCGTTGCGCTTCACGATCTTCATGTCGGTTCCTCCAAGGACGTGTCTCATGTGACAGAAGCGGCCGATGCCGCGGAAGATTCAAGGTGGCGATATGGACGGGGCTCCGGGCGGCCCCAGGCGTCGAGCGCCTTTCGGCCAGGCTCCGCCATCGCCCTGTCGATGGTAAGCGAACCGGCTGCCAAATACAGTCTTGACTTACCGAAGGTTTGTGTGTGGCAATACAACCTGCATGGGGTATCTGCACAACTAGACACAATATCTAGTGTCACCGCTGCTAGCGGCCGTCTCGAAAAGGTAGGCACCAGGTACCTCTCCGAAGCTCCGCATCACGCCTGCGCCCACGGCCCGCACACAACATCACAGGGACTCCACGACTGGACCGTGCGCTACTATAAGAGAGTTTGCAGAGGCGGGGACGGACAAGGCTCCGACCCGTCACGCGTCACAGGAGGATACCCAATGCCCAACGAGGGAAGCTACGAGGTCGCGCTCGGGCGCAGCAACACCATCCGCGCCGAGCTCACCAACCACCCCGAGAAGTACACCATGCTCACCGGAGACCGCCCCACCGGCCGCCTCCACCTCGGCCACTACTTCGGCACGCTCAAGGGTCGCGTCGAGCTGCAGAACATGGGCGTCCGCACCAACGTGCTCATCGCCGACTACCAGGTCATCACAGACCGCGACACCACCGAGCACATCCAGGACAACGTCTACAACATGGTCATGGACTACCTTGCCTGCGGCATCGACCCGGACAAGACCATGATTTACGCGCATTCCGCGGTTCCCGCCTGCAACCAGCTCATGCTGCCGTTCCTCTCGCTCGTCTCGGAGGCGGAGCTCCAGAGGAACCCCACCGTCAAGGCCGAGATGGAGGCTTCCGGCCACGAGCTCACCGGGCTTCTGCTCACCTATCCGGTGCACCAGGCCTGCGACATCCTGTTCTGCAAGGGCAACGTGGTGCCGGTCGGCCGCGACCAGCTGCCCCACATCGAGATCACCCGTCAGATCGCGCGCCGCTTCAACAACCGTTACGGCAAGGTCTTCCCCGAGGTTGACGCCCTGCTCTCCGACACGCCGCTGCTCCCGGGCCTCGACGGCCGCAAGATGTCGAAGAGCTACGGCAACGCCATCTCCATTTCCATGACGCCGGAGGAGACCGCCAAGCTCATCAAGAAGAGCAAGACCGACTCCGAGCGAAACATCACCTTCGACCCCGAAAACCGCCCCGAGGTCTCGGGTCTCTTGTCCACCGCCGCCATCTGCACGGGACGCGACGCCGCCGAGATTGCCGACGAGATTGGCATGGGCGGCGCCGGCGCGCTCAAGAAGTACGTTACCGAGGCCGTGAACAGCTACTTCGAGCCGATTCGCGAGCGCCGTCACCAGTACGAGGGCGACCTCGACTACGTGAAAGACGTGCTTGCCGAGGGCAACCGGAAGGCCAACGAGATTGCCGAGGCCACCCTCGCCGAGGTGCGCGAGGCCATGGGGATGACGTACTAGCATCTAACCTGGAAGGCCGCGCCGGGAGGCGCATCCGAGCCCCACTCGGTCAGTCCTGCTCGCACGAAGGTGACAGTGAGTCACCTTCGGCTCGTGCGGAATCTCGTGGGTTCGGATGCGCCTCCCGGCGCTTTTCAGGTCGATGCAGTACGCACTCGGGGGCACACCTTGTCGAGCGTATAAGCCTCTAGCTTGTTCCAATAGCTGCCGGTGCGAAATCTCGTGGGTTCGGACGCGGCTCCGGCATCGGACGCGCGTCCCGGCGAGTGCGTAAGCCTCCAGCTCGTGCGGAATCTCGCGGGACGCGGTCCCTCGGCCGGACGTCTCCGGGGCAGCAGCCCTACCAGCTCAGCAGCTCGTAACCCGTGTCGGTGACGACCAGCTGGACCTCCCACTGGGCAGAGTCGCTGCCATCGGCCGTACGAACGGTCCAACCGTTGGGGTCGTTCATGTCAATCTCGTAGTCGCCGGCGTTGACCATCGGCTCGATCGTGAAGCACATGCCCGGAGCCAAGACGACGCCCTCGCCCGGCTCGCCCACGAACCCGACGAAGGGGTCCTCGTGGAACTCGAGCCCGATTCCATGGCCGCCAAACTCGCGCACGACGGAGAAGCCGTTCTCCTCCACGTAGGACTGAACGGCATGGGCCATGTCGCCTAGGTAGCCCCAGGGCTTCACCGCGGCAAGCCCGCGCTGGATGGCCTCGTGAGTAACGTCCACGAGCTTTTTGCGCTCCGAAGAGACGTCACCGATCAAAAACATGCGCGAGGAGTCCGAGAAGTATCCGTTACGAATCGTCGAGCAGTCAACGTTGACGATGTCGCCGTCCTTGAGGACCTCATCCTCGCTCGGAATTCCGTGGCACACGACGTCGTTTACGGACGTGCAGACGCTCTTCGGGAAGCCCTCGTAGTTGAGGGGCGCGGGAATGGCGTCGTGGGCGATGGTGTACTCGTAGACCCACTTGTCAATCTGGGCGGTGCTCACGCCTGGGCCGATGCGCTCGCCCACGTAGTCCAGCACGCCGATGTTGACCTCGGCGCTGTACTTGATGCCGTCAATGTCCTTCGGCGTCTTCAGCAAACTGCGGACGAGCACCTCCTTGCCGTCGTTGTAGAGCTCCTGCAGGCGCTCGTCCTCGTTGGCATGGCACTTCTTGTACTTCTTGCCGCTCCCGCACCAGCAGGCGTCATTGCGGCCGGGAACCGGACCCTTGTCATACATGGCTAACTTCCTTTCGACGTCACGTAAGTATGACGCTTGAGCAGGCATTCCGGGTGCCAGATAGAAAGAACCTCCCTCGAACTAAAGCTGAGGGTTATTCTTTGGCACCTCAAGCTCTACTTGAGGTCGATATGACTTGAACCTATTTCGAGAGCTTGTCGATGACATTCTCGATCTCACGAAGCTTCTTGTTCCGCTCCTCGTCGCTTCCGCAATCGCAGGCCGAGCGCACGCAGCCTCCCACATGGGCCTTGAGCACCGTGGCATTCGTCTTGGCAATCAGGCTCTCCGTTGCCATGAGCTGGTTCGAGATGTCGATGCAGTATCGGTCCTCCTCGACCATGCGAATCACGGCATCGAGCTGGCCGCGCGCCGTCTTGAGCAGGTTCAGCACGGTCTTGTGGTCGGCCATCATGGGCGGTCTCCTCTCATCTCCGCCCTCCGGTTCCCCGCCCGAAGAGCAGCCTCCCGGCAGGGCCGCACATGCGGCACTGCCGGCAGCTCCACGCAGACTTGGCCTAGGCAACCACGACCTCGAGGGCCTTGTAGGCATCCCCGGCGCCTTCGACGGCGGCGGAGAGCTGCTCGGGGGTCACCGCGTCCGAGCACTCGACCTCCACGGTGTTCGTGTCGTGGTCGGCCTCGGCATCCGTCACCCCGGAAACCTTGAGCAAGGCAGCCTCGACGGTGGCCTCGCAATGCCCGCACATAAGTCCCTTGGTCTTGATGACGTACTTCATGGCTACTTCCCTTCTAACGCCGCCGGCCCATGCCAACGGCCAATCCACACAGAACCTGAATGCGACCCATACGCCACAACCGGGCTCGACCCTGCACCGGGCCATAGGCCCGGCTCATGCGAACAGGACGCTCCCCTAGCGCGCAGACGCCTTGGGCCTGAACGTCCTCAGGCGCAGCGCGTTCGTGACGACGCAGACGCTCGAGAGGCTCATGGCGGCAGCGCCGAACATCGGCGAGAGCTGCCAGCCCAGCAGCGGGTAGAACACGCCGGCTGCCAGGGGGATGCCAATCGCGTTGTAGAACAGCGCCCAGAAGAGGTCCTGCTTGATGTTTCGAATCACGGCGCGCGAGAGCTCGACGGCGCGAACCACGTCCATGAGGTCGGAGTGCATCAGGATGACATCCGCCCCCTCCTTGGCGATATCGGCACCAGCACCGATCGCGAGGCCTACGTCCGCGCGGGCGAGCGCGGGCGAGTCATTGATGCCATCGCCCACCATGGCCACCTTGTGGCCGGCACCTTGGAGCTCGCGAACGTGGCGCTCCTTGTCGGCGGGCAGCACGTCGGCGATGACGGAGTCCCCGGAGAGCCCAACCGTACGACCAATGGCCTCGGCCGTGGCGCGGTTGTCTCCCGTCAGCATCACAGCGCCGACGCCAAGGGCGCGCAGGGCCGAGATGGCCTCCGCACTCGTCGACTTCACCTGGTCCGCCACCGCAATGGTACCCACGAGATTGCCGTTCTTCGCGAACATGAGCGGCGTCTTGCCGTCGCGCGCAAACGAGGCGAGCACCTCGACGTCAACGGGAACCCCCAGCTCGTCCATGAGCCATGCGTTGCCCGCGGCAACCTCGTTAGCACCCTCCCTGGCCGTGACGCCCCTGCCGGGCACGGCCGCAAAGTCGGCGGCCTCGCGCGGCACGATCCCAAGCTCCGCCGCGCGCGTCATGATGGCCTCGGCAAGCGGGTGCTCGGAGTTTGCCTCGAGGGTGGCGGCAAGCTTGAGCAGGGCCTTCTCGCTCACACCCTCGGCAGGAACGACATCGGTGACGGCCGGCTTGCCCTGCGTGATGGTACCCGTCTTGTCGAGCACCGCGATGTCGACGCCACGCAGCGTCTCGAGGGCCTCGGCGCTCTTGAACAGCACGCCCATCTCCGCGCCGCGGCCGGTACCCACCATGATGGCAACCGGGGTGGCAAGCCCGAGGGCACAGGGGCAGCTGATGACGAGCACGGCAACGGCAGAGGTGATGGCCTCGCTGGCGGAACCCGTCATCGTGAGCCACGCCGCAAAGGTCACGACCGCGACGCCGATGACGACGGGTACGAATACGCCGGCAACCTTGTCCGCAAGGCGGGCGATGGGGGCCTTCGTGGCGTTGGCGTCTTCCACGAGCTGGACAATCTTGGCGAGGCTCGTGTCGGCGCCCACGCGCGTGGCACGGAGGGTGAACGTGCCGGTACGGTTGATGGTGGCCGCACTCACCGCGTCGCCCGCCCGCTTCTCGACGGGGATGGACTCGCCGGTAAGCGCGCTCTCGTCCACCGAGCTCACGCCCTCGAGCACGACGCCGTCCACAGGCAGGGACTCGCCGGGGCGCACGCGGATCGTGTCACCCACGGCTAGCGAGGCTGCCGGAACCTCGCGTTCCCCGCCCTCGGCATCGACCACATGCGCCGTCTTGGGAGCCAGGTCAATGAGTTTCTCGAGGGCTCCACCCGTCTTGGCCTTGGAGCGCGTCTCAAGGTACTTGCCCACCGTCACGAGCGCGAGAATCGTACCGGCGCTTTCGAGGTAAAGGTTGTCCATCGCCGTCATGCCGGCCATCATCGGGTCGCCCATGGCGTACTGATCGGCCATGAGATACATCGCGTAGACGGACCAGGCGACGCTTGCCGTGGCGCCAATGGCAATCAGCGCGTCCATCGTGGGGGCGCGGTGTGCGAGACTCTTGAAACCGTTGGTGAAGTACGAGCGGTTCTCGTAGAGGATGGGCAGCAGAAGCAGCAGCTCGGTGAGGGCGAGCGTCATCGAGTGCATGTGGTCTGCCAGGACTTCCGGCAGAGGCCAGCCAAACATGTGCCCCATCCCGATATAGAAGAGTGGGACCAAAAACACGACGGAAATGACGAGGCGACGGCGCATGGCATTGGCCGTGGCCTCGAGCCTCTGTGTGGGGTTGGCCATGGCGGCACCGGCAAAGGCGGCAGACCCGGCCCCCTGGGAAGCCGCGGAGCCACCGCACTGGGGAGACGCCGAGTAACCAGCCCGGTCAACCGCGCGGCAGATGTCATCCTCGGAGACCCTCGCCTCGTCGAAGTCGACCGCCATGGAGGCCGAGAGCAGGTTCACGGCAACCTCGCTCACACCGTCGATCCCCTCGACGGCCTTCTGGACATGGGCCTGGCAGGCAGCGCAACTCATGCCCCCAACGTCAAACTTCTCGTGCGCCATGGCACCCTCCCATAGCCAACGGGACCGCTTCGATTGAGCGCTAGCCCAGGCTCCGATCCCATCGCCGACCCGAGCGCAGGCCCGCGAGCGCGACCCCAGGTGATTTGCTACATGACGCAGTATACCCCTCCCCCAGGGGGTGGGTCTGGCAATCACAAATCGGAGACCGCCCTTCCCTGAGGAGGCACCGCCCCTGACAGTCTCGAAGCCTACGGTCATCGAGGCCTCTCGCCGCTCGCCACCGGGCGCGGACAAAAAAGGGCCCCCGCCACGCCGCCAAGAAGCGACGCGACGAGGAGCCCCGAGGCCACGCCCGTCGTCTACAGCGCGCAGACGTTCTTCGGCGTTCCCCCGAGCCAGGAGACGACGTTGTCAAACTCGATCTTCGCCCGGCGCTCCATGGCCTCCTCCGTGAGAAAGGCCACATGCGGCGTGAGCACGCAGTTCTTGGCACTCGCAAGTGCATAGCCCGAGGGCAGCGGCGGCTCCATGTCAAACACGTCGATGCCGGCGCCGGAGAGCTTGCCGGAATTCAGGGCATCTGCCAGGGCGTCGTTGTCCACGATGGCGCCGCGGGCACAGTTCACGAAGACGGCGCCGCGCCTCATTCGGGCGATCTTGTCCGCGCCGAACCAGCCGCGCGTGGTGTCGTTCAGGGGCAGGTGCAAGCTCACGATGTCGGACTCGCCGAGCAGCTCATCGAGTGGCACCTGCTCGATTCCCGCCTCGCGAGCTGCCCCGCTCTCGTGGCGCGCATAGCCAAGCACGCGCGCGCCAAAGGCCCCAAAGAGCCGGCCCGCCGCACAGCCGATGTGGCCCGTCCCCACGATGCCGACCGTCTTGCCACAGACCTCCCTGCCCATGAGGCCGGCGGAGGTTGCGCCCGCGCGCACGGCGGCGTCGGCAGGAACAACCTTGCGCAGCACGTCGATCGTGAGTCCCACCGTGAGCTCCGCCACGCTCACGTCTGAGTACCCGGCACAGTTGCACACGCAGACGCCCCGCTCGCGGCAGGCATCGAGCCCCACATGGTCGATGCCCGTGAAGGCGACGGCAACCATCTTGAGCGCGCCCGCACTACGCACCACTTCGGCCGGATACGGGTTGTTGGCAATCATCACCACGTCGGCGCCTTCGGAGCGCCGGGCAAGCTCGCCTACGTCTGCCGTCTTGTCGCCAAAGTAGACGAACTCGTGGCCCGCACGCTCGATGGGCTCGGCAAGCTCGCGAATCCTCGACTCTGGCACGCCGAGCGGCTCCAGCAACGCTACCCTCATGCATCCTCCCCTGTCATTGGCTTCCAATGCCGCCAGACCTGCGCCGGCGGGAAAAAAGGGCCGCGACGCTCAGTCGCGGCCCCGTCGCCTACATCGCCTCGAGTTTCGAGGTCAAGAGCTGGTTGAAGAGCTTCGGGTTACCCTTCCCTCGGCTCTCCTTCATGCACTGTCCCACGAGGAAGCCGACCACCTTGCGGTTGCCGCCTCGGAACTGCTCCACCTGGTCGGTGCAGCGCGCCAACACGGCATCGACGACCGGCTCAAGCGCCCCGGTGTCGCTCACCTGGCGCATGCCACGCGCGTCCACGATCTTCTCGGGGTCGTCGCCCGTCTCGGCCATGGCGCCAAACACCTCGTGCGCCTGGTTGGAGCTGATGGCGTCGGCGGCGAGCAGCTTGGCGAGCGAGGCCAGCTGCGCCGGGGCCAGGCCGGAATCCGCAAGCGTCGTGCCCGCGGCCTTGAGGTAGGCAACGAGCTCGTTCACCACGAGGTTCGCCACCGTCTGGGCTGCCTTGGCGTCGAGGCCTGCGACCGCTGCCTCAAAGAACGCCGCCGTCTCCGGGTCGCCGGCAATCTGCTCGGCGTCGGCGCGCTTCACGCCCGCCGCCACGTAGCGGTCGCGCTTGGCGTCCGGCAGCTCCGGAATCTCGGCGCGGCAGCCGTCGATGAAGTCGTCCGTGAGGTCGAAGGGTGCCAGGTCCGGGTCCGGGAAGAGGCGGTAGTCGTCTGCCGTCTCCTTCACGCGCATCACCACGGTGCGCTTGCGGCTCGGCTCCCAGTGGCGCGTCTCCTGGTAGATGACGCCACCCTCCTCCAGCACCTCCGCCTGGCGGCAGATCTCGTACTCAAGGCCGTCATGCAGGCTCTTGAAGGAGTTGAGGTTCTTGAGCTCGGTCTTGGTGCCCAGGCGCGTCTCGCCGCGGCGGCGCAGGCTCACGTTGCCGTCGCAGCGCATGGAGCCCTTCTCCATCGAGCAGTCGGAGATGCCGAGCGTCAGGAACACGCGACGCAGCTTCTCCATGAACAGGCGCGCCTCCTCCGGTGTGCGGAGGTCGGGCTCGGTCACAAGCTCGATGAGCGGCGTGCCGCAGCGGTTGTAGTCGATGAGGCTCTCGGTGGCCGCGGTGATGCGGCCCTCCTCGCCGCCCACGTGGACCATCTTGGCGGCATCCTCCTCCATATGGATGCGCAGGATGCGGATGGGCACGGTATAGGAGCCGTCGTCGGCACGCACCGGCACGGCGAGGTTCGCCGTGTCATAGGTCCCTTGGCTGGACGCCTTGGGGCGCGCCACCGCGGCGCCGCCCTCCGGCATGTGCTCGCTCATGGACGTGGAGAGCCCCACCGCGTTGGCGGAGGCACTCGCGAGGCTCTGGGCCTCTGCCTCGCCAAACGCGCAGTCCGGTCGCTCCTGGGCGCCGCGGCCGGAGACCTCGAGGTCCAGGTGACCATGCATGCAGAAGGCCACCGGACCCTGCGTGGTCTGGAAGTTCTTGGCCATGTCGGGATAGAAGTAGTGCTTGCGGTAGAACATGCTGTGCCGCATGATCTGGCAATTCGTGGCGAGGCCGGCCTTCACGATGGACTCAATCGCCCTGCGGTTGGGCACCGGAAGGGCGCCCGGCAGGCCTAGGCACACCGGGCACACGTTGGCGTTGGGCTCGTCGTCATGGGAGAGGCGGCAGTTGCAGAACATCTTGGTGTCGAGCGTGGTGAGCTCGGTGTGAATCTCGAGGCCGATGACGGCCTCCCAGTCCTGGAGGACCTCGGCGAGCTTCTTCATCTAGAGCTCACCCCCCTTCCCGGCAAAGTCGGGCGCCACGCAAAGCGCGGTCTGGCCCGCGGCGGCGTCCTTGCCGACCGCCTCGGCGGCACCGCGCTCGACGGCGCGGGCGAACGTGAGGAGCTGGCGGTCCTTGAAGGCCGGGCCCACGAGCTGCGCGCTGGTGGGCAGGCCGGAGTCCGTCCCAAGGCCAAGCGGCACGGACACGCCGCCGTTGCCGGCGATGTTGATGCTGATGGTGTAGAGGTCAGAGAGGTACATCTGCGTGGGGTCGGAGAGCTCGCCGAACCTGAACGCGGTGCGCGGGCACGCCGGCATGAGGATGACGTCGGCCTTCTCGTAGGCGGCGGCATAGTCGCGCGTAATGAGGGTGCGGGCCTTCTGCGCCGCCAGGTAGTACCGCTCGTAGACGCCGCTCGAGAGCAGCCAGGCGCCCAGCATCTGGCGGCGCTTCGCCTCTGCGCCAAAGCCATGGGCGCGCGAGAGCTCGCTCTGCTCGGTGAGCGTGGCGCAGTTGGGCTCCTGGTAGCCGTAGCGGACGCCGTCGAAGCGGGCGAGGTTGGAGAACGCCTCGCACGGGCCGAGGACGTAGTAGGCGGCGATGGCGGCGTCGAGGTTCGGCAGGTCGACCTCGACGAGCTCGGCGCCCTGGGCCTTGAGGGACTCGGCCGCGGCGCTCACGGCAGCCTTCACCTCGCCCGTGAGGCCCTCCGCCTCCATGAGCCTCGGCACGATGCCCACGCGGCGGCCGGCAACGCCGTCCTCAAGGTGCTCGAGGAAGTCCACCGGGCAGTCCTGGCTGGTGGAGTCCATCTTGTCATGCCCTCCGGCAACGAGGGCGTTCATGGCGAGCGCCACGTCGCGAACGCTGCGGCCGAAGGGTCCCACCTGGTCGAGCGAGGAGCCGAAGGCCACCACGCCGTAGCGGGAGACCGCGCCGTAGGTGGGCTTCATGCCCACGACGCCGCAGAGCGCCGCCGGCTGACGGATCGAGCCGCCCGTGTCGGAGCCGAGCGCGAGCGTGACCTCGCCCGCGGCCACGGCCGCCGCGCTTCCGCCCGAGGAGCCGCCCGGGACGCGCTCGAGGTCCCAGGGGTTGTTGGTGCGGTGGAACGCGGAGCTCTCGGTAGAGGAGCCAAAGGCGAACTCGTCCATGTTGGCCTTGCCGATGGGCAGGCAGCCGGCGTCGAGCATGCGCTGGACGCAGGTGGCCGTGTAGACGCTCTCGTAGTTGTGGAGCATCTTGGAGGCGCAGGTGGTGCGCGTGCCCACGAGGTTCATGTTGTCCTTGACGGCGAGCGGCACGCCGGCAAGCGGGCCGAGCTCCTCGCCGGCGGCGCGCGCGTCGTCAATGCGCTTGGCGGCGTCGAGCGCAAGCTCGGGCGAGACCTGGAGGAAAGCCTGGACGGCATCATCTCGGCTCTGCACGGCATCAAGCGCGGCGCGCGCGACCTCGGTGGCAGAGAACTCGCCCGAGACGATGCCCTCGCGGATGGCGGAGGCGGAGAGGGCGTCGAGGGTGGCCATTTATGCCTCACCCCCGTCCCCGAGGATGGAGGGCACACGGAAGTAGCGCTCGCGCGTGGAGGCGGCGTCGGAGAGCGCCACGTCCACGGGCAGGCCCGGGCGCTCGGCGTCGGTCCCCATCACGTTGGAGAGGTCCCCGATCGGGTGGAACGTCGGCGGCACGTCCGCGTCGCCGTACTGCAGCACCGGCTCGAGCATGCCGATGGCGTCGTTCATGTACGTGGTCATCTCGGTGAGCTCCTCGGGCGTGAGCCCGATGTGAGCGTAGTCCGCGATGCCCCGCACGTCGTTCTCGCTGAGTGCCATGGGGCCTCCTGCACAGGTCATGCGGCCCGGGGCCTTACGGCCACCGGGTCAGAGTTCACAAACGATAGCTATCTTACGGCACGCAGACGCCCCGCACGAACGGGCGGCGCAAATGTGAACGGACGGTAACAGATCGCGCGCCGCAACGCGATTGGTTTCAGGTTGGCCTCGTTGGACACGCGCGCAAGTTAGACAGGCACGCGAGTTAGGCACGCACGCAAGTTAGTCACGCCCGCAAATTAGTCACGCACGCAAAAAACCTCGGGATATCAGGCAGGCTCTCGAACATGCCCGAGCAAATGACTAAGATTTTCTGGGCAACCTGCCCTCACCTGCGGCGTTCCCGCTGGTATACCTCCTTGTCGATACGACGATTTTCGCTTTTACCGGACTTTTACCAATTCTTGAAGTAAACCCCGGTTTACAAGTGGTATATATGGGCAAGCAAACGGCGAGCCACCGGTCGCCCGGGGAAAGGCGTCCGAGCCCGTCACGAAGCCCTTAGGGCAGCAAGGAGAAAGCATGAGCGAGATCATCGACGTGTACGGCCGTCAGGTGCTCGATTCCCGCGGCAATCCCACCGTTGAGGTCGAGGTCACCCTCGACGACGGCTCCTTCGGTCGAGCCATCGTCCCCTCCGGCGCCTCCACCGGCGAGTTCGAGGCTGTCGAGCTGCGCGACGGCGACAAGTCCGTCTACGGCGGCAAGGGCACGCTCAAGGCCGTCGACCACGTGAACAACGAGTGCGCCGACGCCGTCCTCGGCATGGACGCTACCGACCAGCGCGACCTCGACGCCGCCCTCATCGCCGCCGACGGTACGCCCAACAAGGGCAAGCTCGGCGCCAACGCCATCCTCGGCGTCTCCATGGCCGCCGCCCGCGCCGCCGCCGAGTCCGTGGGCCTGCCGCTCTACAAGTACCTCGGTGGCCCCAACGCCCACGTGCTGCCCACCCCGATGATGAACATCCTCAACGGCGGCGTTCACGCCACGAACAACGTTGACTTCCAGGAGTTCATGATCATGCCGGTCGGCGCCCCCACCTTCTCCGAGGCGCTTCGCTGGTGCACCGAGGTCTACCACACCCTGAAGTCCGTCCTGGCCGAGTCCGGCCACACCACCGGCGTCGGCGACGAGGGCGGCTTCGCTCCCGACCTCAAGACCAACGCCGAGCCGTTCGAGTGGATTGAGCGCGCCGTCGAGAAGGCGGGCTTCAAGCCGGGCGAGGACTTCATGTACGCCATGGATCCGGCTACCTCCGAGTGCTACAACAAGGAGACCGGCATGTACGAGCTCAAGGGCGAGGGCCGCACGCTCTCGTCCGACGACATGATCGAGTACTGGGAGCAGCTCATCGCCAAGTTCCCGATCATCTCCATCGAGGACGGCCTCGCCGAGGAGGACTGGGACGGCTGGGTGAACCTCACCAAGGCCATCGGCACCAAGGTCCAGCTCGTGGGCGACGACCTGTTCGTCACCAACAAGACCCGCCTCGAGAAGGGCATCAAGCTTGGAGCTGCCAACGCCCTGCTCATGAAGGTCAACCAGATCGGCTCGCTCACCGAGTCCTTCGAGGCCATGGCCACCGCCGAGCGCTACGGCTACGCCCAGGTCGTCTCCCACCGCTCCGGTGAGACCGAGGACACCACGATCGCCGACATCGTCGTTGCCACCAACGCCGGTCAGATCAAGACGGGCGCCCCGTGCCGCACGGACCGCGTCGCCAAGTACAACCAGCTCCTCCGCATCGAGGACGAGCTGGGCGACGCCGCCGTCTACGCCGGCATGAGCCCGTTCCGCTTCCTGAAGTAAGCATTCCGGGACGCACGGCCACCGCAGGTTCGACTCGCCCTGCGGTGGCCCTTTGGAAGGCGGCTTGGCCAGTAGGTTCGGAACCGCTTTCCAAAGGGCCGATTGGGTCCGTTGGCCGAGCTGGCATCACGTTGTCGCTCCCGGCGTCTCTCCACGCACCATTGCTTTATCCGATGTTCGCGGGTCCTCTCCCCCGCGAACTAAAACCCAAGGGCACACGCGTCCCCGCGCGATGTGTCCACAGGGCAGCTCGTGTCCCCGCACGGCGCCCTCTCTTCCCAAGGCGCCCACGTGTCCCCGCACGTGGGCGCCGCCTTGTCTCGAGAGGGGGCTCGGGGCCGGCACTACGCCTGGCTCCTTCCCGTTCGCGGCCCGTCTCGTCGGCATGCTCTCGGAGTTCCGGGGAAGCTGGCTTGGAGACACAAGCCCGCGACGGCCGCGCGAGGGGGACGATGCGAAACGCGGTGAGAACGACCTCATCGAGGCCGTCATCGAGGCCGTCGTCGAGACGCTCGAGGCATCCGCCCTGGGCGACGCGCGCATAGACCAGGAGCTCCTCCGAATCATTGGGTCGCATGAGCTCGCGCTTCTCTGCTTGCACGAGGTGAGGGACAGCGCATGCGAGGGCACGGCGTCGTGCGACTCGCTCTCGCTCCTCATAAAGCTCGCCCTCTACCGGCAGTAACACTAGACTCTAGATGACGCCGCACGAGGCCAGAGAGACGGACTCATGCGGGCCCCAACAGAGAAGCCGTGGAAGAGGGGCTGGGCGGCAGGAGCGAATTCTGGTGATGGCACGGGCTGGAGCTGGGGGCACAGGCCAGAAGCTGAGGAAAGTGCAGGCCGGTGCTAGACCCGGGGCAGTGAGCAGGAGAGGCGCACGTCAGTGGCGCCGAGAATCGTGGAGACAACAGGCGGCAGGCCGTTCAGCCCAACGGTCGCAGGCCAGCCGCCGAAAGTAGTCATTACGCATGTTTTTCTTCGCTGAAACGGTTCCAAATGTGCGTAATGACTACTCTCGATGAAGAAGAGAGGAGCCGAAGGCACAGCTGCCGCCTCGTTGCGGAGCCGAAGGCACAGTTGCCGCCTCGTTGAGGAGCCGAAGGGACGCGACGGCTACTCCGTCGATGTCTCGGGAGCGCCGCGTCCGGCGAGCCGGGGCATGACGGTAGCGAACACGCCGGCGAGCATCTGCTGGAAGAGCGTGCCCATCATCACCGGGAACACCACCTCGCCTGGGAAGAACTGGGCCGCGATGACGGCGCCGGCAGAGATGTTGCGCATGCCCACGCCGAAGGTCATGGTCACGAACCTGGCCTGGTCGACGCGCATGAGGCGCGCGAGCCCCATGCCCAGAAGGAAGCCGCACGTGGCGAAAAAAAGAATGTAGGCCATCATGCCAAACAGCTCGGGCGTAATGTGGCGCATGTAGTCGCTCATCTGCGTGGAGTTGGCCGCCATGATGAACATGATCAGGATGCGCGCCGCCGGCGAGATCGCCGGGGACAGCACCTTGTGGCCCCAGCCCTTCGTGAGGTCGTTCACCAACATGCCCGCAAGCGCCGGCAAGGCGATCATGAACACCATCTGGGTCATCATGCTCGCAACGTCAACCTGCACGGTGGCGCCCAAAAGCAGCTTGAGGGAGACCGGGATCGTAAACGGCGCGAGCACCGTGGAGACCAGAATGGTCGCGAGGGCGAGCGAGAGGTCCCCGTCGTACATGTCGCACCACATGAAGCAGACCACTGCCACCGGCACGCAGTACTCGAGCGTGGCTCCCACCACGAGGTTGGGGTCGTTGGCAAAGAGCAGCCCCGAGAGCACGCGGGACGCCACGGGCATCACAACCATTGAGACGACGAGGATGGCGAGCATGTTCTTGGGGTGCCTGAACACCTCGACGACATGTCGGACGTTGTTGTTGAGCGAGCCCTGGAACGTCATGAAGGCGAAGAGCACCGGGACGATTGGACGCAGCAGGCCGAAGACGCCCGGGAACAGCACGCCCAAGATGACGCATGTGGGCGCGATGAACATCATGTGGGAGCCAAGCACCCGTCCCAACCTCGTCCAATTCTCCATAGGGAAGGCAACCTCCAGGCCCAAAGATGGCGCAGGCCCACGTCCTCCAGACAGCAAAGACACAGGCCGCATGGCCAATCGTCGTTTTCGAAACAAAATCCCTAAGCGTTTGGGGTATTATCGCCAAGGCGAAAATAATCCCACTGCCACTGGGGTATTATCACCAAGGCTCAACCAACAGGCAAGGCAGGCCCAGCCCGCACACGCCATGGTAACGCGTGCGAAACGGACGGCCAGCAAGGGTAAGGACACACGATGGAACACCTCCTCAACGTTAGCGGCGTCTCGGCGAGTGTCGACGAGAAGCCCATCCTCCACGGCATCGACCTCTCCCTGGACGCGGACGAGTGCCACGTCCTCATGGGGCCCAACGGCGCCGGCAAGTCCACGCTCGGACACGTCATCATGGGCGACCCAACCTACCGCGTCACGGGCGGCAAGATCGAGTTCGCCGGCCAGGACATGACCGACGACGCCGCCGACAAGCGCTCGCTCGCCGGCATCTTCCTCTCCTACCAGGCCCCCGTCGAGATCCCGGGCGTGCCCCTCTACAGCTTCCTGCGCACCATCTGCCAGAAGCGCCCCGAGCTCAAGATGACCGCCCGCCAGTTCCGCCGCCGCGTGGGCGAGCTCTGCGACGAGCTCGACATGGACTCCTCCTACCTCACTCGCGAGCTCAACGTGGGCTTCTCCGGCGGCGAGAAGAAGAAGGTCGAGATGCTGCAGCTCCTGCTCCTCCAGCCGAAGCTCGCCATCCTCGACGAGACCGACTCCGGCCTTGACGTCGACGCGCTCTCCGTGGTCTCGCGCGGCATCACGGCCTATCGCGAGCAGTGCGGCGGGGCGCTCCTCATCATCACGCACAACACCCGCATCCTCGAGCGCGTGGACGTCGACCGCACGCACGTGATGGTCAAGGGCCACCTCGTGGCCAACGAGGGCCCCGAGCTCATCGGCGAGATCGACCGCGAGGGCTTCGAGCGCTTCGAGCACATCGAGGCCAACGAGAAGGCCGAGGCGTAAGCGATGGCAGACCTGAGCAAGATCGCCGAGCAGGCAGCCGCCCTCGCCGCCAAGGCAAAGGCAGACGCCCAGCCGACGCAGAGCGCAACCGTGGACGTCGAGCACGGCGCCAACGTGCCGGGCGCCGAGCCCGAGCGCAAGCGCGCCGAGGTGGCCGACGTCGACCGCAGCATGTACGACTTCGTGAAGCCCGAGGCCGGTTACGAGCGCTTCGCCGACGGCCTCTCCGGCGACGTCGTCGAGGAGATTAGCCGCAAGAAGGACGAGCCCGCCTGGATGCTCGAGATGCGTCTCCGTGCCCTCGACCTCTACGAACGCATGGAGATGCCCGCCAACTGGGGTCCCTCCATCGGTGGCCTGGACATGGGCACGATCTCCACGTACGTGGCGAGTGGCTCCAAGCAGGCCAAGGACTGGAGCGAGGTGCCCGATGACATCAAGGACACCTTCGAGCGCCTGGGCATTCCCGAGGCCGAGCGCGCGAGCCTGGCCGGCGTGGGCGCCCAATACGACTCCGAGATCGTCTACCACAACATGAAGGACGAGGTGGCCAAGCAGGGCGTCGTCTACACCACCGTCGAGGACGCGCTGCACACAGGCTACGAGGACATGGTGCGCGAGTACTTCGGCACGCTCATCCCCATGAGCGACCACAAGTTCGCGGCCCTGCACTACGCGGTCTGGAGCGGCGGCTCGTTCGTCTACGTGCCGGCCGGCGTGCACCTGGACTTTCCGCTGCAGAGCTACTTCCGTCTGAACGCGGCGGGCGCGGGCCAGTTCGAGCACACCCTCATCATCGTGGAGCCGGGCGCCGACCTGCACTTTATTGAGGGTTGCTCGGCACCCAAGTACAACGTGGCCAACCTCCACGCGGGCGCCGTGGAGCTCTTCGTCAAGAAGGGCGCGCGCCTGCGCTACTCGACCATCGAGAACTGGTCGAAGAACATGTACAACCTCAACACCAAGCGTGCCAAGGTCGAGGAGGACGGCAAGATCGAGTGGGTCTCCGGCTCATTCGGCAGCCACATCTCCTACCTCTACCCGAGCTCCGTGCTCGTGGGCAAGCGCGCGAGCTGCGAGTTCACCGGCATCACCTTCGCCGGTGCCACGCAGAACCTCGACACGGGCTGCAAGGTGACCCTCGCCGCGCCCGACACGCGCGCGAGCGTGGACACCAAGTCGCTCTCCAAGGGCGGCGGCATCTCCACGTTCCGCAGCTCCGTCGTAGTGACGAAGGCCGCACAGAACGCCAAGGCCTCCGTGAGCTGCTCCTCGCTCATGCTCGACGACATCAGTCGCTCCGACACCATCCCGGCGATGGACGTTCGCAACGCCACCGCGAGCGTGGGCCACGAGGCCACCATCGGCCGCATCTCGGACGACACGGTGCTCTACCTCATGAGTCGCGGCTGCTCCGAGCAGGAGGCCAAGACCATGGTGGTCAACGGCTTCGCGGACCCGGTCTCGAAGGAGCTGCCGCTTGAGTACGCCGTCGAGATGAACAACCTCATCAAGCTCGAGATGGAAGGGGCGATCGGTTAGATGGCCGCGACCCTAGACCAGGCAGCGAAGACCGCCGCCACGGGCACCGTCACGCTCTCCGGCGTTGACGTGGCGCCCTCCCAGACCTGGAACTGGCTCAAGATCAACGACACGAAGCTCACGGTGCCCGAGCCCCCCGCTGCAGACCCCGCGGCCGACGTGCCCGCCGCCGCCCGCCGCATCACCTGCGGCGCCGGTGCGGAGGCCACCCAGTGGCTCGACGCCGCGGCAACCTCCCGCCGCACCGTTGTCGTGCCCGCCGGCGCAACCGCACAGACCGTGACGGTCGAGCTCGATGCCTCGCTCGGCGCCGTGGCCCAAACGAACGTCTTCTGCCGCCCCCACTCCGAAGTGAGCGTGAACGTCGTCGTGGCCGAGGGCCTGGGCGCCGCGCCCAAGGAGCGCGACGAACGTGCCCACGCCGAGGCCAACGAGGAGGTTGCCCGCAAGGCCGACCTTCCGCACATCAAGGGAGACGCCGCCGTCACGAGCGGCCACGCCCTGCGCATCCACGCCGAGGCGGCAAGCGTCGTCCACGTGACCCTGCTCGTGGCCGCCGGCACGAACGAGCAGTACCTCGACAGCCTCGGCGTCATCGCAGACGACCGCGCCGAGGTCACCGTCCACCAGTACGTCATCGGCGCCGGCGCCACGGCGCTCGGCACCAACGTCGAGCTCAACGGCGACCGCAGCCGTCTCGACCTCACGCTGCGCTACCTGGCCGGCGCGGGCGATAAGCTCGACCTTGGCTACTCGGTGCCGATGCTGGGCAAGAAGAGCCGCGCCAACCTCGACATGACCGGCGTGCTCACCGATGACGCCCAGAAGTCCCTGCGCGCCACGATCGACCTCAAGCACGGCTGCAAGGGTGCCAAGGGCTCCGAGCAGGAGACCGTCCTGGTGGCCGGCGACGACGTACGCAACAAGACGCTGCCGGTCATCCTCTGCGACGAGGACGACGTCGAGGGCGCCCACGGCGCCGCCATCGGCACGGTGAGCGCCGAGCAGCTCGGCTACCTCTCCGACCGCGGCCTCACCGAGCGAGAGGCACTCGAGCTCTTCAGCCGCGCCATCGTGGACGACGCCGCCAACACCCTGCCGGGCGCGGCGCCCGCGGCCGTGGTCTGCTGGGCCCGCACGGCCCTGGGAGCCGAGGCCGCCGAGGAGATTGCCGACGCGCTCGAGCTCGGCGACCATGCGCTCGCGCGCACGAACGACGAAAGCGAGGCATAAGGCACATGGCCGAAGCCATCGACATCACAGCCAACCCCTACAAGGCCGACTTCCCCCTGATTGCGCAGAACCCGGGGCTCTCCTTCCTCGACAGCGCCGCCACCGCCCAGCGTCCGGCCACCGTGCTTGACGCCCAGCGCCGCTTCTACGAGACGATGAACGCCAACCCGCTGCGCGGCCTCTACAAGCTCTCCGTTGACGCCACGCAGGCCATCGAGGAGGCGCGCGGCAAGGTTGCCGCCTTCCTCGGCGCCACCGACCGCGACGAGGTCGTCTTCACGAGAAACGCCAGCGAGGCGCTCAACATCATCGCCAAGACGCTCGGGCCCCAGGCACTCGGCGAGGGTGACGAGGTGTGCATCTCCATCATGGAGCACCACTCCAACCTCATCCCGTGGCAGCAGGTCTGCCGCGCGACGGGCGCCGATCTCGTCTACCTGCGCCCCAACGAGGAGGGCCGGATCACGCCGGAGGAGGTTGCGGCAAAGATTGGCCCGCGCACGAAGATCGTCTCCGTCACCCACGTCTCCAACGTGTTTGGCGTCGAGAACCCCGTCCGCATGATTGCGGATGCCGCCCACGCCCAGGGTGCCACGGTCATCGCCGACGGCGCCCAGTCGCTCCCCCACGTCCACGTCGACGTGCGAGAGCTCGGCGTTGACGCCTTTGCCTTCTCAGCCCACAAGCTCGGCGGCCCGATGGGCATCGGCGGGCTCTGGGGCAAGCGCGAGCTGCTCGAGAGCCTCCCGCCCTTCCTCACTGGCGGCGAGATGATTGACTCCGTGACCGAGACCGACGCCGTCTGGGCACCCATTCCCGAGAAGTTCGAGGCCGGAACCCAGGATGCCGCGGGCATCTACGCCACCGGCGCCGCCATCGACTACGTGGTGGAGCACGGCCGCGACGAGCTTGAGGCGCGCGAGCGCGAGCTGGCCGCCCACCTCTGCGAGCAGCTCCAGGCGCTCGACTTCGTGACCATCGTGGGCCCGAGCGACCCGAAGGCCCACATCGGTGCCGTCTCCTTCAACGTGGACGGCATCCACCCGCACGACGTCTCGAGCCTACTCGACACCAAGGACGTCGCCATCCGCGCCGGCCACCACTGCGCACAGCCCCTGCTTACCTGGATGGGCATCGAGAGCTGCTGCCGCGCCAGCGTGGCCTTCTACAATGACCGCCACGACATCGACCAGCTCGTCGATGGCCTCAAGTTCGTATGGGGAGTCTTCCATGGCTAACGAGAACGTCTACAGTCGCGCGCTCATGGACCACGTGAGCAACCCGGACTACAAGTACAAGATGGACGACCCCACCCTCTCCCACGAGGGTATCAACCCCAGCTGCGGCGACGACCTCGTGCTCGACGTGCGCCTCGGCGATGACGGCAAGATCGCCGAGGTGAGCTGGACGGGACATGGCTGTGCCGTCTCCCAGGGCTCCGCGGACATGATGAGCGACCTCATGGTGGGCGAGACCCCCGAGAACGCCCGTGCCCTCTGCCACCTCTTTGGCAAGATGATCCGCGGCGAGGAGAAGGACGAGAGCAAGCTGGACGAGCTTGACGAGGCAAGCTGCCTCGAGTCCATATCGCACATGCCCGCACGTGTGAAGTGCGCTGAGCTTGCCTGGCGCACGCTCGACGAGATGCTCGCCCACCCGAAGACCTCCGAGCGCACCTCCCCCACCTCCACGGAGGACGGCACGGACGAGAGCGGAAACCCGCTCGCGGGCAAGACCGTCGTCGACTGCGCAACCGACGGACACGGCATGGGAGAGAGGGCCTAGCCATGGCCTCAGGCATCTCCACAAAGGGTCGCTACGCCCTGCGTGTCATGGCAGACCTCGCGGTCTCCCAGGGCGAGAACGACTGGGTGTCCCTCGGTGACGTATCACGTAGGCAGGGTATCTCGAGGAAATACCTCGAGCAGGTCATGGCCTCCCTGCACCGGGCGGGTTTCGTCACAAGCCAGCGCGGCAAGGGGGGCGGCTACCGCCTCAAGCGCGACCCGGCCAACTACACGCTCGGCGAGATCATCCGTTCGGCCGAGGGCAGCTCGCTTGCGCCCGCGGCCTGCCTCGACTGCTCGAGCGGCACGCTCTGCCCGCGGTCGAGTCACTGCCCCACCCTGCCGGTCTGGCAGGAGCTCGGAGCCCTCATCAGCGGCTACCTCGACAGCAAGCACCTCTCGGACATCACCGCCAACATGACCCAGCCTGAGGACACCGACACCGCCCTCTCCGGCATTGAGGGGCTCTGCAAATAAAGGGACCCCAACCCCACAGACCCATCGAGCTCGCCCAAGCTCAGCCGGCAAACGCGCGGCCCCATCGCAAGACGGGGCCGCCTTTTTCTTGTTGCACCGTTCATAGACGCCCAACAGCGAAGCCGGCCCGCCCGACCCAGAGACTATGGGAACATGTTGCGAAGAGGCCGACAAGCGTAAGCGCGGCACCGCAACAACGAAACGGCCCCGCCCAGCCCTAGAACTAAGGAAACAATCCACAGAGGGGGCCAGGCAATTGCCTGGTCCCCTCGAGGACGTTGCCATGTTCCAGGGCCGGCCGGGGCCAACTCCCAGCTTGTTAGCGCAAGCTATGCCTTCGTGCGGTACCAGGGAGAGCCGTAGACCGCGCGATACGAGATGCCGACGCGCTCGTTTCCGGCGTCAATCATCATGCCGCCACCCATGTAGATGCCCACATGGCCACCCCAGCAGACGATATCACCCTTCTGGGGATTCGAGGTCGACTTGCCCCAGCCACCCTGTGACTCGGAGGTACGAGGCAGCGAGATGCCCGCCTGGGCATAGCAGTACCGCACGAAGCCGGAGCAGTCGTAGCCCACGGGACCCGTGCCACCATAGACGTAGGGGCCGCCAACCTTGCTCCACGCGGCCGAGACGATGGCGTCACGCTGGGACTGCGTGAGCCCGCTCGAGGAGCCGGAATTGCCGTTGGAGCTGCCGTTGTTGCTCGGCTTGGAGGGCTTGGAGGGCTTGGAGGGAGAGGTGGGCGTCTCCTGCGAACCAGCGTTGTCGGTGGTATCGGTGTTGGCGGAGCCCTGGTTTCCAGCGCCGCCGTTGGACTCGTTGCCACCGTTGTTGGCAGTGCCCGACTCCGCAGAGCCTCCTGCGACGTCCTGCTCGGTTACGTAGCCGCCATCCTGCCGGGCCTGCTGCTGCGCAGCCTCCTGGGCGGCCTTCTGCTGCGCCTCGTAGGCGGCCTGCTCCTCGGCCAGCTTGTCCTGGACCTGCTGGTCGAGGGAGCTCACGTACGTCTCGGCCTCAGACGTCTTGGCATCCAAGTCGTCCTTCTGGGATTGCTGGTCTGCAAGGAGCTGCTGCTGCTCGGACTTCTTCTGGTCGAGCTCGTTCTGAATGTCCTTGACCTGCTGGATGGTCTGGGCGTCGCTCTCGCTCACCTTGGAGGCGTAATAGATGCGGTTCACCAGGTCATCGAAGCTGTTGGACTCGAAGATGATGGACGCGAGCGAGACGCCGCCCGTCTTGTAGTTGGTCGAGACGCGACCGGCCAACGTGTCCTGGGCCTGGGAGAGCTCCGTCTGCTTCTGGGCAATCTCGGCATTCGTACTGTCGAGGTCCTCCTGCGTCTGCAGAAGATCCTGGCCAAGGTCGGAGGCCTGGGAGTAGAGGTCGTTCAGGTGGGAGCTGGCCTCGTCGAGCTGGGACTGGAGCTCCGAGGAGGTATCGGCCACGGACAGCGTGGGCAGGCCTGTGAGAACGGAAACGCCAAGGGCGGCACCAATGGCAAAACGAGCAATCCTGGTCTTGCAAGTCATCGAACGGAATTCCCTTCGGTTGCTTACAGAAATGGCAGCTTACGCTGCCATTGGTTATTAATCATAGTGTTTCCTAGCACCTGTTCCAAGCTTATGTGAAGCCGCAGTGAACGCTGCAGCTCAGCAGTTCGTCCCGCTCAAACCCAAAAAGCCTGACGCCCGCAAGACCGCCCGCAGGGTCCCACGGCGAGCATGTCTCGTCTCCGGCATCAAAAGCAAGGACCACAAACATGGCCCCGTTCGTCTCCCAAAGAGTCGCACAAAAAACGGGACACCCCAAGGGGTGCCCCGAAAAGGCCGAATGCCAAGGCGAAAAGTTAGTTCCAGGCCTTGCCGTCAGAGCCGAAGTCGCAGATGAGCTTCTTGGTGTGATCGACGATGGCCTGCTTGCCCGGGGCCATGAGCTTGCGCGGGTCAAAGCCCTTGCCCTGCTGGTCCTTGCCCTCCTCGATGTACTTGCGCGTAGCCTCGGCGAAGACAATCTGAAGGTCGGTGTTGACGTTGATCTTGGAGACGCCGAGCTTGATGGCCTTCTGGACCTGCTCCAGGGGAATGCCGGAGCCGCCGTGGAGGACGAGCGGCAGGTCGCCCGTGAGGGCCTTGATCTCACCGAGGCGCTCGAAGGAGAGACCCTGCCAGTCGGCGGGATAGACGCCGTGGATGTTGCCGATGCCGCAGGCGAGGAAGTCGACGCCGAGGTCGGCGATCTGCTTGCACTGCTCGGGGTCGGCCAGCTCGCCGGCGGAGGTCACGCCGTCCTCGGTGCCACCAATGCCACCAACCTCGGCCTCGATGGAGATGCCCTTGGAATGGGCGAGCTTGACGAGCTCGGCCGTGCGGTCGAGGTTCGTCTGGAAGTCGGCCTCGTGGGAGCCGTCATACATGATGGAGGTGAAGCCGGCCTCGATGCACTGGAAGCAGGCCTCGTAGGAGCCGTGATCGAGGTGCAGGGCGACGGGGACGGTGATGTTCATGTCCTCGACAAGCTGGTGCACGAGCTGGGAGACGACCTTGAAGCTGGTCTGCCACTTGGCGGCGCCAGAGGTGCACTGGATGATCATCGGGCTCTGGGTCTCCTCGGCGGCCTGGAGAATGGCCGTGGCCCACTCGAGGTTGTTGGTGTTGAACGCACCGATGCCGTAGTGGCCCTTCTCGGCGTGCTGGAGCATAGTGGCTGCGTTGACGAGCATAACGTACCTCCATAACGTGACGGTGACACTAACCGATTCGCATTATAGCCACGCTTGCGGGGAACTTACCCCCACGCGCGTTAGCTTTTTGCGAAAATATGCTGCTAGATGGCCAAGTTGCTCAGCGGTTGATGGTCATTTTGGCACAAGCGGATACGCGCGGCGTCTTTCCCTCGCATGCATAAAACTTGACCACCGTCGCATATTGCGGGGGTCAAACGAATTACCTTTGGCTCTAGCGGATGAAGTTAGTGCGAGCCTTCTTCTCCTGCTCCGGAGCCTCGACGCCGGCCGCCTTGCCGGCCTCGATGCACTCGAGCATCCACGCCATGTTCTGGCCGAGACGCCTCATCGTGGAGACGCCCTCCTCGTCGCGAAGGACCTCCTCCGGCGTGTTGCCGTGCACCTCGCACCAGTAGCTCGAGCTCACGAGCGGCATCTCGGCAATGGTGGGGTACTTGGCAAGCGCGTCGAGCGTCGCCGTCGTGCCGGCACGCCGCGCGGAGGCAACCACGGCGCAAGGCTTGTGCGCGAGCTGCGCGTAGGAGGCCCTCCCAAACAGGTGGTCGAGGAAGAGCTCGACCTCGCCGGATGGGCTCGCATAGTAGACCGGCGAACCGATCACCATGGCGTCGCAGGTGTTGAGCAGGTCGAGAGCGAGGTCCTCGGCCCCCTCGTCGGTGACGTGCACCATCTCGGAGTCGACACCCCGCGCCGCGAGCTCGTCGCCGATGACGCCCAGCGCCGTGTACGTGCAACCCTTCGCGCGGCGGCTTCCATTGATAAGCAGGACCTTCATGGCCAACCTTCCCTTCTGCCGGACCAGCCGGCGCCTAGCGCCCAGACGACAGGCGCTCCGCAGCCTCCACCACGTGGGCGGCGAGCACCGAGGTGGTGACGGACCCTACGCCGCGGGGCACGGGCGTCACGCCGGCGGCCACCCCTGAGACGGAGGCATAGTCCACGTCTCCCGTGATGCCGCCGGCACCGTCATCGTTTGTACCCACATCGACGACGATGGAGCCCGCAGAGACCATGCTGGCCCCCACCGCACCGGCGCGGCCCATGCAGCTCACGAGCACCTCGCCGCGGCGGCACTCCGAGGCGAGGTCGCGGGTGTGCGAGTGGCAGAGGGTGACCGTGGCGCCGCGTGCGAGCAGCAGCTGCGCGAGCGGCCTGCCCACGACGAGGCTCCTGCCGAGCACCACGGCACGCGCGCCGTCGAGCTGCACCTCGTAGTGCTCGAGCAGGCGCACCACGGCTTCGGCCGTGCAGGGGGCATAGCCCTCGCCCGCACCCGTGAAGGTGGCGGCAAGCGAAGCCGGCGTCATGCCATCCACGTCCTTCGCGGCGCCCACGCAGGCGATGGCCGAGCGCTCGTCGAGACCCGGGGCGAGCGGGCGCAGCAGAAGGATGCCGTGCGTGGCGGGGTCGCCGGCCAGGCTCGTGAGCACAGCCTCGAGCTCGTCCTGAGAGACGTCGCCAGGCAGGGCCGACACGTCGCAGGCGATACCCACCTTGCCCATCCTCGAGCGTGCGCCACGCTCGTAGGCGAGGTCTCCCGGCTCCTCGCCCACCCGCACGATGGCCAGACGCGGCTCGACGCCACGACCCTTCAGTGCATCCACGCGAGGCGCCAGGTCCTCGCAGATGGCGGCGGCGACGGGGGCGCCACGCAACTCGCGGGCCGTCACGAGAACCTCAGCTTCGCCGCAAAGTACACCTCGCGCGACCGCACCTCGGTGAGGCCCATGAGCTGGTCGGCCCGCTCGCACAGCGCCGCCGCCCGGGCGTCGTCGGACATCATGCGCGCGTTGGCGTGGACCGTGAGCGCCGCGCCGTCCGCTGCGGTGCGGGCGAGGCTCGCGGCAACGCCAACGTCCACGACCGCGATCTTCGATCCGTGCTCAGCGAGCTCGTGGAGGGCGCCAAGGGATTCCAGGGCGCTCTCGAGGACCTCGAAGGGGGCCTCACAGGCAGATGCGAGCGCGCCATCGAGCGCCTCCGCGCGCGCGGCCACCTCCTCCGGCGTGGAGCGCGGCAGCTTCAGCGCCACCGTGACGGGCCGAAATCCCTCGGCGTCGGAGTTCGAGAGCTCGAGCATGCGGGCCCTCAGGCGCTCGCAGCTCTCGAGCGCCGAGCGAGCACCCTGCTCGAAGTCCGCATAGGCGCGCTTGCCCATCGTGAGACCCGCGACCATGCAGCCCAGCGCGCAGGCGAGCGAGCCTGCCAGCGCAGCCGCGCCACCCCCGCCAGGCACCGGCTCGGTTGACGCCACCGCGTCCAGATACCCCCGAACCGTCGTATCCGTGACCTCAGCCATCCCTCTCCCCTCTTTCGACAACCAAACCATCCTACCGAAAACGAGTCGAGAGCTCCGAGCTGCGTCACCCTCCAAGCTCTCTCGACAAGATGGAGGCACCGGCAATCAGCCGCGCGCCCAACGACGTCACCCTCCCTCCCAACAAGGTGGAGGCACCCCGCGTCCGCGTCAACAGAGCCGAGGCCAGGCATACCCCGAAGCGCAGGGCTGAGGGACTATTCGCGACGCGAAAAGTCCCTCAGCACAGGGGTATGCCTGGCCTCGGCGGTCAGGTTGATCCGGCTCAAGCCTACTGGTACTCGGCCACGTCGATCCAGCTGCGGAGGAACTCCTCCTCCTTGGCCTCGCGGTGGCGCGCAAGCTCGGAGGCGGCGACGATGGACATCCAGCGACGCACGACCTGCATCGGCATGTCGGCCATCTTGCAGAACATGATGAGGTACTTGTCGGCCAGGTCCAGGTCCTCAAGCGCAAAGAGCAGGTAGGTCATGGCGGCGTCGGCGGCAGGCGAGCCCTGGGTGGCGTGCGCCCAGTCGCAGACGTAGAGCAGGCCGTCGTCGCCCACGATGACATTCGTGGGGTTGAAGTCGCCGTGGCAGACCTTCGACTCCACCTTCATGCCGTCCAGGCGGATGAGCAGCTCGTAGCGCGTCGTGGCGTCAATCTCGGTGAGCGAGTTGATCATGCGGGCGTACTTGTCGCGCTGGCGGTTGAGCAGAGGCGCGGTGTGGCCGTTGATCTCCAGCTGCAGGCGCACGAACTGCTCGAGGTACATGTCGACGTTCTTCTTGTCGGCCTTGATGCGCTCGGCGAGCGTGTTGCCCGGGACCTTCTCGGTGGCAAGCGCCCAGCCCTCGTCGCTCTTGGAGACCTCGAGGATGTGCGGGACGCGAATGCCCGTCTCCTGAATGCGCGCGAGGTTGAGGCCCTCATTGAAGACGTCGCTCTCGGGCTTGGAGGCGTTGAACACCTTAACGATGCGGTCGCCGCAGTCATAGACGACCTTGTTGCCGCGGCTCACCAGGACGGTCTTGTTCTCGGGAAGCTCCATGGGTAACCCTCCTTCGGGTTTGATTTCCCAAACTATATCCCCTGCCCGCCGCCAGATGAGTCCGCCGCCGGCCCCATGCAGACCAAGGGACGGCAGCGCTCGGCAGACGGCGCGCCAGAAGGCGCCGGCACCCGCGGCAACGGATGCCGGCGGTCACTACGGGTTAGTCCTCGTAGCTCTTGGGCTCGCGGCCGTAGTAGGCGTCGAGGTAGAGCTCCTTGATCTCGCTCATGAGCGGATAGCGCGGGTTCGCCGGCGTGCACTGGTCGTTGAACGCGTTCTCGGTCATCTCGTCGAGCGTGTCGAGGAAGTACTTCTCGTCAACGCCGTACTCGGCGATCGTCGCCTTGGCGCCGCAGTGGGCCTTGAGCTCCTCGATCTTGTCCACGAACTTCTCGAAGACCTCCTGGTCGTTCTTGCCGGTGACGCCGCAGAAGCGGGCGGCCTCGGCGTAGCGGGCCAGGGTGTGGGGGTAGGCGTACTGCGGGAAGGTGCCCATCTTCGTGGGCTTCTCGGCCGCGTTGTAGCGCATGACGCGGGTGAGGATGACGGCGTTGGCCAGGCCGTGCGGGATGTGGTGGTAGGCGCCGAGCTTGTGGGCCATGGAGTGGTTAAGGCCGAGGAAGGCGTTGGCGAAGGCCATGCCGGCGAGGCAGGAGGCGTTGGCCATGCGCTCGCGGGCCTCGGGGTCGGCGGCGCCCTTGTCGTAGGCGCGCGGCAGGTACTCGAAGACGAGCTTCATGGCCTTGAGCGCCATGGAGTCAGACCAGTCGCTCGCCATGACGGACACGTAGGCCTCGAGGGCGTGCGTGAGGACGTCGAGGCCGGAGGCCGAGGTGAGGCCCTTGGGCTGGGAGTCCATGTTGTTGGCGTCGACGATGGCCATGTTCGGCAGCAGCGCGTAGTCGGCGAGCGGCCACTTGATGCCCGTCTCGGCGTCGGTGATGACGGAGAACGGCGTGCACTCGGAGCCGGTGCCCGAGGAGGTCGGGATGGCCACGAAGTAGGCCTTGGAGCCCATCTCCGGGTAGGTGAAGACCCTCTTGCGGATGTCCATGAAGTCCATGGCCATGTCCTCGAAGTTGGCCTCGGGGTGCTCGTAGAGAACCCACATGATCTTGCCGGCGTCCATGGCGGAGCCACCGCCGAAGGCGATGATCACGTCGGGCTCGAAGCTCGTGAGGATCTTCGCGCCCTCACGCGCGCACTGCAGCGTGGGGTCGGGCGCAACGTCCCAGAAGCAGGCGTGCTCGATGCCGAGCTCGTCGAGCTTCTGCTCGATCGGCTTGATGTAGCCGTTCTTGAACAGGAACTGGTCGGTGACGATAAAGGCGCGCTTCTTGTGCATGACAGAGCCCAGCTCGTCGAGCGCCACCGGCTGGCAGCCCCTCTTGAAGTAGACCTTCTCGGGTGCACGGAACCAGAGCATGTTCTCCCGCCTCTCAGCGACCGTCTTATAGTTGAGCAGGTGCTTGGGACCCACGTTCTCGGAGACGGAGTTGCCGCCCCAAGAGCCGCAGCCCAGCGTCAGCGACGGGGCCATCTTGAAGTTGTAGAGGTCGCCAATGCCGCCCTGGGAGCTCGGGGTGTTCACGAGGATGCGACAGGTCTTCATGGCGTCGGCGTGCTTGGCCATCTTCTCCTTCTCCGTCGTGGCGATGTAGAGGGAGGAGGTGTGGCCGGGGCCGCCGTCCATCACGAGGTGCTCGGCCTTGTCGATGGCCTCGTCAAAGGTCTTGGCCTTGTACATGGCCAGCACCGGCGAGAGCTTCTCGTGGGCCATCTCCTCGGACGGGTCGGTGCTCGTGACCTCGCCGATGAGGATCTTGGTCTTCTCGGGAACCTCGACGCCCGCGATCTTGGCAATCGTGTAGGCGCTCTGGCCGACGATCTTGGCGTTCACGGAGCCGTTGATGATGACGGTCTTGCGGACGCGATCGAGCTCGGCGCCCTTGAGGAAGTAGCAGCCGCGGGCCTTGAACTCAGCCTTGACCTCGTCGTAGATGTCGGCGAGCACGGTCACGGACTGCTCGGAGGCGCAGATCATGCCGTTATCGAAGGTCTTGGAGTGGATGATCGAGTTGACGGCGAGCTTGATGTCGGCCGTGGAGTCGATGATGGCGGGCGTGTTGCCGGCTCCGACGCCCAGGGCGGGCTTGCCGGAGGAGTACGCGGCCTTGACCATGCCCGGGCCACCGGTGGCGAGGATGATGTCGGCCGACCGCATGAGCTCGTTGGTGAGCTCGAGGGACGGTGCGCCGATCCAGTCGATGATGCCCTCGGGGGCGCCGGCGGCGACGGCGGCGTCGCGGACGATGCGGGCCGCGTCGATCGTGCACTTCTTGGCGCGAGGGTGTGGGCTGATCATGATGGCGTTGCGGGTCTTCAGGCAGATGAGGCACTTGAAGATCGCCGTGGACGTCGGGTTGGTGGTCGGGATGACGGCAGCGACGATGCCGTAGGGCTCGGCGATGCGCTTGTAGCCGAACTCCGGGTCGTCCTCGACGACGCCGCAGGTCTTCATGTTCTTGTACTTGTTGTAGATGTACTCGGCCGCGTAGTGGTTCTTGATGACCTTGTCCTCGACGATGCCCATGCCGGTCTCGGCAACCGCATCCTTTGCCAGGGGGATTCGGGCCTTGTTGGCCGCGATGGCCGCAGCGTGGAAAATCTTGTCGACCTGCTCCTGAGAGAACGTCGCAAACTCGGCCTGCGCCTTGCGCATGCTGTTGAGCCGCGAGGTCAGTGCGTCGAGGCTGTCGATGACCTTTTCCGCCATAGCTACCTCCAGATTCTGTGGGACGTCCCGCGGGACGCGCCCAGGTTAACCACGATTGCAGATACGTGCATAAAACACGCTAAGAACTGGAATACATACTAGCCGGCCGGCTCCGGGCATATCTGCGGCGCAAACACCTTCGCCAGCCCATTAACCAGCAGTTGTCTATCCAAACATGGTCAAAGAGCGGTCAACTTGGCCCACAAATGACCACATTTGACTGTGCATATGAAACGAAGTGTGCATAGCATTCGCGAATATGTGCATGAATCTGTGTCTCATGGCCGAATCCGTGCATATGAGAGGTATTTCCGAGGTCGAAACGGCGAACGGTCAATTCGGCAAGGCGAGCGGCTGAGTACAAGATGCGACGCATGCCCATTCAGAACGTCAGTGCAGGCCAGAGAGACCCTCCCCCGATGGGCCCGCACCTCTGGAGCAAACCCGCCTAGCGAGCAAGCTCCGCCTCAAGCGAAAGCACGAACGCCCTCGCGTCGCGAGCTCCAGAACAATCGAGCAGACGCCATCCGCCCGAAACGGGACGAAAGCCGACCAGCGGACCGAAGCCTCTCTCGAGGGTACAGGACGCCTCGGCAAACAGAGGGTCCTCGCGAAGGCCCGCATAGCGCACCTCGGCAACGGCCGGGTGGCAGCACAGGTAATTCGCGACAACCTGGGCCGTATCGGACGAGGCGGACCATCCGGCCTGTCCCATGGTCTCAGACAGGGCCTTCAGCTCACGCAACTTCGGATAGGAGCGGCCCTCAGGCCCATCGGCTTCGTGCTCGTCGTAGTCGGCCACAGGAGCCTCCTCATCGAATGCGAATTGCAAGGAAACGAAAAGGCGGGGCCCCGGAAGAACCGGAACCCCGCACATCACCTCAAAACGCCCGACTTAGCGACGCTCGGCAATCTCGGCCGTCACGTCGGCCACGAAGTCGGCGAGGTCGCGCTGGACCGTCTCGTTCGAGCGGTCGCGCACGCTGATGTTGCCCGCCTCGGCCTCCTTCTCGCCGATGATCAGCATGTACGGCACGCGGTCGAGGCTGCGCGCCTCGCGAATCTTGTAGCCGATCTTCTCGTCGCGGTCGTCCACCTTCACGCGCACGCCGGCGTCGCGCAGGGTGTCGGCCACCGAGTGGGCGTAGTCGCGGGTCTTCTCGGACACCGGCAGCACCTTGACCTGCAGCGGCGAGAGCCACGTCGGGAACTTGCCCGCGTACTCCTCCGTCAGCATGCCAATGAAGCGCTCGAAGCTGCCGAAGCCCGCACGGTGGATCATAATCGGCTGCTTCTTGGAGCCGTCCGCGTCGGTGTACTCGAGCTGGAAGTTGTGCGGCAGCTGGAAGTCGAGCTGGATCGTGCCGCACTGCCAGGTGCGGCCGAGGCAATCCTGCAGGTGGAAGTCGATCTTCGGGCCATAGAAGGCGCCGTCGCCCTCGTTGATCGTGTACTCCACGCCCATCGTCTCGAGAGCGCGACGCAGGCCCTCCTCGGCGTTGGCCCAGTCCTCGTCCGAGCCCATCGAGTCGTCCGGGCGCGTCGACAGCTCCACCTTGTAGGGAAAGCCGAACTGCGCGTAGTAGGCCGTGATGAGGTGCGCGACGTCCGTGACCTGCTCGGTGATCTGGTCCGGGCGTATGAACAGGTGCGCGTCGTCCTGCGTGAACTCGCGCACGCGGAACAGGCCGTGCAGCGCGCCCTTGAGCTCGTGGCGGTGGTCAAGGCCGGCCTCGGCGAGCTTGAGCGGCAGGTCGCGATAGCTGCGAGGCTTGTTCTTGTAAATGAGGCAGGCGCCCGGGCAGTTCATCGGCTTGATCGCGTAGTCTTCCTCGTCGATCTTCGTCGTGTACATGTTGGCCTTGTAGTGGTCCCAGTGACCGGAGGTCTCCCAGAGGGTGCGCGACAGGATGACGGGCGTCTGCACCTCCTCGTAGCCGAACTTGGCCTGCATCTCGTGCCAGTACTGCATAAGGGAGTTGCGCACGACCATGCCGTTGGGCAGCCAAAACGGGAAGCCCGGGCCGGCGTCGTTCATCATGAAGAGCTCCATCTCGCGGCCGATCTTGCGGTGGTCGCGGCGGGCGGCCTCCTCGAGCATCTTGAGGTGCTCCTCGAGCGCCTCCTTCGAGCCGAAGGCGATGCCGTTGATGCGGGTGAGCATCTTGTTGTCCTTGTCGCCCTTCCAGTAGGCGCCGGACACGCCGGTGAGCTTGAAGGCCTTGAGCGCCTTGGTGTAGGTGAGGTGCGGGCCCACGCACATGTCGATGTACTCGCCCTGCTGGTAGAAGGTGATGCGAGCGTCGGCAGGCAGGTCGTCGATGTGCTCGAGCTTGTACTTCTCGTTGCGTTCGGCCATGAGCTTCTTGGCCTCGTCACGGGAGAGCTCGAACGTCGTGAACTTGAGGTTCTCCTTGCAAATCTTCTTCATCTCGGCCTCGATCGCGGGGAAGTCCTCCTCGCTGATCTTCTTGTCGCCGAGGTCGATGTCATAGTAGAAGCCGTTGTCCGTGGCCGGACCGTAGGCGAAGTCGGCCTCGGGGTAGAGGCGCTTGATGGCCTGTGCCATGATGTGGGCGGCGGAGTGGCGGATGACGTGGAGCTCCTCGTCGGCGGGGCACTCGGCCACGTGGCCATCGTTGTAGAGAACCTTCATGGGAACCTCTCTCTAGGATATGCGCGCCAGGGCGCGCGTTCGAACCGAAGGGGTGACGGCGGGGCCGCCGGGGCGCGCCGCGTGCGACGCCCACGGAAAAGGCGCCTGTCAGGGCCGCGCGAGACGCGGCGGGCAGACGCCTAGATAGTCTGGGTTCGCGTGGCCGTAGGTGACGAGACGATGCCTGCCGATACGAGACGTGCGCGCGCTTGGAACATGGACCCGACCTTTCGCGGAATATTGCTTGCATAGGTTTACCACAAAATGCCGGCGCCGGCGTGCGGGGCACGGGCTCGTCACGGGGCCTCGGGCGGATAGCGGCCCAAAGGGACGTTGGGCCGTTCGAGGGGGCATAGCGTCCCGCAGGCGATGTACAAAAAAGCCCGCCACATTCGTGACGGGCCACACTTCGTCGATGCCTCGGGGCTCGCTCCCCCGCCGAACCCGCGCTACTGGATGCGCGTGCGGCAGTACGGGCAGACCTTCCAGTCCGCGTTGAGCGGTCGGTGGCACGTCGGGCAGACGTTGCGCACCTGCGTGTTGCAGATCGGGCAGACGATGAAGTCCTTGTCGATCGGCGTGCCGCACTTGGGGCAGATGCCGTAGTGCGACAGCTGGTGCTCGCGCAGGGCGATGTCGAGGTCCTGCTCCTCGCGGTCGACCAGATACGAGCTCGGACGGAGGATCACGTAGGCGAGCAGGCCGACGATGGGGATAACGGAGATGATGGCCCACAGCCACCACGGCTCGGCGCCGCGGCGCTGGGCGTCACGAATCACGTAGACGATGGAGAGCACGTAGAGCATGACGACGCAGGCGAGCATGAGATAGAGCACCATGCGGACCTCGGGCGTGATGAGCTGGTCAAGAATATCCTGCATAGGGGCGAAGACTCCTCCTGGTCGAATGTTGCCGCACATGCCCGGCACGGCGTTTGGCAGCGCGCTCTCGCCTGAACTCTCAGTGCCCGGGCATGGTTTTAGGAATTGTAGCAAATGAGCGCGGGGGCCCTGCCGCTGCAGGGTGCATCGGCAAAACGACACAGACCGGCGACGAGGGGGGCTAGTCACCGGCGCGCCCGCGGTGCCAGGCCACGGCCTCGCCCGCGAGCGTGATCGAGCCGACGGCCACGTACCTGTCGCCCGCGAGCGCGTCGAGGGCCTCGGCGGCCGTCTCGAAGACCTCCTCGGGCACATGGCCACAGGAGGCGAACTCGTCGGCGAGCTCACAGGCGGGAAGGGCGCGGTCACTGCTCGTGGCGCAGACGGCGATGCGGGGGAACTGGTCGGCAAGCAGGCCCACGATGCCGTGAACGTCCTTGTCGGCAAGCACCGCGCAAAGGAGCATGGGACGGCTCCCGACGTCGGGCGCCACCTCGGCGAGCGAAGCGAGGAAGGCACGAATCGACTGCGGGTTGTGCGCAGCGTCGACAAGGTGCAGGGGCGAGCCCGACACGACGTTGAAGCGCCCGGGCGTCGGGCACTCCCCCACGCGGTCGGACAGGCGATACTGGTCGAGCGGCCGGCCGAGGAAGGCCTCGGCGAGCGCGACGGCGCAGGCGATATTGGCCGCCTGGTAGGCAGGGCGCGCCGCGCACAGTCCCTCGTAGCTTGCGCGCGGAGTCGTTACGTCGAGGACAAGCCCGCCGCCGATGCGCTCGGGGTGGCGCGTGACGTGATAGGTGGCCTGCGCAAGCTCGGGATGTGAGCGCATCTCGCCGTGCTCAAGCTCGCCGGGGGCATCGGAGGCGACGCGCGGTCGAACGAGCGTGGGCTCGACGCCCGCCTCGATACAGCGGCTCAGCAGCACGTCCTCGACGCTCGGGGGCGTGCCCGTACCGACGCCCAGGACGCAGGTCCTCCCGGGCTTGATGATGGCAGCCTTCTCGCCCGCGATCTGCTCGAGCGTGTCACCGAGGATCCTCATGTGGTCGAGGCCGATGCCCGTGACGGCGACGGACTTGATGGTGCGCGCAGCGCTCGTCGCGTCCCAGCGACCGCCCATGCCGCACTCGAGCACGGCGACGTCAACGCCCGCCTCGGCGAAGACGACGAGGGCGGCCACGGTGAGAAGGTCGAACTCCGTGACGTCATAGGGCCTCTGCCCCGCGGCGCTGCGGCGCTCGTTCACGCGCTCGCCCGCGGTGACGGCAGCGGCCAGGCCACGCGCAAAGCGCTCCTTACTCACGGGCCGGCCCATGAGCTCCATGCGCTCCGTAAGGCACACGAGCTCCGGCGAGGTGTAGAGAGCGGTGCGCTTGCCCTCCCCCATGAGGATCGCGGCGGTATAACGCGAGGTCGAGGTCTTGCCGTTGGTGCCCGCGATCTGGACGCTCTCGAAGTAGTCATCCGGATTGCCGAGCTCCGTGAGCATGTCCTCGACGGTCTCGAGCAGGGGCTGGATACCGAACTTCTTGGAGCTGTGAAGCCTCTCCACCGCCTCCTCGAAAGTGTAGGGGGGAATCTCGAACGGAATCTGGTACATAGCCATGAATCTCCTCAAACCGGAATCGACGCCTCGTCGTCAGCAGACGACGTCCTCACGCCGCGCCCGCAGACGAACTAGTAGCCCAGCGCCACAAACATGGCGCCGCCCACTATGTTACCCAGCGTCAGGGCCGAAATGTTGGCGAGGGCGCCCGTGGCCGTGAGGGCAGAGACGTCAACGCCGTGGGCGGCATAGCCCAGGGCGTTGGCCACGAGGCCCATGGGCAGGAAGAACATGTTTGCGACGCAGTGCTCGAACCCGCACGCGACGAAGCACGTCACGGGCAAAAGTGCGGCGGCGAGCTTGTCCACGACGGTCTTGCCAGCGAACCCCATCCACACGGCAAGGCACACGAGCACGTTGCACAGGACGCCGCGGAAGAAGGCGACCCTCCAGGAAAGCCCGGCCTTACCTGCGGCAACCGCCACCATGGTCTCGCCCACGGCACCTCCCGCCATGTCGGCGAAACCCGCCCCGACGAGCAGTGCGGCGAGCAGAAGCGCACCCACGAGGTTGCCCGCATAGACGACGAGCCAACTCCGGGCGAGGGCAACCCACGAATAGCTACCGTGCATGCGACCGATGACCATAAGCGCGTTGCCCGTGAAGAGCTCGGCTCCCGCCACGAGGACGAGGAAGAGGCCCAGCGAGAAGGACAGCCCGCCGAGAAGCGACGAGGCCGCGGGGGACAGCGTCGCGTCGGACTTCACGAGCGTCATGAACATGGCGCCCAATCCGATGAAGAAGCCCGCCATCACGGCGAGGACGAAGGCCCTCGCAGGGCTCATGCCGGCTTTGGCAGACCCCGCCTCCACGGCTTTCGCCTCAATCTTCTGGGGCGTGAGGGCACCGGGGTCCGGAAACGCGGCGACCCGGGCTCGATGGTCTTCGGTCATGCTACTCACCTTCCGAGCGGGTCGCGGCACGCTCCGCCGCCTGTACGACATGCTGCATGAGAACGGCCGTGGTGAGCGACCCCACCCCGCCAGGCAGAGGCGTTATGGCACCAGCGACGGGCTCAACGATGTCAAAGTTGACGTCGCCCACGAGCCTGCCGGCGTCGTCGTCCCAGGTGATGCCCACGTCGACGTCCTTCTCGGGAGCGATGGCCTCGCATGCGACCGCCACGTCGAGCGAGGCGGGCAGCGGGCGAAACACAAGGATGCCGTGGACCGCCGGGTCCTCGCTGGCGGCAGAGATGGAGGACATGAGCTCAGCCCGCGAGCAGGCGGGATCGTGCGCGGCGCATGCGGGCCTGCCCTCGATGAAGCGGCAGACCATCGTGCAGAGCGCCGTTCCCAGCGCCCCCACGTAGGCAGAGGCCCCGCCGCCGCCCGGACCCAGCGCCCCCACGTAGGCGGAGGCTCCGCCGCCGCCCGGAACGGGCTCCCGGGCGGCCAGGCGATCGGAGAACTCCGCACAGGTCCTCTCGGTCATAGAAACACTCATGAACTGGGTTACTCCCTAGAAAAGGCCGGTGATGCGGCCGTCCTCGTCGACGTCGATGTTCTCCGCGGCGGGGCGCTTGGGCAGGCCCGGCATCGTCATGATGTCACCCGTGAGGGCAACGACGAAGCCGGCGCCGGCGGCGACCTTCACCGAGCGAACCGTGATGCGGAAGCCCTCGGGGGCACCCAGCTTCTTGGCATCGTCGGAGAAGGAGTACTGGGTCTTGGCCATGCAGACGGGCATGTTCGTGAAGCCCTGCTCCTCGAGCTGGGCAACCTGCTTGGCAGCGGCGGGCGTGAAGTCAACGCCGTCAGCGTGGTAGACGCGGCGGGCGATGGCGTCGATACTCTCGCGAATGCCGCCAAGCTCGTAGGCCTGCGTGAACTCGCTGGGCTCGTCGCACAGGCGCACGACCTCCTCGGCGAGGGCCAGGCCACCCTCGCCGCCCTTCGCCCAGACCTCGGACAGGGCAACGTTCACGCCTAGCTCGTGGCACTTGGCCTCGACGAGGTCAAGCTCGGCCTTCGTGTCCGTGGGGAACGCGTTGATGGCGACGACGACGGGCAGGCCGAAGACCTCGCGCATGTTGGTGACGTGGCGCAGGAGGTTGGGCATGCCGGCCTCGAGGGCCTCGAGGTTCTCCTCGGAGAGCGCCGTCTTGGGCACGCCGCCGTTGTGCTTGAGGGCGCGCACGGTGGCGACGACCACGCAGACGCTCGGGGTGAGTCCGGCCATGCGGCACTTGATGTCGCAGAACTTCTCCGCGCCGAGGTCCGCGCCGAAGCCCGCCTCGGTGACGACGTAGTCGCCGAGCTTCATCGCGACGTCGGTCGCCATGACGGAGTTGCAGCCGTGGGCGATGTTCGCGAAGGGACCGCCGTGGACGAACGCGGGCGTGTGCTCGAGCGTCTGGACGAGGTTGGGCGAGATGGCGTCCTTGAGCAGCGCCGTCATGGCACCCTCGGCGTGGAGGTCGTGCGCGGTGACGGGCGTGCGGTCGAAGGTGTAACCGACGACAATGCGGCCAAGACGGGCCTTGAGGTCCATGATGGAGGTAGCCAGGCAGAAGCAGGCCATGACCTCGGAGGCGACGGTGATGTCGAAGCCGTCCTCGCGGGGCATGCCGTTGGCGACGCCGCCGAGGCCGCAGACGATGTTGCGCAGCTGGCGGTCGTTCATGTCGACGACGCGCTTCCAGGTGATGCGGCGCGGGTCGATGCCGAGGGCGTTGCCCTGCTTGATGTGGTTGTCGAGCATGGCGGCAAGCAGGTTGTTCGCCGCGCCGATGGCGTGGAAGTCGCCGGTGAAGTGGAGGTTGATGTTCTCCATGGGAACGACCTGGGCATAGCCGCCGCCAGCGGCACCACCCTTGACGCCGAAGACCGGACCAAGGGACGGCTCGCGAAGCGCAAGTACGGCCTTCTTGCCAAGACGCTGGAGGGCGTCAGCGAGGCCCACGGACGTCGTGGTCTTGCCCTCACCCGCAGGCGTGGGGTTGATGGCGGTCACGAGAATGAGCTTGGCGCGGCGCTCCTTGTCGCGGAGCTTCGTGACGTCGACCTTGGCCATGTGGTGGCCGTAGGGGATGAGCTCGTCATCGGTCAGGCCGAGACCCTCGGCGACCTTGCTGATGGGCCAGACCTCGGCCTGCTGTGCGATTTCGATATCCGTCAGTGCCATGGGAGCTCCATTCGCTCGAGGGGTCTGCTGCGCCACCATTATCAGACGCCTCGCCGACCAAACTCGAGAAGCCCCCGCGACTGAGACACTTTGCATCTCTTGAGAGCGAGGGCACATGCGGCCGATGTCGTGTGGGAAAGGCAAAACAAACCCGTTTATCTCAACGCGTTTAATTCTATGAACCTCGCGCACGCACGTCTCAACCAGAGCGCGGCAACACCACTAAGATGATGAAACACTTTGTACCATGCAACGATGGAGACCCCATGCGGCTGAACCTCCAGATTCTCCGAGACGAGCTCGCCCCGCTCGAGTTCTCGAGCCACCTTGCCCCCGGGGCGGCAACGCGTACGTGCACCTACGCCCTCCCCCTCGTGCCCGGAGAGCCCCTCGAGGAGGGGCCCGTCTACGTCACGGAGGCAAGCGAGCTGCCCGCGCATCCCAGCACGAGCGGCATCGCGTCCGTCATCTGCGTGGGCCAGCCGACCGCCTCCTGGCGCCACGGAGACCTCGACATCCTCTGGACCGAGGAGGGTGCGATCGACGTGAGGGCGCTGCTCGCGCGCGTAACGAGGTCCTTCGCGCGCCACGAGGAGTGGGAGCGCTCGATGCGCGGGCAGATCGAGGAGGCCGGACAGCCGCGGGAGCTCGGGCTCGTGCTCGAGGGCCTTCTCGCCCACCAGCTGCTTGACGAGCGGCGCATCGAGGCAGGCGCGGGGCTTCTCGGCTGGGATGTGTTCGACCGCTACCTGTGCGTCTCGATCGCATCCGTGCAGCGCGGCCAGAGCCAGGAGCGCCTGGAGTCCACGGCGCGCTCGCTCTCCGGAAGGATCGGCGAGCTCGCCTGCGTCATGCATGGCGAGCACCTCGTCGTCTGCAACCTCACGCGCGCTGGCACAGACGAGGAAGGCATGCTGCGACGCCTTGCCGGCGTGTTCGTCCCGGGTCTGCTCGCCGTGGGCGCGAGCGAGGCGTACGGTGACCTCAAGAACACGTTCTACTACTACAACCAGGCGCTGGCGGCAGCGCTCCTGGGCATCAGGAGGCGGCCGGAGAGCGCCTGTTGGCGCTACACGGACTTCCTGCTCGCGGACATGCTGCGGCGTGTGCGCGTGCGCCAGATTCCCGCGGCGCTGACCCCGCCGGGACTCCTGCGCCTCATGGAGCACGACCGCGCGAACGGAACGGACCTCACGCGCCTTTTGCGCGGCTACCTCGACCGCGACCGCAACGTGACGCGCACCGCGCGCGACCTGTTCCTCACGAGAAGCACCTGCATCAGGCACCTGGAGCAGATCGTCGAGATAAGCGGCCTCGACCTGGACGACCCCGACGTGCGCCTCGCCTGCGACATCGCCCTGCGCCTCCACGAGCGGGAGTGAGGAGTGAGGCAGCGACGAGACCTCCCACCATTGACGCCAGTATTATCAAGAACAGCAGGCCATGAAACGCAGACAAAATCATGCGGCCTTATTTCACCTCGGCGAAGCGATTCATGACCTCCAAAATCTCTCCCGTGGTAATGATCTTTGCCTGAGTGCCCCCCCGCCAAAGACGACGTCGAGCTTGGTCCGTCCATCATTGTCGCCAATGGCCAAGAACTGCGTCTTCTTGGCCGGCTTTCCATCGCTCGCATCCATTCCACAAGATCGGAGAGCTTCAATGATCTCGCCGCGGTTGTAACCTTGGGTTTCGCCCGACACCTTCACCTTCAGCCCGACTGGGTTTTCGATATCACTCGGATAGCCCCTGAGTCCCATTTTCTCTGCCTTTTCTAGGACCTGCTCGACTCTTTCAGTTGAATTGTTAACTGTTCCAAGGTCGGAGAAGACATGCTTATGTCCGTGATAAGAATCGCGCCGAGGCGTCCAGACCGCAGATTCCAAGCTCCCAAACTCGGCAGACATCTTGAGATATACGCCCATGCAGGCATTTGCATCACAAAGCGCGTCATGATGCTCTCCGAGCTCGACACCATAACGATTGCAGAGCCCCACAAGTGAACTGGGAAGTCCGTGCTGTTGGGCAATCCGCATCGTATCAGCCGCCTCGATTACAGGCATCTCGATGCCGTACGCAGCCAAGCTCTTCCTGATGTGATGGATATCAGCACCATTAGCATTATGAGCAACGAGGATGTAATCGCTCAAGATATCCAGCAGCCCAGCTTCTTCGCAAAACTGAGGAAACGTAGGCATATCCTCAAGAGAGTCCCAATCAATGTGAAGGTGGTGCCTGTTCCATGGCGCTATTTCGCTCTCGGGGTTAATCGTCTGGCAAACAGGATCGCCGATACGATTCCCCCTCGAAGTCAGTCAGGATGTAGGCAGCCTGGCAGATTCTCTGTTGAGGATTGGCAGTTTCGCTATCCCAAAAGATATAGCCCTTGTCGTGCATTTACATCACCTTCCACTCAACGGGCCAGTCAGCGGGCTGCTCTCGCTCGTTCAAGGCTGGGAGCTGGGTCACGATATCGAGAGTCTCCATCGAGACCGTCACGACGCGCTCCACAAGATCCACGATGTAGCGCGGGTCATCCGAGTAGTCGTTGGGGTCGTTCGCGATACCGGAGGCCTTGTCCTTGCGAACCTGGTAGCGGTCCATGAGCCAGCCAATGGCGGAACGGCCGTTGACAACGTACTCGTATGCCCTCTCGGGAATGCCACGCAGCGTCATGCGCTCGGCAACATGCAGCACGGTCATGTCCTGGCCCTTGGGGTGGTCGTCATCTTTCTTGCACTTGCCGAAAGCCATCTTCTCGGTGCGGCCAGGGTCGACGGAATCGCCGTCCTCCTCGATTGAGGCCCAGGGCTCCACGGACTCGTAATTCACGTGTAGCTCTGCGAGCCTGCGGCCAGCTTCCGAGAAGGCTCTGAAGTCCGCCGCCAGCGGGATGCGCGGCAGCTCCTTCTTGAGGTTGGCGGCAAAGCGGCTACGGTACTCCGGCGAATGCAGAATACCGTAGACGTAGAAGAAGATGTCGAACTTGGTGAGCTCCTCTCCGCCGTCCTTCTTGAACCTGCCGACAAACGCGTGCGGGTACGCCTTGCGGAAGACCTCGAGCGCCTGGTCGGTGATGGCGTCGTGACGGGTAATGCCCTTCTCCTTATTCGAAGCACCATTGCCGAACAATGACGTCTGAGCACCGAAAGCCGCATAGTCATTTGTATCGAACAGGGCCGCGCCAGCCTCGAACTCCTCGTACCAGAAGAGGGGAAGACACTGAGCGCCATCCGGATCCATGTGAAGGTCCGGAAGAAGCGAGGTCACGAAACAAGAAAAATCTCTCCTCGTCGTCTGGGAAAAGCAGATAACAAGGTTCTCAAGACAATGACCAGGTATTTGTTGGTAGGTCATTGCGCCGCCTTTTCCCTTCACCCCTCCCGTCGCCGTAAGAGCAGCCATTGAGGAAGGTATGGGTTTGTTGGTAGGTCCTTGCGCCCGCTCGCCTTCGGCGAGCGGGAAAAGGCGGGTTTGTTGGTAGGTCCTTGCGGTCAGTTGTTTGCAGAAGTAGACAGCCTGCTTGCAGAATGGTCTGTACATGCCCATCACAACATGAGATTCATCATATGTCGCATGTCTGCCGCGCTTCACATCGTCAAGCTGGTTCCTGTTCCAGCTGATAACAGTCGGGTCATACGTCACAAAGTCCTCGGGCTTTGTTCCATCCCCTTCCGCGGTATAACGATCAACCTCGTAGTTGAGTCTGCCGATCAGACCTGCCATGTTGCCCTCAACCCTGGAGGCGGAGTAGTTCCATGCCCACGAGTCGCGGCCTGTGGCTATGCCGAGAGAGTAGGTCTGGAAGACGCCGGCGGGAGCCTTCAACTTTCCCAATGCAACCGGAGCGAAGAGGTCAAAGGACTTCTCCCTCTTGTCAAACCAGTCCCCATGCTCATCTGGCTCGATAGTAGTCCAGCTGACGTCACCATCAATCGCCGTGTCCCCAATGATTGAGAGCTTCTCGTCTCGAGACTTGTAGTCACCCACGTCGTGATAGTGAATCCTGCCAGCCCGATCGCCGTTCTTCTTTTTGATGAGCATCGTGACGGCAACGGGCGTCCTCGAGCCCTGCCCGAAGACTTTGCCGCCCTCCTTACGGGATTCCTCGCCCATCGTTCTCTGGTTACCCCTGAGGTCGAACACGTAAATGTCATCGACCTCCTTCCGGAAGCATCGGCGGATGCCAGCCATTGCCTGACCTCTGAGCCATCCGGCGTTCGAGACGAAACAGACGATGCCCTGTTCACCGATTCGGTCGGTCGCCCAGCGGAATGCGCGAATGTAAGAGTCGTACATCTGGCGCTTATTGCTCGCGTCAGACGCTTGGACATAGGTCTGTTCAAGCCTCAAGTCCAGCGTTGGGTAGGAGTCGTTGGCGTTAGCGTCATCCGCATTTTTCTGACCGGACGAGTACGGAGGGTTACCCACGATGACGCGGATGGGCAGGGCGTTCTGGATGCGTACACGGTCCGTGTTGTCATAGAAGACCTCGTCGTCGAGCGTGTTGCTCTCTTCGGTCATCTGGAAGGTGTCGGTAAGCACTGCACCGTCGAAGGGCACGTAGTCCCCACCCATGCGGGCGTGGTAGGCCTGCTCGATGTTCACCGACATGATGTAGTACGCCAGCAGCAGGATCTCGTTGGAGTGGATTTCCCTGGTGTACTTGCGGCGGAGCTTCTCGTCTGGAATGAGATCGCTCTCGATGAGGTGAGCCATGAAAGCACCCGTGCCCGCAAAGGGATCGAGGATGTGCACGCCGTCGTCTGCGAGCGACTTGCCAAACTCACGGCGCAGTACGCGATCGGTCTCACGCAGGATGTAGTCAATGATCTCCATGGGGGTGTAGACCACGCCCATCTTGTCCGACGCCCCCTTGAATGCAACCTTGAAGAAGCGCTCGTAGAGGTCGCGGATGAGTTGCTGGCGGGCAGCGTCGGACTGGATGACGGAGGCACGGCGGCGTACGCTTGCGTAGACCCCTTCGAGCACGTCGGCATCGGACGCCTCGCCGATGTTGTGTCCCTCGAGCGAGGAGAGGAACCTGTTGATCGCTATGGAGACGGGGTTGGAGTCCGCGAACTTGAAGTCTGAGAACAGTGCATCGAACACCGGCACCGTAATGATGTGTTGTGCCACCATCTCGATGGCGTCGTCTGCCGTCACGTGCGGGTTAAGCGAGTCTTGAAGGCCCTTGAGGAAGACATCGAAGTGGGTGCGGACGTCATCGTCTCCCCTCACAAGCTCGCCGATTCGCTCGATGTGCCTCTTCGCGATACGCGCCACGTCGTCAGCCCACTCGTCCCAGTAGATGCGCGTACCGCACTTCTTAACGAGTTGCGTCTTGACGGCTTTCTCCCAGCGCTCAACCGGGAAGAGTGATAGCTTCATCTGGACGCCCGAGGCGATCTCAGCCGCCTTGGCGTCCTCCCTCTCCTTCGCCGAGGGACCATTGCCGTCCCAACCCTCGTGGTTCTTACCCGAGTCAGCAAGCTTGTTCTTGTTTGCCTCCTGGAGAAGATTGAGCTCGTTGACGCGAGCCTCGATACGCTCGTCGTGAGAGCGCAGTGCCTGCAGGATGCTCCAGACGTTCGCGAAGACCTTGGAGTCGTCAAGGGCCTCCTCCGGACTCATGCCTGCCGGCACGAAGATGGGCAGGATGATGTAGCCGTAATCCTTGCCCTCCGCACGGCGCATGACGCGGCCCACAGCCTGGACCACGTCCACCGTGGAGTTCTTGGCGTTGAAGAAGATGACGGCGTCCAGGTTAGGCACGTCGATGCCCTCCGCCAGGCAACGGGCGTTCGTGAGGATGCGGCACTTGCCCTCCGGAACGTCCTCCCCCAACCAGGCGATGTTCTTGGTGCGAACGTCTGCTCTCATGTTGCCATCGACGTGCTTGAGCTCGCACTCGAGCCCGTAGCCCTCCTCCGCGGCATCTTCGGCGTAGCCTTCAACGATCTTGTTGAACGTCTCACAGATGGTCTTGGAAGCGTTGATTGTGGAGCAGAAACCCACAGCTCGGCGCAACGGCTTGGCATGGGCGGCAAGCACGTCCATGTCGTCGACTACGAGCATGTCGCCCAGGCCCGTAGCATCCTCCGGCGCTGCCTCGCCGTGGTCGACGAGGCCCTTCCAGCAGCCGATGATCTTACCAATGTCCTCCGGGTCGAGACTGACGGCATCGACGCCCTCATCGTCATAAGCGGCAATGCGCTCACCTATGGCGTCCTCCATAACCGTAAGAACGACGACCTTATAGTCGGTGAGCAGCCCCCTCTCGACCGCCTCGCCAAACTTGATTTGGTACGCGGTGGGACCATAAATGGATTCGTCGTCCATGGAGGCGATGGTGTAGTCCTCCTCGGCGCCCTTACGTTTTGCCGTCTCGCCATAGATGCGTGGAGTGGCCGTCATGTAGAGGCGCATTTTGGCGGCGACGTTCTCGTCGTAATGCACCTTCATGAAGGCGGAGGCCTCGGCCTTGGAGACGCCGGGCAGGGTGTTGCCCGTAGTGCGGTGTGCCTCGTCGCAGATAACGAGGTCGAACTCGGGAATGCCGAGCTGCTGGGCCTTGTGGATGACATCTATGGACTGGTAGGTGGAAAACACGACGATGAGGCCATCGTCGTTGGAGGCAGAGCACGCAGCGTAGGCGTTCGCGAGGCTCTCGGCACTTGTGGTGGCCGGGTACTCGAAGTCCATGAGCGTCATGGGGACGGAGTCCTCGAGGCGCGAGGCCCTCGAGTCAGAGCATACGACGAGCGGCGACATCCTCACCCTGCTCTGAGCCATCCACTCTCGCATGGACTGACCCACGAGGGCGATGGAGGGCGCACAGAACAGCACCGTCTTGGTCCCGAGCCCCTCGGGATCCAGGTACTCTTCGGCCAGGCGCAGCGACATGAGGGTCTTGCCCGTGCCGCAGGCCATGACCGCCTTGCAGCGGTCGTTGCTCTCGAAGGCCTCCTCGATCTTGGCGACCGCCTCCTCCTGGTGCGGGCGCAGATCATACGTCACGCGCTCGGATGCGGGGGCACCATCGATGAACGGCGTCCAGTCGAGGTTGGAGACGGCCATCTTCTGGGTGTCCACAAAGATGGCGCCCGACTTCTCGAGTTGCTGTTCGAGGTGCTTGCCGGCTCTCGCCGCAGAGGTCATGATCATGAGCTCTGCGATGTCATCGTCATAGGCCGCGCGGGCGAAAAACGAGTCGCAAACACCCTTGGGGAGGTCCTTGGACGCGTCATAGCACTTGCACTGGATGGCACACCAGAAGCCGCCGGTCACCGTCTGCGCGACGAGGTCAATGCCCGTGTCCTGGGCGTCATGGATGGGGCAATCGCTCCAGCCGAGAGCCTGCTCGAGCGTTCCCACGCGAGAGAAGTAGCCGGCCCAGAACGAATCGTTGCACAGATACCAGACGCAGGCAGCCTCGTACTTGGTGCCCTTCTCCTTCTCGGTAAGGCTCCCGTTGACTATGGGGTCGAGCGCGTCGTAGACGGACTTCATGCGTTGTCTCCTTTGCCAGTGCGCAGATGCCTCCATTTTATGGGCACAGCGGACAAAAACACGACTCGAATCGCACTTGACCATCGTACGCAACGTTGTCTAGAATTACCGTTAGTTGGTAATCGTTACCATGCAGGGATTGAAGGAGAGAGAGCAGATATGAGTTCAATCGTGGGAAGGAGGCTGGCGGCCCTGCTTTCCGAGCGCGGGATGAGCCAGAAGCAGCTCGCCGAGGCGACGAACCTCACGCCAGCCGCAGTGAGCAGGTACGTCAGCGGAGCGCGGGAGCCGCGCGCGATAACGATTGCCGCAATGGCGAAGGCACTTGGCGTCACGCCGGCGGATATCACCGGCGACGAGGTCGAAAGGGAGACGGACGAGGCTATCAAGCTCATCGCCCGCAACGCCCACGCACTCACCAAAGAGCAGAAGGCGGAGCTCATCGCCGCCTTGGTCCAGGACTAGGGGGACGCTTGGTTTCACGCGCACGCCAAATCGAGATTGAAGTCGAGATCGTCGAGATGCTCAAGGACTACGGTCGCGCGATGTACCCGATGAGCATCGGCAAGGTCGCAGAGGCACTGGGCATCGACATCGTTCCGTATTCCTCCCTCGATGAGAGGGAGAGAAGGCTGGCTCTCGCCGCGTCCGGGGACGCATTCGGCATACACAACGCCGACTTTACGATTGCGAAGATAGTCGTCAACGACATGACCGGGTCCTACTACAACCGATCGAGGTTCTCTGGCGCGCACGAGGTCGGCCACATCCATCTGGAGCACACGGAGGACACGCCGAACCGTGAGACGGAGGCCGACTACTACGCCGGATATCTCCTCGCACCCCACCCGCTCATCCTCACCATGCCAAAGGGGGCATCGATCGCCGACAGGTTCGGCATCAGCCAACCGTGCGCAGACTTCGCGTACGACCAGGCACAAAGCCGGCTCAGAGAGGGCGGTGCCTGGAGGCCCCATGAGAAGTGGCTCATCGAGAATGCGACGTGGAGGGGAGGTGGTCTCATTGGACGGCCTTAGATAAAAAAAGCCGCTGGAGCGCCAACTCCAACGGCCATCGGCTGGCGTGCGGATGCACACCCTGTAGCAAAGAGCAGTATCTCACGCCAGCCCTTTCTTGTCATCAGATTGCCGAGAATCGGCAGAAGGGGACTGGTCGAGAACCATGTCAACCGATTTGCGCCAAAAAACTCATTGCTGCCAGGGGACGCTGCCGGGCATTCCGCCCGAGAGCCGCAGACAGCGCGGGTCAAACCGCGATGTGGCCCACGCCTACATGACAAAGGGGGTGATCATCGACCAGACAAACGGCATGCCCGTCATGTGGCCCGAGTCGAACGTCCCGACCGGAATGGTACCGTTCAGCGTAGCCATGGGCCAAAAGAACCCTGACTACTCCTGCCACGTCCACTTCTTCGAGAACGACGACGTGATAGAAAGGTTCTGGAACAACCCCTGGCGCTACCTCGAGAGGCTCAGCCGCTTCGCGGGCGTCGTGGCGACCGACTACAGTACCGGGCCGAGTATGCCAGACCCCGTCAGGCGATACAACGTCTATCGAAATCAACTGACCGGAGCCTGGATGCAGTCCCTCGGGATAGCAGCGCTGTGCAACGTTCGCTGCCCCGTCTTCGGCCACGACTACTTTCTGGCAGGCGTGCCCCGGCACAGCCTCATATGCGTCGGCGAAGTAGGCTGCGTCAAGAACCGATACGACCGCAACCGCTTCGAAGGCGGCATCGTCAGAGCGGTTCAGGAGCTCGAGCCTACGGGGATCGTGGTCGTCGGAGGCGACTCGTACGGAGTCTTCGATTACGCAAGGGACTGCGAAATCCCGCTCTACTTCTTCAGGGGAAAGGCGGCGCAGGCCCACGCGCGTGTTGCCCATGTGTGAGAAGGGAGGCATGGGAGGCTTCGGGGGCCAGACGGGAAACCGGATGCCTTCCAACAAGGCGCAGATGGCGCACATCTTCGCCGACAGACCCGGACACCTGCCCGACACGCCCCGCAACCGGCAGACCATCGTCGAACTAATCAATGACCCTGCCAACAGAGTCGGAATCGATGGAAACGGTAAGAGTTGGTACTCGAAGATTCAGCCCGACGGCTCCCAACTGTGGGCAAGCGTCTGGGGCAGCACCCTTTCGGACGCGGGAAAGAACGACATGCCCCGGGAATGGAACGACGAGACGGGCTTCAACAGGAACCCGTTCCGAAGGAAGAGGAGGAACTGACATGGAAGTCGCAGCTCATGACGCCTTCATGGCGATGTACTACGCACTTGAGGCGGCGACAGATGAGTACACTGACCCAGGCCTGAAGACCCTTGTGGAGGACGCCGACCCCTTCGTCTGGAAGGACCGTCTCTCTGCCGACCCAGCAGTCTGGGCCGAGTTCTCGAAGGAGTTCTCCGAGAACTACGAGGAAGGGGGCGTCTCGCCGGAGGAAGCCCGCTCCTTCTGCCGGCACTGGCTTGCCAAGCAGGGGCAAAAGCACGAATTCTACCAAGCCCCCCTCGTCGAGGCTTTCGACTCAGTAGCCACGCCACAAGATTGGGAAGCCGTACTCACAGAGCTCTAGAGCATCGAAGGTCAGCAGGCCCTCGCAACGCCATGGCATTCAATTCCGGCCATCGCTCGCTGCCCCGTCATGAAACTTCTCGGCGACCTCAAGATTCAAAATCAAAATGCCATACGGCGCGCCAGAAGAAGGGCCCGACTCCGAAGCCTAATCCGGAGGCGGGCCCTTGGTCAAAACTAGCCATTTCGCGTTTCGATGGCGACGTCGCTACTCCGCGAGCAGCTCCGCGATGGCGGCCTCGTCGGCCTCGGTGGCCTGGACAGCCGGGTCGAAGATCTTCGTGGAGATGGGCAGGCCCTTGACCTTCACGGCAGCCTTGATGGCGGAGACGAACAGGTCGCACACGTCATAGACGGCCATGAGCTTGGAGATGCGCTCGGCGCACGAGATGGTCGTTGCATAGTCGCCGGCCTGGTAGGCGGCGTGCATCTTGGCGAACGTCTCGGGCTCCACGTTCGTGAGGCCGCACAGCACGCCGTTGCCGCCGCTCACGCGGTTGACCAGGTAGTACTCGTCAAAGCCGGAGAACACGGTGAACTCGGGGTTCACGGCACGCGCGGCGCGAATGACCTTGCGCGTGTGGCTGATCGTGTCCACGGTGTCCTTGATACCGCAGATGTTGGCGTGCTTGGCAGCGAGGGAGGCAACAAGCTCGGGCGTGAGGTCGGTGCCGGTGCGCGCCGGGAAGTTGTAGAGAATGACCGGGAGCTTCGTGGCCTCGGCGATGCCGCCGAAGTAGTGCTCGGCGGTAGGCGCGCTCGGGCCAAAGTAGTACGGGGACACCGCGAGCAGCGCGTCAGCGCCAGCCTTCTCGGCATAGCGGGTGAGCTCCAGAACGTTCGCGTAGTTCGTGTCGCCAACACCAATGAAGACCTTCATGCGATCGCCCACGCGCTTCACGGCAAAGTCGCAAGCGGCCTTCTTGTCCTCGAGCGAGACGCTGTAGAACTCGCCAATGCTGCCAAAGAGCAGAACACCGTTGAGACCGGCGTCGGCAAGGTGATCAAGGTGCTTGCCCCACAGATCGAAGTCGATGTTGCCCTCATCATCAGTGATGGTGATGGACGGACAGAAAATGCCCTCGAACATGTCACTACCCTTCCTTTTCTAGGGACGGACGCAATCTCCGCTATCCCTACCTTTATATCCAAAACAGCAGCGGGGACCGGACACACGAGGCGCCGGTCCCACAGGCATTTACCAGCTCTGACCAGGTAAGCTAGTCAATCTTCTCGTTCTCGTAAACGACGCCCTTCTGCAGGATGACGTTAGCATACTGGGCACGCTCGCTCGTGGCGATCACGACATAGGCCTTCTTGGCCTCGTCGTAGAACGGGAAGCGATCGATGGTACCAATGACATCGGCGCCGCGGTCGTCGACCTGAGAGACGAGTTCCTTGTACGTATCCCAAATCGGGGTCTCGCAGTCATCGCCCGGCACGACGTCCATGAGCGTAACGGGCTTCTCGACGTACTGGTCAAGCGGGACGAGCTTGAGAATGGCCTTGAGCACCTCAGGCACGCCGTGTCCGTCACAGCGAACGAGCTTGCAGTCCTTGGCGATAGAGGCCGCCGGGAAGTTGCCGTCGGCAATCACGAGCGTGTCACCATGTCCCATCTCGCACAGAATCGAGAGAAGCTCTGGCGGCAGGACCGGAGAAATACCCTTAAGCATGATGTGCTCCCTCTTTAAAACGGATGGATGGAAAGGCCCGCGCGCCTGACAGACGCGCGGGTCAAAAGATGGCGCTAGAGCTTGAGGCCGTACGCACGCACGGCGTTGTTCATGAAGAAGTCCTCGTCATCGCCAAAGGCGTCGCGCAGCGTCTGGAAGTGCTCGTCGAAGGAGCTGTAGAGCTTGACGACGGGCCAGTTGGACGCGTACAGGAGCTTCTTGGGGTCGAACGTGTCGCGCGTGAACTTGAGCAGCTCGGAGACGAACTGCTTGTCGGCCGTGGCGAAGCCAGAGACCTTCACGTAGAGGTTCGGCAGATTGGCGAACTTTTTCATGACCGCGCACCACTCCGGCGTGAGCGCCTCGACGTTGCCGAGGTGGTTCAGAATGACGGTCTCCTCGGGTGCCTGGGCGAATGCCTCGAAGGCGTCCTCGAGCTCGTTCACTCGGTTGCAAGACTCGAACGGCAGGCCCTTGGCGGCCAGCGTGTGCAGGCCCTCGATGAAGCTAGGCTCGAGGCAACGGCCACGGGGCTCGGAGTCGATGTGGAGCGGCTCACGAATGCCGGCGGCAAACGCGGGGACACGCATCCACGGAGAGACGTCGCTGCGAAGCATGCAGGCGAGCATCTTGGGGTGGGCGGCCTTGAGATCGTAGGCAATCTTGTCCTCGGCCTCGTGGTCGGCGCAGTCCACCTCGACATACACGCCACCAACGAACTCCACGCCGGCCTGACGGGCATACTCGGCCTCGAGGTCGGGCACCGTGTAGGTGTTCGTGATGGTGCCGTCGGTACCGTCAAGCCACGGGAGCTCCTGTGTATCGAGGTTCCAGACATGGAAGTGGGAATCGACAACCTTGAGATCAGACATGGTGCTTACTCCCTCTCAAAACCGATCTTGGAGCCTACGAAGCCGAACCAGGCGCAGTAGGCCAGGCAGGGAACGGCGACGAGCATGGCGATAGGCAGGCCGCAGGCGTCGCCGATGGCACTGACGACGACCGGGATGATGGCGCCGCCCACGATAGACATCGTGATGATGGAGGAGCCGGTCTTGGTCTCATTGCCACTCATGCCACGCAGCGACAGCGAGAAAATCGTCGGGTAGCCGATGGACATGAAGAGATAGGCAATGACGAACGCGGCGACGGAGACGACACCCAGGTCAAGGAAGACGAGGAAGAAGCAGATGGCAGCACCGGTCATGTACACACCGAGCAGCTTGCCCGGGTCCTTCTTGGCCAGAAGCGGCGTGGAACCAAAACGGCCGATGGTGAACAGCAGCGACAGGGCGCTCACGAGGCCCGTGGCGAGGCTCATCTCAAGTCCAGCGACCTTGGTGGCATACGTGGCGAACAGAGAGAAGCCAACCGTCTGAATGCCCACGTAGAAGAACTCGGCAACGACGCCAAGCTTGAAGTAGGGCTTCTTGAGGGCGCCGCCCTTTGCGGCCTTCTCGGAACCTGCCTCCTCGACGTCGCTCGGCGGTGTGGGGAGCTTCACGAACACGAAGACGGCAAGCATGATGGCAAGCGCGATGGCGATGACGATGTAGATGCCACGGGTGCTGCCAAGGAAGGCGGTCTTGGCCTCGGCGAAGCCAGGCTGGCCGGCCGCAACGGTAGTGCTCAGGATCTGGGCCATGATAAGCGGGCCCACGATGGAACCGACGCCGTTGAAGGACTGGGCGAGGTTGAGTCGCATGGACTCGTGCTTCTCATCACCAAGCTTGGTGATGTAGGGGTTGCAGTTCGCCTCGAGCGTGGTGGCACCAGCGGCGACGACGAACGTGGAGACGAGGAACAGGCCGAACGAGGCGGCGTTGGTGGCGGGCACCGTGATGATGGAGCCGATCACGAACAGGGCGAGGCCGGCGATGACGCCACCCTTATAGCCGTACTTCTTGGCGATTGCGCCGGCCGGAATGGCCATAACGAAATAGGCGCCATAGTAAGCGACCTGCATGAGCGACGTCTGGGTCGTCGTCAGCTCAAGGTAGTTCGCGATCGGGGCGTTCAGCGAGCTGACCAGGTTCATGGTCAGGCCCCAGACGAAGAACAGTGAGGTAACGAGAACGATGGCGACGGTTGCCGCAGAACCCTTCGAGCTCGCCTTCTTGGTGGGATCAGACATTCAAAAGCCCTCTTTCAAACCGCGGACTAGTCAAGCGCGCGGTCGAGGTTGACGTAGCCGCCGTCGACGTTGCACCACTGGCCGGTGGTGTGGCTGGAGCGGTCGGAGAGCAGGAAGCACGTGGTGTCGGCAATCTCCTCGGTGGAGGTCATGCGGTGCTCCAGCGGGATGCGGTCCGTGATGAGGGACAGACGCTTCTGCTGGGCCTCCTCGTCACCGAAGGTCTTGATCCAGTTGGCGTACAGCGGCGTCCAGGCCTCGGCGACGACGATGGCGTTGACACGCACGGAGTCATGGACGAGAGCGGCGGCCCACTCACGGGTAAGGCCGAGGATGGCACCCTTGGCGGCAGCGTAGGCGGTCGTCTTGCCCTGGCCGGTGAGGGCGACCTTGGAGGCGATGTTCACGATCGAACCCTTGCTCTCCTTGAGATAGGGGCAGCAGCAGTGAACGAGCTCGAAGTAGTGCGTGAGGTTGCCATGGAGGGACTTCTCGAAGTCGCGCCACTCGAGGGTCTCGAGCTCCAGGTTGTCGTTGCGACCGGCGTTGTTGACCACGCCGTCGATGTGACCGTACTTCTTGTAGACCTCCTCGACGATCGGCGCGATGGCGTCGGTGTCGTTAAGGTCGATGTAGTACATCTCAAACGTCTTGGTGATCTCAGAGATCTCGGCGCGGAACTCGTCCTCGACGCCATCCTTGCGGTTCAGGACCACAGGAACAGCGCCCTCGCGAGCGAGCTGCAGAGCGATGCCCTTGCCGATGCCCTTAAAACCGCCGGTGACGAAGACAACCTTACCCTCGAGATGCAGATCCATGATGTACTCCTTTTCCTGTCCCGGGTGTCTCGCCCCGGGGTTTGCCGATAGCGCGATTGTGACTCGCGCCGTATCCATCACGCGGATTGCTCCGCGGTGATTCCTTGCGCCTGACGCCGAATGCCAGGCTTCAGAGCCCTCGCCCGAGACCCGTCCCATGTGGGACGCCGTGAATCCCAGGGCCTTGGAGAGCGTCCGCTACATGTAGTTGCATAGGTGCGGAAGGGCCGTCTCGGTGTAGCCGAGCGCCTCGGCACATGTGGGCTCGCCGTTGCAGACGCGGATGATATGGTCGATCAGCTTGTCGCGCAGCTGCTCCATTGTCTCGGGGCCATAGATCGTCGCCTGAACATCGGCGTCGATGTTGTCGGCCATGGTCTGGGCCGTGCGACCGTTGGCCGTGATGCGCAGCACCGGCGCGATGGCGTTGCCCGTGGGCGTGCCCAGGCCGGTGGAGAAGATGACGAGCTGGCAGCCGCCGGCGATGATGCCGCCCACGCTGGAGGGATCGTTGCCCGGCGTGTCCATGATAACGAGGCCCTCGTGGCTCTTGAGCTTCGCCGCATAGGGATAGACGGCGTTGATGGGGCTGTGACCCGCCTTGTGGATGCAGCCGAGGGACTTCTCCTCGAGGGTCGTGAGACCGCCCGCCATGTTGCCGGGGCTGGGTTACCCTCGCGCATCTCGGCGCCAAAGGACTGCACGTACTTCTCGTAGTCGCGCACGATCTTGAGAATCTGCTCGCCCACCTCGGGCGTGGCGGCTCGACGGGCCAGGATGTGCTCGCCGCCGAAGAGCTCCGGGGTCTCGCACAGCACCGTCGTGGCCCCCTGGGCGACCAGCCAGTCGGAGACCTCGCCGATCAGCGGGTTGGACCCCAGGCCGCTGGAGGTGTCAGAGCCGCCGCAGTTGGTGCCGAAGATGAGCTCGGAGACCGGCACGTCCTCGCGTTCGCACAGGCTTGCCTCGCGGACGAGCTCGCGGGCGATGCGCGTGCCCTCGTCAACGGCCTTGATGGAGCCGCCGACCTCCTGAATGATCAGCGAGCGAATGGGCTTGTTGGTGCGCTTGCGAATGGCATCGACGACCAGGTCGTTCTGGCAGCCCTCGCAGCCAAGAGACACGGCCAGCACCGCGTAGACGTTGGGGTTGGCGGCAAGGCCGGCGAGCGTGTCGATCGTCAGCTGTTGGTCGACGTTGACCTGGCTGCAGCCATTCTGGTTGTGGAACGTCACGCAGCCGGTGACGGCGCGGGCGATGCGCTCCGTGGTGTCGGAGGCGCAGATGCTCGTGGGAAGGACGAGCACGTGGTTGCGGATGCCCACCTGGCCGTCCGCACGACGGTAGCCGCGGAAGGTGCGGGTGGACTCAGGCGCGGCCGCGGGGGAAATGACATCGGAGGCGGCGGAGGCCACATCGTTGGCGTCCGTGTCCTTGAGCTCATCGGAGCTGGCACAGTTGTGCGTGTGCACATGCTCGCCCGCCGCGATATCGGCGGTGGCGACGCCGATGTACTCACCGTACTTCATGACCTTCTCGCCACGCTTGATATCCGTGCGAGCAATCTTGTGGAACAGTGGAATGTGCTCGCGAGTCACGACATGGCCCTCGCCTCCGCCGGGCAGCGGATAGGCGACGTCAGTACCAGCCTCAAGCTCGTGAATGGCAACAACGACGTTGTCGTTTTCGTCGATGATGACGCCGTTTCTCATGAAGGGTCCTCCCTCTGTCTGGGACGGTTCGTAATCTAAGGAGACCAAGCGCAGGCGCTTGGCGCCCACTTGCGCTGCTTGGACCCCGCTTGTTCGGATATACAACACCATCCCCAAATTCCAATTGCAGAATAATTCTCTCGCGCCACGCACGGGAACGGGACATGCGCAGCGTCCGTGAACGGTTGTTATTATTCTACGAACGGCGTTCGTATTTGCGAACCCTAAGAAACAGTGCTAAGAGTACTTGAGAACACGAGACGTCGCGGCCGCGCACATGGCCTTTGGGCCTGACTATTTCCCCAAGGGAGCCCAGGAGTAATGACTACAGTTGAGGACAAACCCCAGCATCGCTCGACAAAGCGCGTTCTCGACACCCTCGAAACGCTCGCGAACGCTTCCGGAGGGCTCACGATGGCAGAGATCTGCCGTGATGTGAACGCGCCCAAGGGAAGCCTCTCTCCCATCCTGCATACGATGGCAGATGCCGGCTACATCGCGTTTGACGACACGACGAAGCGCTACTCCATCGGCCTCAGGACGTATCTGCTCGGCAAGTCATTCGATTGCGAGAGCACCTTGATGAGCCTGTTCATGGCCGCGATGCGAGATATAACGAGCGCATGCGGAGAGACCTGCCAACTCGGCGTTCTCGACCATGGCCGCGTGCTCTACATCGCCAAGGTTGACTCGCCCCAGCCCGTGCGCCTCACCTCGAGCATCGGCAAGACGCTGCCTGTCCACTACACGGCAATCGGCAAAGTGCTCGTAAGCGAGATGGACGAGGCAAGCGTGCGTGCAATGCTCCATGAGCCGCTCGAGCGACCCACCGAGGCCACGGTGCGAACCGTCGACGAGTTCATCGCCAACCTTGCCGTGGTACGGCACGAGGGCTTTGCCTATGACCGGGAAGAGGCGACGGAGGCCGTCCAGTGCATCGCCATTGGCATACACAGCCATGGCACTATCCAGTACGGCCTGTCGGTCACGACGCCCTCCTACCGTCTCACCGACGAGAAGCAGACGCTCATCAAAGAGGCGCTCTCGCGCGCCAAGCGCCATATGGAGCGCATGCTGGCGTGAGGGCGCCTCAGCCCTGGCCAACGCCCGACCCACGATTTGCGGATCCGGGCCACGAGCGCTTGCGAAGCAGGCGGCTCTCGGTAACGACGATGCCGACGGCGCGGTCATGCGCCTCGAGGGCGCCCATGTCGGCGAGGGACGGCACCAACGCCGCATCCCGGCAAAGCCCGATGGAAACGCCCCTGAATCGATTGAGGAACGCGTCGTAGAAGCCACCGCCATAACCAAGGCGATAGCCCGCCTCGTCAAAGGCGAGGCCCGGCACGAGCGCAGCCGCGCGCCCATCAAGGCGAGCGGGCTCGACGCGCCGCTCCCCGCGCGCCGCCGGCTCTTCGATACCCATCGCGTTTACGTGGAGCTCGTCACCCGCCTCGACGCGATACCACGCGAGAGATCGGGGGCCCGTCACGCGCGGCGCCGCCACCATCTTGCCGGCATCCCAGGCAAGGCGCACGAGCTCGCGCGTATCGACCTCATCCCCCACGGAGAGGTATGCGAGGACCACCGGGGCCTCACGCCACTGCTCGGTCGCTGCCACGGCAGTCGCGATCCGCGCGTCAACGTCGGCACGAACGCGAGGACCAAGCCCCCGGCGAAGTGCCAGGAGCTGGGTCCTCAGCCGTTTCTTATCGAGTGGCGCGGTAGCCACAAGACGCCTTAGGCGAGATCCGAGAGCTGGGCCTTGATGCGCTCGACCGTAGCGGCGAGCTCGGCCACGCGCTCGCGCTTCGTCGCGACCACCTCGGGCGCGGCCTTGGCGAGGAAGCCCGGGTTGCCCAGCGTCTTCTCGGTGCCGGCCAATTCCTTCTCCGCCTTTGCGAGGTCCTTCTCGAGCTTCTTGCCCTCGGCGGCGAAGTTCACGAGGTCGCCCATCACGACGAACGCCTCGAAGTCGGGCTCGACGAAGCTCACGGACGCTGCCGGTTTGGCGGCGTCCTCGGCGACCGTCAGCGCGCTGACGCGTCCCACACTCTTGACGAACTCCGCCTGGCTCTCGAGCTTGGCGACGGCGTCGCCGGCGGCACGCACGACAACCTCGAGCTCGGTCTTCGGCGAGAGCTTGTAGCGGGCACGGCTGGAGCGGACGCCGGCGACGAGCCTGCGCGCGATGTCGAACGTGGACTCCGCCTCGTCGTCGACGAAGGAGGCGAGCGCCTCGGGCGCGGGCCACGGCGCCATCATGAGGAAGCGCCCGACGTGCGGCTCGTAGCCGCCCTCGCCGTCGGCGTCGAGCTCGCTCGCCGGCATGGCGTCCCACACGCGCTCGGTGACGAACGGCATCACCGGGTGCAGCATGCGCAGGGAGGCGTCGAGCACGTAGACGAGGTTGCGCTGCACCTGCAGGCGCTCGGCGCCGGTGCCGTCGAGCAGACGGCTCTTGCACAGCTCGATATACCAGTCGCAGACCTCACCCCAGAAGAAGCTCTGAAGGTCACGGGCGTAGTCGCCCATCTCATAGGCCTCGAGGCGCTCCGTCGTCGCCTTGACCATCTTCGCGAGGCGGCTGAGCATCCACGCGTCCTCGGGCGTCGCGGCCACCGCCGGGCCCGGCGTGTAGCCGTCCATGTTCATGAGCACGAAGCGGCTCGCGTTCCAGATCTTGGTCACGAAGCCACGAGCCTGCTCGGTGCGCGGCGATCCCAGAAGCTCGTGCGTCTTCTTGTCGATGTCCGCGTCGAACTTGACGTCCTGGTTGTTCGTCACGAGCGTCAGCAGGTTGAAGCGCATGGCGTCCGCGCCGTACTTGCCGATGAGGTCCATCGGGTTCACGCCGTTGCCCTTGGACTTGGACATGCGGCTGCCGTCCTTGGCGAGGATCGTGGCGTAGATGACCACGTCCTTGAACGGAATCTCGTGCGTGAAGTACAGCGAGCTCATGATCATGCGGGCGACCCACAGCGCGATGATGTCGCGCGCGGTGACGAGCGCCGTTGTGGGGTGGTGCCCCTGCATCTGCTCGGGGTGGTCCGGCCAGCCCTGCGTGGCGAAGGTCCACAGCTGCGAGCTGAACCAGGTGTCGAGCACATTCTCGTCCTGGTGCACGTGGTGGCCGTGGCACTTGGGGCACTCGTGCACGTCATCCATGCACGCGTCCTCCCAGCCGCAGTCGGCGCAGTAGAAGACCGGGATGCGGTGGCCCCACCACAGCTGACGGCTGATGCACCAGTCCTTGAGGTTCTCCATCCAGGTGGTGTAGGTGTCCGTCCAGCGGGCCGGGTGGAACTTGATGTCGCCCGAGGTCACAGCCTCAAGCGCGGGACCCTTGAGCTTGTCGACGGCCACGAACCACTGCTCGGACAGCCACGGCTCCAGAGCGGCGCCGCAACGGTAGCAGTGCATGACGGAGTGCTCATGGTCCTCGACGTGGTCGAGCAGGCCGTGCTCGTCGAACCACTTGACGATGGCCTCGCGGCACTCGTCACGCGTCATGCCGGAAAACTCGCCGTAGCCCGGCACCACGACGGCGTGCTCGTCGAAGATGTTGATCTGCGGAAGGTCGTGGGCCTGGCCCATGGCGTAGTCGTTGGGGTCGTGCGCGGGCGTGACCTTCACGAAGCCGGAGCCGAAGCCGGCATCGACGTGCCAGTCGGAGAAGATGGGAATCTCGCGGTCGACGATCGGTAGCTTGACCGTCTTGCCCACGAACTTAGCCTTGTCCGGGTCGGAGGGGCTCACGGCCACACCCGTGTCCCCGAGCATGGTCTCGGGACGCGTGGTGGCCACGACGATGTACTCCACGCCGTCGACCGGCTCGCTGAGCGGATAGCGAAGGGGCCAAAGGTGGCCCTTCTCGTCCTTGTACTCGGCCTCGTCGTCGGAGATGGCCGTGGTGCAGTCCGGGCACCAGTTCACGATGCGCTTGCCGCGGTAGATGAGGCCATCGTGGTACCAGTCGCAGAAGACCTTGCGCACGGCCTTGGCGTACTCCGGGTCCATGGTGAAGCGCTCGTTGTCGAAGTCGACGGAGCAGCCCATGCGGCGAATCTGCTTGATGATGGTTCCGCCGTACTCGCGGCGCCAGTCCCAGCACGCGTCGATGAACTTCTCGCGGCCGATCTCGAGGCGGCTGATGCCCTCGCTCTTGAGCTTCTTGTCCACCTTGGTCTGCGTGGCGATGCCGGCGTGGTCCGTGCCCACGATCCAGCGCGTGGAGCGGCCGCGCATGCGGTTGTAGCGGATGATGGAGTCCTGGATGGTGTCATCCATGGCATGGCCCATGTGCAGCACGCCCGTGACGTTGGGCGGCGGAATGACGACGGTGCAGTCACCCACGCCCTTGCTGCGCTGGTAGCAGCCGGCATCGATCCACTGGTCGATGAGGTCGGGCTCGGCGGTTGCCGGGTCATAGGTCTTGGGCATGTCGAACTCGGCCGGGTTGGCGGCGTTCGTGGAATCGCTCACAGGCAGGTCCATCCTCTCGCAAGGATACGGGGAGGGCGCCGCCCTCCCCTTGCGTACAAACTAACTGCTCAGAATAGCACGCCCGCTAGGCGCTGCGCGCGAATCGAGCCCAGACGAAGCCCACGACGAGGCCAGCCAGCGCCGGCACCACCCACGACAGGCCAAAGGCCGCAAGGGGCAACGCGTCGCTTGGAAGCCAGGCGAAGGGGGCTGCCGCGGTGCGCACGGCCTCGCAGACGCTCACCACGGCCGTGGGCACCACGGCGCACGCCCACACCGCGCGACGCCCCTCGAGCGCCCCGCGCGCAAGGCCCATCGCCACGAGCACGATGGCAACCGGGTAGAGCGCCGAGAGCAGAGGCACCGAGAATGCCAGGATGGCGTCGAGGCCAAAGTTGGACACCACGCAGCTGAACAGGGCAAACGCCCCGGCCATCACACGATACGAAACGCGGGGCAGCTGCTCGGAGAAGTAGGTGCCACAGCAGCTGATGAGGCCCACGCACACGTTCAGGCACGCGAGCAGAAAGATCGCCGCCACCACGACCGTGCCCACGACGCCAAAGTGCACCGTGGCAGAGGCCGTGAGCACCGCGGCGCCGTTCGTGGCGTTTGGCAGCACCGCGCCCATGGTGACGCCCACGTAGGCAAACCCACAGTAGATGAGACCCATGAGCACCGCCATGAACACGCCGGCCTTGGAGATCTCGCGCGTGAGGCCCGCGTCGTCTGTGACGCCAAGCCCACGGATGTTCTCCGCGATGACGATGCCAAAGGTGAGCGAAGCCAAGAGGTCCATCGTCTGGTAGCCCGTAAGGAAGCCCTGCGCGAGGGCGGCGCCGTCATAGGGAGCCTGGGCCACGCCGGCCGCGCCCGTGGGCGCCACGATCGAGGCCACGCTCACGATCACGATCAAGATCACGAGCGCGGGGCCCGTGACGCGCCCGAGGAACTTCGTGAGCTCGCCCGGATGCATGGCCAGCAGGTAGGCCACAACAAAGAAGGCAATGGAGAAGGCGAGCCGCGCCACGCCAAGGTCAAGACCCGCGGGCAGCAGCGGCGCCAGCATCTCGAACGAGGTCGAGGATGTGCGCGGAATCGCGAGGCAGGGGCCAATGGACAGGTAGATGGCCGCCACGAACACCGCCGAGAAGGCGGGGTGCACGCGCGCCGCAAGGTCGCGGATCGTGCCCGAGAGCGCCACGGCGATGATGCCGAGCACCGGCAGGCCGATGCCGGCCACGAGGAAGCCGGCCATGGCCGGCACGACCGCCGCGCCGGCCTTGAGGCCCAGAAGGGGCGGCAGGATGAGGTTGCCCGCCCCAAAGAACATCGAGAACAGGGTCACGCCCACGAGCAGGCTCTGCCTGGGGCTGAGCGAGCCGGCAGAACCAGTGGGCGCGATCGTGGCATTTCGGGATTCCGACAAGAGAACTCCTCTCAATGAGCGCCGAGACAAGCGGCGCGGCTGTGCTCTTACGTTATGAAGACTCACGTACCTGGGACAGCGTCGGCGTCAGCCATAGTCGCCGCAGGCCGCGCAGCCTCCCTGACCGCATCCCGCGGACTGCCCTGCGTCGGCTGCGCCGCCAAAGACCTCGGCCGCAAGCTCGAGGGCGGTCGGCGTCACGGCAAGCCCGCCCTCGGCCGTCTCCCGCAGGGATGCCGGCATCGCGTTGCCCACGAGCCGCATCGCCTGGATGCTCTCGTCGGCCGGGATGACGGTCGAACAACCCGCGAGCGCGAGCTCGGCCGAGACGAAGGCCACGGCAACGGCCGAGGCGTTGCGCTTCACGCACGGCACCTCGACGAGCCCCGCAACCGGATCGCAGACGAGCCCGAGCAGGTTCTGGATTGCCGACGCCACGGCGCAAGACGCCTGCGCCGGCGTGCCGCCCGCAAGCTCAACGATCGCCGCCGCTGCCATCGCGGCGGCCGAGCCCGTCTCCGCCTGGCAGCCGCCCTCGGCGCCCGCGACGGATGCGCGCTTCTCGATAACGAGCCCCACGGCCGCGGCCGTGAACATGCTCATCACCACCGCGCGCTCTTCGCAGCCAAGCTCGTCGCGCATCGTGAGCAGCGCCGCGGGCAGGATGCCGCAGGAGCCGGCCGTGGGGGCGGCCACGATGCGGCCCATGGCGGCGTTGAGCTCGGAGACGGCGAGCGCCCGGTAGAGCGCGCCGTCCATGACGTGCCCGAGCAGCGCCCGCCCCGTGCGCGAGGCCTCGCGCATGCGGCGGGCGTCGCCGCCCGTGAGCCCGCTTGTGGAGCGCAGGTCTGCCGCGCAGCCCGGCTCGATGCACTCGTCCATGACCCTGAGGCGTTCCGCCATCTTGTCGAACAGGTCCTCGGGGGCAAGTTCCATGGCCTCCGCCTGCTGGGCAAGGACGACGTCGGAGATGCGCACGCCGTCGCGCTCGGCAGCCGAGACCACCTCGGCGAGCGAGTCGAAAGAAAAGTCGTAGCTCATGGTCCTCCCCTAGACGGGCTGCAGCACGATTGAGGCCGTGACGTCGCGAAGACGACGGATGCGCTTGTTGGTGAGCGGGTCCACGTGGCCCTCCACCTCGATGGACATGACGGCGTCGCCGCCACGCGAGACGCGCGAGAGCGTAAAGTCGCAGATATTCGCGCCACCCTCGGCAAGCACGTCGGTCACGGCGGCGATGAGGCCCGGCACGTCGCGGTGCAGCACGATGAACGTCTCGCGCTGGCCGGTGATGTTGACCTTCATGCCGTCAATCTCCGTCACGCGAATCGCTCCGCCACCAACCGAGCTGCCAATGAGCTCGAGCGTCGCGCCCGAGGTGCCAGCGAGCTCGAGCTTGGCAGTGTTCGGGTGGCCCGCCTCGTCCTCGCTCGGGACGAATGCGATGTCGATGCCGCGCTCGCGCGCGATGTCGAGCGCGTCGCGCAGGCGCACGTCATCCGTGGCCATGCCCATGATGCCAGCGGCAAGGGCGCGATCCGTCCCATGGCCGTGATAGGTCTTCGCAAACGAGCCGTAGAGCGTCACCCGGGCGCGGGTGGCGTCCTCGCCCAGCAGCTTCCGGGCAACGAGCCCGAGGCGCGCGGCGCCGGCCGTGTGCGAGCTCGAGGGTCCGATCATGACCGGGCCGATGATGTCGAGGACCGTAGACATTGGTCTCCCCTCTTCGGGTTGGCTAGCGCCGGTCCGGGCGTCCGCGCCCTCGGCGCCTGGTCCGCATCCGCCGGCGCATGTTGCGCACGACGGCCTTTGCCTTGGGCGCGAGGTCCGCCTCGCTGCGCGTCTGCCAATCGAAGCGCAGGGAAAGGTAGCGCAGCAGCAGCACCACGAGCACGCAGGCAACGCCCGCGACCTCGAGGGGTGCCCCGGCGTACGCGAGCACGGCGAACGAGGCGGAGCCTCCCAGGCACGCGAGCGCGTAGTAGTTGGACTGCCTGAAGATCGCCGGCGTCACGCCGACAAACGAGTCCCTCACGGCGCCGCCGCCCACGGCGGTGATCGTTCCCATAAGGATGACGTAGAGCGGGTCGAGCCCGTAGGCGTAGGCCTTGTTGGCCCCCGCGAGGGCAAAGAGCCCCACGGAGAGGGCGTCGGCCGCGATCATCGAGCGATGAAGCCCCAGGAAGGGCCCCCTGAAGTAGAACGTGAGAAGGCAAATGGCCAGAGACACCCAGACAAGCTCCGGGTGTTGCATGAAGTAGACGTCGTTGGCCCCCATGAGCAGGTCTCGGATGATGCCGCCGGCATAGCCGGTGAGAAACCCGAGCACCGTGGTGCCCACGACGTCGAACTTGCCGCGGCAACCAAGGAGGGCGCCCACCAGGACGCCCACCACGACTGACGCATAGTCGATGCCCCAGGGGACGGCGAGCGCCGCCCCCTGGGCAGGTACGGTCACCAAGGCTACTCGCGGTGGCCGGCCTTGTGCGTGCGCACGAGACGGGGCTGCTCCTCCCCGTCAACCGCCCCCTTGGAGACGACGACCTTGGAGACGGACAGGTCGCTCGGCACGTCAAACATCGTCTGCTGGAGCGTCTGCTCGCAGATGGCCCGCAGCCCGCGCGCACCGGTCTTGCGCTCAAGGGCCAGGTGCGCCATCTCGCGCAGAGCCTCGGGCTCGAACTCGAGCTCGACGCCCTCGATCTCGAACATGCGCGTGTACTGCTTGACGATGGCGTTGCGCGGCTCCGTGAGGATGCGCACGAGGTCGTCCTCGCCCAGCTGACGCGTCGAGGTGATGACCGGGATACGGCCCACGAACTCGGGAATCATGCCGAACTTGTGCAGGTCCTGAGGCGTGACTACGCTCATGAGCTCGTTCTCGGAGTCCGTGACCTTGGTGGCGAGCTCGGAGTTGAAGCCCACGCCGCGTTTGCCGATGCGGTCGGCCACGATCTTGTCGAGGCCCACGAAGGCGCCGCCGCAGATGAACAGGATGTTCGTCGTGTCGATCTTGATGAGCTCCTGTTGCGGGTGCTTGCGGCCACCCTGGGGTGGCACGCTCGCCACCGTGCCCTCGAGGATCTTGAGCAGCGACTGCTGCACGCCCTCGCCTGACACGTCGCGCGTGATCGAGAGGTTCTCGGCCTTGCGAGCGATCTTGTCGATCTCGTCGATGTAGACGATGCCCACCTGCGCACGCTCCACGTCACCGTCGGCGGCCGTGATGAGCTTGAGCAGGATGTTCTCCACGTCCTCGCCCACGTAGCCGGCCTCGGTGAGGGTGGTTGCGTCGGCGATGGCGAAGGGCACCTCGAGGAAGCGCGCCAGGGTCTGGGCGAGCAGCGTCTTGCCTGTGCCCGTGGGGCCCAGCAGCAAGATGTTGCTCTTCGCGAGCTCCACGCGCTCGCGCGGCATCACGTCGGTGGCGCCGGCGTTGCGAGCGGCAAGCTCCAGGCGCTCGTAGTCGTCCTCGGCCTGGGAGTCCTCGAGGCCATAGAGCACGCGGCGGTAGTGGTTGTAGACGGCCACGCTCATCGCGCGCTTCGCGTCCTCCTGGCCCATCACGTATTGGGACAGCTCGTCGTAGATCTCGTGAGGCGTGGGCAGCTCGGCAATCGGGAGGATCGGCGGCTCGTCATCTGCGTAGTCCGAGAGCGAGGCGGCCTCGCCGGGGGCCACCGTGCCCATACCCTCTGCGTCGTGGATGATGTCGGAGCACGCGCTCACGCACTCGTCGCAGATGCAGACGCCGTTGAGACCCTGCACGAGCTTGTGGGCCTGGTCGCGGGTCTTGCCGCAGAAGGAGCAGCGCATGCCCGAGGGATTCTGAGGGTCCTGGTACGAGGGCATCGACTTACGCTCCCTTGACGTCGTTGTCTGCGTCCTTGCGAGACGTGATGACCTTGTCCACGAGGCCGTAGGCGCAGGCCTCGCTCGCGCGCAGGTAGTTGTCGCGCTCGGTGTCGGCCTGAATCTTCTCGACGGGCTGGCCCGTGGCGTCGGCCAGGATCTGGTTCAGGTGCTGGCGAATCCACTTGGTCTCGTCGGCCACGATCTGGATGTCGGTCTGCTGACCCTGGACGCCCGAGCTCGGCTGGTGGATGAGCACCATGGAGTTCGGCAGCGCGAGGCGCTTGCCCTTCGTGCCGCTCGCGAGGATGACGGCGCCCATGGAGGCGGCCATGCCCACGCACACGGTGGAGACGTCGGGCTTGATGTAGTTCATCGTGTCAACGATGCCAAGGCCGGCGTAGACGTCGCCGCCCGGGGAGTCAACGTAGAGCACGATGTCCTTGTCGGGGTCCTGGCTCTCGAGATGCAGCAGCTGCGCGATGACGAGGTTAGCGGAGTCGCGCGTAACCTCCTCGCCCAGGAACACGATGCGGTCGTTGAGCAGGCGCGAGTAGATGTCATAGCTGCGCTCGCCACGGGGCGTCTGCTCCACGACGTACGGAATCAGCGGGATGTTGCGAACTGGGTTGACCATGAGGTCCTCCTTCGTTCCAGGGAGCGGGCCGCCCTGCGGCGTGCCCGTTGTGAGAAAAAGCCGGACGGGGAAAACCCCGCCCGGCCCGTATACCCCTAATGACGGCGGTCAAACCCGGTGGGCCGGGTGCCTCCGGGATCGGTTACTCGGCGTCCTTCTTGGCGCGACGCTCGGCAACCTCGTCGACCTCGGTGACCTTGACGTTCTCGACGAGCCACTCGACGGCCTTGGTGCGCTTGATAGTCTCGCGCACGGCAGGCATGCGACCGGCCTCGGTGAACTCCTTGATGGAGGCGTCGACGTCCTTGACGCCGGCCTTCTCGAACTCGGAGCGAACGTCGCCCTCGGTGGCCTCGAGCTCGAGGTGATTGGCGAGGGCGTCAAGCGCGAGGGACTGCTTGGCACGCTCGGCAGCCTGGGCGTTGAGGTCGGCCAGGAAGTCGTTGACCTGGATGTGGCGGGACTGCAGCCACTGGTCCAGCGTCAGGCCCTGGCGCTGAAGCTGGCCGAGGAAGTCCTGGGCAATCTCGTCGAAGACCTGCTTGGTGTAGTCCTCGGGAGCCTCCTCGAGCGTGAGGTGCTTGGTGACGGCCTCGATGACGCGAGTCTCCTTGAGGGAGGGCAACTGGGCCTTCTTGTCCTCGGCGACCTCGTCCTTGACGGCGTTCTTGAACTCATCGACGGTGTCGAAGCCGAAGGCCTTCTTGGCGAGCTCGTCATTGAGCTCGGGCACGACGTGCTGCTTGGCGCTCTTCAGCGTGACCTTGATCTTGACGTCCTTGTCCTCGGTCTTGTGGACCTCGCCGTCGGCGTGGGTGTGCTCCTCGCCCTCGACGTGCCAGGAGATCTCCTTGGTCTCGCCAACCTTCATGCCCTTGATGCCCTCGTCGAGCTCGGCCGGGGCAACGCTGGAGCCAATCATGAACGGACGGTCGTTGCCGGCGAGGTTCTCGCCGTTCTCGACGTTCTCGACGTCAATCGTGAGCATGTCGTTAGCGGCGGCGGCGTAGTCCTCGCCGGCGTCCTCGAACTTGGCGTGGTAGTTAAGCAGCGCCTCAACCTGCTCGTCAACCTCGGCGTCGGTGACCTCCGCCGGCGGCATGTTGATCTCGGGCGCGTCGTAGGAGTCGAGCTCCACGTCCGGGCGCAGGTTGATGGTGGCAACGAGCTCGTAGTCCTTGTGCTCCTCGGCGAGCTTGGGCTCCTCGCCAAAGGTGGGCTGACCCACGGGCACGACGTCGAGCTGGTCGAGCATCAGCGGCGTGGCGGCGTTGAGCAGGGCCTCGGAGGCGTCGGCGAGGACGGCGTTCTTGCCAACGAGGTTGTCGATCACCGGACGCGGGGCCTTGCCCTTGCGGAAGCCCTGGAAGCGATACTTGTTCGCGATGTCCTTGTAGGCCTTCTTGATGGCCGCGTCGACATCGGCGGCGGAGATGGTGAGCTGGGCCTCGAGCTTGCTGTCCTTGGGCTCGGCGGCAGTGACGGTGATGTTCAACGTTCCTCCTGATGGGTCTTTCCTGCGTGCGGGCGGAGCCCGTGCGCTCTCGGCGGGCTGGCCTCACGGCTCGCCCGCATGCACAAAACAGGCCTATCTTAGCAGAGTGCGGCACTTGCGCCATGGTTGCCACATGACAACACAACTCCCCGCAAACTTAGGGTATTATGCTGAGGTCACGAGCGGGCGTGGCGGAAATGGTAGACGCGCTGGATTTAGGTTCCAGTGGGGGAAACTTCGTGCAGGTTCGATTCCTGTCGCCCGCACCACGAACAGGCGAGGCCGGAGCCCTTGTGGCCCCGGCCTCTTTTCGTGCGCTGCCGCGGTGGTAGCGCACGGGACGTGCGTGCGCGGGACGGAGGCGATGGACGCCCGCCTCCCCCGCGCGCGGCACCCGCCGTGCGGGCGGGCGCCGCGTGCCGCAGTCGCGGTTACGCCGCCAGGCGGCTCGGGTCCACGTAGTCCTCCACCACGGAGTCCAACAGGCTGTCGGAGTCGTACACGCGGCCGTCCAGCTTCGGGTCCTTCTGGTCGAGCAGCAGGTACGTGCCGTTGGACTGGCTGTCGCCCCGGTCCGTGTCGTCCCAGGTCACGTCCACGACCTTCCAGGAGCCGTCGACGTTCACGAGGTTCCAGGCGTGGCCGTTGTTGTCGGAGCCCGGCTGCGGCGGCACGGTGCCCGTCACGTAGAGGCTCTTGATCCCCGCCTCGTCGGCGCAGGCCTTGAAGATCGCGGCATAGCCCGAGCACACCACGCGGTTGTCGTCGAGCAGCTCGTAGGCGGCGTAGCCGCGGTGCTTCCAGACGTCCATCGGGTCGACGTCGGCCTTGTCGCCTTGGCCAGTGTTCAGGTAGTAGCTGTCCCAGTCGTAGGACAGGCGGTTCGAGAGGGCGGCGTCGAGCGCCTTGACTTTCTCCGCATCGGACATGCCGTCCTGCACGGCGTCGGCCACGATCTGCTTGATCACCTTGTAGGTCTCCTCGCGCTTCTTGTTGAGCGCGGGGATGTCGTTGTCCTCGCCCTCGGCGTTCAGGCCGTTGATGTAGAGCGCCACCGTGACCTTGTCGCCCTCGGTGCGCTCGTTCACCTTCATGCCGCCCGGCCACACCATCGTCATCGGGTTCTGGGCGCAGGCCTCTCCCACGACGTCGTAGATGCTCGGCGCGCCGATTTCGTTGGCATACTTCGTGATGTCAAGGTACATGTTGCCGGCCATGATGTTGCTCGCGACGAACTTGACGTAGTCCGAGCTGCCGGAAACCGGGTAGGGCACGTCGGCCATGTCGGTCGCGGGCTTCTGGGCGTTCTGGATGGACTCCCAGTCCACGTCGTCGGAGGAGCTCACGCGCTGCGGCGTGCCGACGGCGGGGTTGGCCTTGGCCATCGCCTGGAGCTGGTCGGTCGCCGCCCGGCTGATCTCGTCGGCGCCGCCCGGCCAGTTCGTGCCGTCGAGGACGAACGTGCCGGAGAGCAGGGTGTTTCTCACCGTGTAGGGAATCTCGAGGCGCGTGTAGGAGCGCTTGGTCCACGTCGACGGGTCGTTCTCGTCCGAGCCCTCGGTCATCGTGCCCTGCGTGCTCGTCATCTTGGAGACGTCGATGTCGTTGACGATTGACGCCGCGGTGCCGTCGGCCATCGTCACGTAGGTGATGAGGCGATGTCCCAAACCGGCCTTGGGGTCGTCAGGGGTCTGCTGCACCCAGTCGCTGTTGACGTTGAAGGCCGTCTCCACGGGAATCTGCCCCAACACGTTGTTGATGCTCTGGAACTGGAATGGCGACTGCTGGTCGTCGGACTTGTCGCCCACCGCCACGACGGTGATCGAGGTCGCCTTGACCTTGTCCTTCGTCGGGGCGTAGGTGACCTCGAGGCCCTGGGCGCCTTCCTTGGTCTGCTCACGGTTGTAGTAGACCCGGTCCTCGTCGTCGCCAATCACGAGATCCTCGAACTGGGAGTTCTGGGTGTAGTTCGAGGCGCCCGCGTCGCCCCACTTCTCGGCGTCGTCGACCGCGCGCTGCTGCCTGCTCTCGGTCACCGGGTCGAAGTCGAGGGTGTTGATCGAGGTGTCGGAGGTCGTGGCGAGAAGCGACAGCGTGACCGACTCGGACGGGTCCTTGAGCGTCGGGTCGATGGTCTTCATGTAGACCTTGTACTCCTTGGCGCCGTCCACCTTGTCCCACGAGATGCCAAGGCCGCCGTCGTCCTGCACGGCAAACTGCACGTTCTGCGGGGCGGCAATCTGGTTGTCGGCGTCGGTGACGTCGTCCTTCACGGTGAAGTAGGTCACCTGGGGCTTGTCGAGGGGCTTGCCGTCAGAGCCGGTGTAGAGCACAAGGTAGTAGCCGCCGAAGCCGTACCAGCGGCCCCAGGCGCCCTTGAGCGTGTCGGCATGGAAGACGTCGTCGCCCTCGTAGTCGTAGCCCTTCGAGGTGTCCCAGCACACGACGTGGGCGGGCTCGACCTGGAGCCGGTTCGTCTCGCCGTCGTTGGTCTGCGAGACGTCGACGGGGATCTCCTGGGTGAGCGCGCCGTCGACGAAGACGCGCGCCGCGCCGGTGGCGTCGGCGACCGAGTAGTCGCCGGTGGCCTCGTCGCCGATGTTCTCGAGGCCGAGGTCGACGCCGTCGTCGAGGTCGAAGTCGAACTCGTGGTCAGCCTCGAGATTGCGCTGCGGGGGCTGCAGGTCGTACTTGTCGGGGCTCAGGTTGTCGGAGTAGACGTCGGAGTTCATCGCCGCGACGTCTGCCGAGCCGTGCGGGGTGCGCAGGGGGCCGAAGGTGAACAGGCCCACGCCAACGAGGACGAGGACAAGCACCGCCGCGAGGGCGATGGGCAGGGTGCGACCGGGCTTCTTCTTGCGCGCGGGCTTGCCGGGCGCGGGCGGCTGCGGGGCCGCTCCCTGAGGGGGTACGGGTGCCCCCGGCGGAGGCGCGGGCGCGCCCACCCCCTGAGGCGGAACCGGAGCCCCAGAACCATTGCCTGCCATACGCGTCTCCTCACTCGTCATGGACGTAGTCGCGACGCAGGCCGAAGGTGCAGCCGCACGACACGTCCGTTACCCCTCGTCAAACTGCCTTCCGGTCTGAAAGCAAGCTTGAGGGATAGCATACGCCTCCCCCACCCCGCCGACCGTCACAAAAAGCCCCGGCGGCCACCGACCTTGCCACGATGCCTGGCACCGCGTCAAAGCCGATGAACGCCGGGGCCTCCCGGACGGTCATATGCCCCGCAAGGCTACACGATGCCCTGCGCCATCATGGCATCGGCGACCTTCTTGAAGCCGGCGATGTTCGCGCCAACCACGAAGTTGCCTTCATGGCCGTACTGCTTGGCCGTCTCGGCGCAGTTGTGGTAGATGCCGCGCATGAGCTGCTCGAGCTTGCCGTCGACCTCCTCGAAGGTCCAGGACAGGTGCTCGGCGTTCTGGCTCATCTCGAGACCGGAGACCAGCACGCCGCCGGCGTTCGCGGCCTTGCCCGGGCAGAAGGCGACGCCGTGCTCGATGAGGTAGTTCGTGGCCTCGGTGGTCGTGGGCATGTTCGCGCCCTCGCCGACAACCTTGCAGCCGTTGGCGGCGAGCTTCTCGGCATCCTCGAGAAGCAGGGTGTTCTCGCGGGCGCACGGAAGTGCGACGTCGCAGGGCAGGGCCCAGACGCCGCGGCCGTCCTCGGCATGCCAGGTGGCACCCGGGCGCTTCTCGACGTACATGGCGAGGCTCACGCCCTTGTCGTGGCCGGAGCGCTTGGCGTTGTAGATATCCTCGAGCACCTTGTAGTCAATACCTTCGGGGTCCTCGACCCAGCCCTTGGTGTCGGAGGCGGCGATGGTCTTGCCGCCGAGCTGGGCGACCTTCTGAATGGCGTAGATGGCGACGTTGCCGGAGCCGTGCACAACGACGGTCTTGCCCTCGAAGGAGTCGCCGGCGCTCTTGAGCAGCTCGTCCACGAAGTAGACGAGGCCGTAGCCGGTGGCCTCGGTGCGCGCGAGGGAGCCGCCGAAGGAGAGGCCCTTGCCCGTCAGCACGCCGCTCCACTCGTCGCGGATGCGCTTGTACTGGCCGAACATATAGCCGATCTCACGGCCGCCGACGCCCAGGTCTCCGGCGGGGACGTCGGTATTGGGGCCGATGTGGCGGCACAGCTCGGTCATGAAGGACTGGCAGAAGGCCATGACCTCGCGGTTGGACTTGCCCTTGGGGTCGAAGTCCGAGCCGCCCTTGCCGCCGCCCATCGGCAGCGTGGTGAGGCTGTTCTTGAGAATCTGCTCGAAGCCGAGGAACTTCAGCATGCCGAGGGTGACCGTCGGGTTGAAGCGCAGGCCACCCTTGTAGGGGCCGAGCGCGGAGTTGAACTCGACGCGGTAGCCACGGTTGACCTGTACCTTGCCCTCGTCGTCCACCCACGGGACGCGGAACATGATGACGCGCTCGGGCTCGACGAGGCGCTCGAGCAGGCCAGCCTCCTCGTACGCGGGGTTTGCGTCAACGGCCGGGGCGATGCTCTCGAGAACTTCGTCGGCGGCCTGGATGAACTCGGGCTGGTCCGCGTACCGCTCGCGAAGCTCCGCGAGCACCCTCTGGGAATAGGACATGCGTCTCCCCTCTCTCGCGCAAAGGCGCGAAGGAACGGCCTGCCTCGGCCGGTGGCCGAAGACGGGACACCATCAAACGATGAACATCTTGCCTGAACACGAGCAATTCGTCACGTCAGGCTGGACAAGTGGTAATAACCACTTTAGCGTAATGCAGTGTACCGCCGGGCACCGCCCCTACACCCGCATCCGCCCCATCGGCCGGCGAACGGTATCAGAAAGCTCCACGAGCGGATACCCGTCCGCAAGAAGTACCAATGTCTCCGGCGAGGTCCGGGCGTGAAGATAGCTTTCACATCTGGATTCGAACATGACCGTTGCCGTAGCCCCGGCGCTCGCCTATACTAATCCGGCGGTCCCGGGGCGTGGCGCAGTTTGGTAGCGCATCTGCTTTGGGAGCAGAGGGTCGCTGGTTCGAATCCAGTCGCCCCGACCAACATGCGGGTGTGGTTCAACGGTAGAACCTCAGCCTTCCAAGCTGATGACGCGGGTTCGACTCCCGTCACCCGCTCCACTCGGGAGCGCAGCAGCCCAGGTCCGCTCGGTGGCCTGGGCTGCTTTTGTATGGCTACAAACGCCGTGACCAGGCGACGGGCCAGGGAGGTTGCATTGGGACTCAGGCTCGGCCGCACCCTCGTCATCGCAAACCCCGCAGCCCAGAGCGGCGCCGGTGCACAGGGCGCGGAGTTCGTTCGCCGCACGCTCGAGGCCTTTTCCTCCGCTACGGACGGATTCGACCTTAGGCTCACCACTGGGCCCGGCAACGCCACGCAGATGGCACGGGCGGCAACTGGCTTCGAGACGGTACTCGCGCTCGGCGGTGATGGCGTCATCCACGAGGTCGTCAATGGCCTCATGCACATCGACGCCTCGCGGAGGCCGAGACTCGGAATCATCCCCCTAGGCTCCGGAAACGACTACGCTCGCACCCTCGGCATGGCAAAGAACGCCCCCGAGGTCGCCCTCGGACAGATTCTTCGCGGCGTCTGCCGTCGCGTGGACCTTGGGCTTGTGAACGGTACCTACTTTGATGAGACGCTTTCGTTTGGCGTGGATGCGGCCATCGCGCTCGACACGATGAGGCGCCGCAAGGCCCACGGCGCGCACGGGACGCGCCTTTTCATGGGCTCGGGCCTCGACATCATTCGTCATCAGATTAGTTCGTGGCCATTCACGGCCGCCTTTGACGGAGAGCAGGTGACGGGGAGCTCAATCGTCTTTGCCGTGCAGGTGGGGCCCACTTACGGCGGCGGCTTCCGCATCTGCCCGGACGCGGACAGCACCGACGGCCTGCTTGACGTCTGTTACTCGCACGGCGACCCCAGCACTGCCACGGCCCTCGCAACCTTTGCACGCGCACGAATCGGGCTGCATACCCACTCGCCGTACCTGGGCTTCCTTAAAGCAAAGTCGATTTCGATCGACTTCGAAGGCGAACCTCCCTGCCAGGCCGACGGCGAGCGGCTCGTGGGCGCCCACTTCAAGATCACCTGCGCTCACCGAGCTCTCGAGGTCATCACTCCCACCCGGCAGGGATAATTCGCCGCCGGCGGCAGCTCCAAGGTCGGCTTCTCATGACGGGCAACCCTCATTTCAACCAGTCCGCCAACGGCCCATATGTATTGCTGGGAAACAGCCACGAGTCCTTAGCCCCTTCCGAGCAAGAAAACGTCGAACCCGGGGCTGGTTTCTCTGAAACCAGCCCCGGGTCCTAAAACAGCCTCCGAAAAGCTCGCAATCGAGCTCCTCGGATACGTAGATTTAAGCCAAACCTACTTCGCGGCGGCCTCGAGCGCGGCTCTGACCTCTTCCTTGGTCTTGAGCGCGAGGACCTTCTCGGCAAGCGCGTCTGCCTCGGCCTTGGTCCACTGGGAGATGATCTTGCGCGTGCGCAGGATGGACGGGGCGCTCACGGAGAACTCACCCAGGCCGAAGGAAATCAGCAGCGGAATAAGCAGCGGGTCAGCCGCAGCCTCGCCGCACATGCCCACCATGATGCCGGACTTGTTGCCCTCCTCGCAGATGCGCTTGATGGAGCGCAGGACGCTCGGCTGGTACACGGTGTAGAGGTAGCGCACGGCGTCGTTGCCGCGGTCGGCGCACATCGTGTAGCCAATGAGGTCATTCGTACCGATGGAGAAGAAGTCGCACTCGGAGGCAAGGATGTCGGCGATGAGCGACGCGGACGGCGTCTCCATCATGGTACCGACCTCGATGTCCTTGTTGTACTCGACGCCCTCGTTGTCCAGCTCGTGCTTGCAAGCCTCAACGAGCGCCTTGGCATCGCGAACCTCGTCGATGTCGGTCACGAGCGGCAGCATGATCTTGATATCACCAAAGGCGCTGGCGCGAAGCAGGGCTCGAATCTGGACCTTGTACTGGTCCGGGTTGGCCAGGCAGTAGCGGATGGCGCGGTAGCCCATGAAGGGGTTGTCGTCCTGCGTGAGGTGTAGGTACGGGATCTCCTTGTCGCCACCCACGTCGAGCGTACGGATGATGACCGGCTGGCCCTTCATGCGCAGGGCAACCTTCTGGTACGCGGCGAACTGCTCATCCTCGCTCGGGAGCTCCTTGGCATCCATGAACAGGAACTCGGAGCGGAACAGGCCCACGCCCTCGGCATCGCGCTCGGCGGCGACGTTGGCGTCATCGGGGTTGCCGATGTTGGCCACGAGGAGCTTCTCGATGCCGTCGGCCGTCTTGGTGGGAACGCCGCGGTACGCCTCGAGGGCGGCCTTCTCGGCAGCGGCCTTTTCGGCCAGTGTGCGGAACTCGGCGAGCTCGTCCTGCGTCGGCGAGACGTCAACCTCGCCCGTGGAGCCGTTCACGACCACGGTGTCGCCGTTCTTGATGAGCGTGCAGGCGTTCTCGAGCGAGAGCACCGCCGGCATCTCGAGGGCACGGCAGATGATGGCGGAGTGGGAGGTGCGACCGCCAACCTCGGTGACCACGGCAGCAACGTTCTCCTTGTCGATGGTCGCCGTCATGGACGGGGTAAGGTCGTGCACGACGACGATGGAGTCCTTCGGCAGGACGGAAAGGTCAACAAGCTCCTTGCCAAGCAGCTGGGCGAGGATGCCAGTGCGGATGTCCTGCACGTCGGCGCAGCGCTCGCGAATGAGCTGCTCGTCTGAGGCGTCGAACATCGCGTAGAACATGTCGCAAACCTCGTCGATGGCCTGCTCGGCACACTTGCCCTCGGTGATGCGGTTGTTAACCTCGTCGAGCATGAAGGGGTCGTTGGCCATGGTGATGTGACCCACCATGATCTCGGCCTCCTTCTCGCCCACCGTGACCTTCATGCGGTCGGCCTGGGCCTGCGTCTTGGCGCAGAAGGCATCGAGGGCCGCCTGGTAGCGAGCCTTCTCCTCCTCGTCGGTGTCCTGGTGCGTCGCGGGGACGTAAGAGAGGTCGGGCTCGACGGCGACGCGAGCGACGCCGATACCGATGCCATCGGAAGCGTTTACACCCTTGTACATGGAAACCCCCTGATTGAGTTAGTTATGGCGAACAAGCTGCCATATAACAAAAAAGGGGGCAGACGCCAGGCGTCGCCCCCTCCATGCGCATGCATGAGCGCGCAAGGCCCCCGAGAGGCCAGGAGCGATGCTACTCGCCGATACCGCTCTTGATGAGCTCGACGGCAGCGGCGAGGGCGTCAGCCTCGTCGGCGCCGTCGCACTTGACCTCGACCTCAGTACCACAGGAGAGACCGGCGGCCATGAGGGCCATCGGCGACTTGCCGTTGGTCTCCTTGCCGTTGGCGACGATCGTCACCGTGCTGGCGAACTTGCCCATGGCGGAGGCAAACGTGCCAGCCGGACGCATGTGGAGACCCTGCGGGTTGATGAGCGTAACCTTCTCGGAAACCATGCTGAACTCCTTGTTCTCTTTGGCCCTATCAGGGCCCTTTCCCCGTGCAGGACGGCAGGTTGCGACTTTCATAACCCGCAGCCGGTCCTCCTGATGTAACCGAAGCGCAGTCTAGCAGACAATCCGTCCCTGAATCCCCACGCAATGGCAAATGCGGGCCAGCGTAGGGAGTGCGTCGGCAACCTGCCGGCGGTGCGAAGGCTCCTGCCGTTCACGGACGCCTTGAAACCGTTCGCACAAAACCGCACCTACGCCATAAGAACGAACGAAGCGAGATGTGAAGACGGCACGAGAGACGCTAGGCCTTGGCCTTCTCGGACTTCTCTGCCTTAGCAGTCTCCAGCTCCCTCTGGCAAGCGTCGGCAGCCATGACCTTCTTTAGGGAGTCGTAGAACTTATCGATCGTAGAGCGGTGCGCGAGGCCCTTGCTCGCAGCCGTGGCAGAGCCGCAGGCGGAGGCGAAGTTGAGAGCGTCCTGATAGCCCATGCCAGCATCGAGACTCGCCAGGAAGCCCGCCACCATGGAGTCGCCGGCACCGGTGGCGTTCACGAGACGGCACGGCGGGCACTTCGTGGTGTACTCGTTGCCGTCTGCGGCGATGAGGGCCGAACCGTAGCCGCCGCAAGAAACGACGACATTCTGGGCGCCGCGCTCGTGCAGCAGGCGCGCGTAGGGCAGGCACTCCTCCGGCGTCTCGGGATTCACGTCAAAGAGCTTTCCAAGCTCATGGTTGTTCGGCTTGATCATGAACGGCTTGGCGGCGAGGGACTGAAGTAGCAGCGTGCCCGGGGCGTCGACCACGAAGCGGATGCCACGGCCAGCGAGGCGCGTCATGATGATGTCGTACATGTCATCCGGCAGGCACTTGGGAATGGAGCCCGTGAGGACGAGCGTGTCGCCCGCCTTGATGCGGTCAAGACGACCGAAGAGCTCGTCGACCTTCTCGTTGGGAATCTTGGGGCCCATGCCGTTGATGATGGTCATCACGATGCCGTTGAGCTTGACGTTGATGCGCGTGAAACCCTTGTCGAGACGAACAAAGTTGCAGGTGACGCCGGCCTGCTGAAGCGTATCGAGGATGTAGTCACCCGTGAAGCCCGCGATGATGCCCAGGCAGATGGTATCGACGTTGAGCTCGTTGAGGATACTCGAGACGTTGATTCCGTTGCCACCACAGCGGACCTCCTCGCTCGACGAGCGGTTCGTGAAGCCCATGTCGAGGGTGAGGGGGTGCATGACGTAATCGACTGCAGGGTTAAACGTGACGGTATAAATCAACTGAAACGCCCCTTTCACGCGATTTGAACCAGGTTCCAGTATGACTCAGGACGCACCTTGAAATGTCGTAAATCGGTGCGCCAGGTAATGATTCTGTATGGCAATTTGGCCATCTACCTGCAAATGTATAGCTCCTGCCATACAACTTGGGCCCGACGGTGGCCAACCGTCGAGCCCACGTGTCAATGTCTCTATATATGCAAAACGCCTACTGCTCGAGACCCTCGTTGATGGCGGCCACGATAGCGTCTGCGTCCTCGCTCTTCTGGACCTTCTCGCAGAAGTCGTCGTGCATGAGCATGACGGCGATCTTGGAGAGGATGCGAAGCTGCTTGGTGCCGAGGTCTCCGTCTGGGATGAGCAGGGCAATGGCGACGGTGACGGGGTTCTTGTCCATCGTCTCCCACTCGACCGGGTTGGCGAAGCGGGTGACGACGACGCAGGCCTCCTTGACGGAAGCGGACTTGCAGTGCGGAATGGCAAAGCCGCTCATCATGCCAGTGGAGCCCTCGGCCTCGCGCTTCTTGAGACCCTCGACGAGAGCAGCGGCGTCATCGCTCGCGCCAAGCTCAACGGCCTTGGAGGCTAGGAACTCAAGGGCCTCGTCACGAGTGGTGGCAGGGTTGTCAAGGAAAACGTGGGAAGCTTCGAGAATGGCCATGGCTACTCCCTCTCTCGACCCGGCATGCGCCGAGGCCTCGTCTGTACACATCGGTTTCATAGTACTCGCCCCGTGCGCGCTTCGCAAACATTTACTAGGCACTACCTGCAAGTTTATTCTCCCAAATGACTAGCGATTTGAGAACAAGTGAGCGGGGCGCGCGGCAGAAGGGCCTACGGCGATCAAGATGGAACCGTCCACGTGCCATGAGCGCCCCACGCCGCCTCCCTAAGAGAAAGGGCCACCCGGATGGATGGCCCCAAGCAGAACCACGATGTTGACGCACATTTAGCTAAATTCATAGCTCAGGACCTCGGCATCGGCCCATGACTTGAGCGACTTTGCTCGCTCAAGTGAGAGTTCGATGGCTTTGTCGAGGTCCTTGCCGTGAAGGTCAGAATACCTGACGTCGGCTGGGACGTCGAACGACTTGGACAGGTCCACCTCGACCGTCCTCACATCAGCCTTCGCCATGTTATCCCGCACCTCTTTTCAAAGTCTCTCATTGCCAGCTCAAGCGCTGACCTTGTCCCGTCGGGCCATTTTTGCTCGAAGCTTCTCCATCAGCTCGTCCGGCACCGGTCTGCGGTCGGGGTCTTCCCAGTGCCGGTCATCAACGCCCCACGCAGCGTCACCCGTGGCGTCAGCAACCGTTACCTTGACCCCGCTCTTATCTCCACGCATTGCATCCACCTCTTTCTGACGTTCTCATCGAGGAAGGCCCGACGGGCCATGTCCTCGGCCTCCCTGCTGTCGGACGTGAGTTCCTTCGACATCTGGAGCCATTCTACCAACCTGGCAAAGGCTCCCTCTCGCTTGCCGGGGAGAATGAGGTAGACCTTGCCGTTGTGCCCCGCGGGCCTGCCGGCGCTCCCCCAGATGCGCCCGGAGTAGGACTGCCCGCCGGTCCACCTGGTCCCGATGACCCTCCGCACGGCCGCGTCGTTGTAGGCGTTGAAGCCCTTGCCGAAGCCCATGGTCTCGGCATCGTAGAAATGAGCTGAAGTTGAACCTCCCCTGCAGGCCCTTCTCGATACGCAAACAAAAAAGCCAGATGGCGTTTGCCACCCGGCCTCGAACTCGATGGTGCGCCCTGAGCGATTCGAACGCTCGACCGTCGGATTAGAAGTCCGGTGCTCTATCCAGCTGAGCTAAGGGCGCGTACGTTCGGCGAGAATTCTAGCGCAAGGGCACCCGAAAAAATTTATAAAATTCCCCCTTGCGCGGCCGCTGGCGTCTGTGCATAATAAACGAGCTGCTTCGAGCAGTGGCAAACAGATGGTGGGTGTAGCTCAGTTGGCAGAGCGACGGACCGTGGCTCCGTAGGTCGAGGGTTCGAGCCCCTTCACCCACCCCATCTTGCTACTATCGAAACAACATGGATCGTTAGCTCAGCTGGTAGAGCAGG